>Ga0099364_10010945_pt1 | contig 12433 bp, 13 predicted proteins | sample TergutTh196P3_FD_73070 | JGI IMG/M metagenome (GOLD analysis project Ga0099364, IMG submission 73070) | Microcerotermes parvus P3 segment gut microbial communities from Pointe-Noire, Republic of the Congo - Th196 P3 | ecosystem: Host-associated > Arthropoda: Insects > Digestive system > Gut ... | reverse complement strand
AGCGGTGGTTTTATCGGCCCCGTGCCATATACATCACAAAAGCAAAAGCCGCGCCCGCGCGGGAGCAAAATCACCGCATTTTTGGTAGTAGGTGCGGGCATTTTTCCTGTCACCCATACATTCATAAATCACCCCAATATTATAATAGGCGCTGTGACCGTTGACCCCGGTCGCAGCGTATTTTTTCATGGTGGTGGCTTTCTTGAATTCGGCAATCGCCAAGTCAAATTGGGCATTGTTCATATAAATCAGCCCCATCAGGAAGACAAAATCCGCCCGCGTGGCGAAGGCATCATATATGCCCGTGAAACTTAAGGCCTCGGCGGCACGCCCGGAATCCAGCAGGGCATGACCGTAGGATTCCACCATCGTCTGCACGTATTCCAACTGCGTATCCAGGTCGAAAGACAAGCCTAAGTCAAAATAGCGGCAGGCCTCGTCGGCATTGCCCAGCGCCCGATAAGACTGACCGATCTGGAAGTAGGTGTAGGGGTCCGGCCCCTCCTTTTCCAAGGCAGCAAGCAGCATGTCCAGGTTGCGGCCAGCTTTTTTTTCCGCCCGCTCCTTGTCGGCATAGCCCTCATGGTAGAAGGTGAGCGGGATATGAAAATATTGGACGTCGTGATCGTCTATCGGCGTGGCCTGCTCGTGTATCGAGCCCCGGTAATGATGGATGCGCCGGTCAAACAGACGGGCGACCCGCTCACTCATCAGGGCATCGGAGCCAAGGCCGGCATCACTGTAGGGATTGTCGCGCTGGATCATGCCGATGCCGCCGGGGTTGGCCTGCATCAGCCGCTCCATATCGCGCAGGTCTATCTGGGTCAGAAACTCGTCGCAGTCCACGACGAGAATCCAGTGGTGGCGGGCATGGGCGATACTAAAGTTTCGCGCCGCGCTAAAATCATTCACCCACTGAAAATGCAGGACCTTATCCGCATACTGGGCGGCGACTTGCGCGGTGTCATCCGTCGAGCCGGTGTCGGCCAGGATGATTTCGGCAAAATGCGGCCGTATGAGCGACAGACATTTGTTGAGCTGCGCGGCTTCGTTTTTGGCTATCATGCAAACGGAGATAGGGGTCATGTGTTCCTACTTTCAGGGGGCCCCGCACTATCCTCCCCTGCGGGGAGGTACATTGCGGGGTGACGGCACACTATCAGCATAGGGCGGTTTGACAAATATGTCAACATTCTTTATCATTCTATATATGCGAAAAGTATTTTTTCCCGAATGGGATAGCCTGGGCCTGGACTTTGTCATACAGGCGTTCACGGACGAAGGCTTTGAGCTGTGCCGCTACCCTATCCCGCAATCCGAGCCCGACCAAACAAAACGCGCTGCGCTGTGCGAGGACCTGGTCGCGCGTATTATCAGCGGCGGCTATGACTTTGTCTTCAGCGTCAATTTTCTGCCGGTGGTGGCGATTGCTTGCCAGGCTTGCCGGATACAGTACATATCGTGGACATATGACAGCCCTTGCGTGGAGCTATACTCGGAAACAGTGGCCTATGAGGGGAACTATTGCTTCGTCTTTGACGAGCAGACCGTGGCCCGTTTGCGCGCCAAGGGAGTAAACACCGTCCATTATCTGCCGCTGGCGGCGGATGTGGATTTTTATGATAAGGTATGCGCCGCCACAAGCGATAAATACGCGGCGGACATATCCTTTGTCGGCTCGCTCTATAATAGCGTCAAGGGGCCCTTTGCGGCCCTGGAAAATGCCGAGCCCTATCTGCAAGGCTATCTGGAGGGCCTGATAGGGGCGCAGCTCGGTATATACGGGGCAAACTTTCTGGAGGCCGCCTTGGAAGACGGGATTATGGAGCGTTTGCAGGCGCTGTGCCGTATGCCCCAGCGGGTGCATAGCATGGAATCCATCGCCTGGATATACGCGAACTACTATCTGGCCGGCCAGGTGACGGGGCGCGAGCGGGCAGAGATTATGCGCCGCCTGGCTGCTGCCGGCCATAAGCTGCGGCTGTATACGGGCGAAGGAGCGCATGGCAACCTGGATGTGCCGGACAGCGGCGCGGTGGACTATTACAGCCAGGCGCCCTTGGTGTTTCGCCGTTCCAAAATCAACCTAAACATCAGTGTGCGGAGTATTTTGAGCGGCATACCGCTAAGGGCCTTTGACATCATGGGCTGCGGCGGCTTCCTGCTCACGAACTACCAAGCCGATTTTCTGCGCCACTTTATCCCCGATGAGGATTTTGTCTACTATGAGAGCATATCCGACCTGTGCGACAAGGTGGATTACTACCTAGAACACGCCGACGAACGCGAACGCATCGCCCGCAGCGGCCACGAGAAAGTGAAGGCCGCCCACACATACCGCCACCGTATCCGTGAGATGTTGAGCGTGTTATAATACGTCAATGTGAACCGCAACCCCCGTAGGGGCGACCGTCTCGGTCGCCCGCTGGTGAAAAACCATGCAAATCATCCAATACACCCTCCAATTCATAAACCTGGCCATATGGCTGCTGGTCATACCCTACCTGATCGGCCTCATCCCGGCGCGTTTTTTGCCGCAGACGCACAGGGGCCCGGGGGCTACGTTGTTGGTGGGATATATTATCTACCTGGCCCTATTTGAACTCCTGGCCGTCGTGATTGTGCTGACGGTGGTCCAGGGGGGTTTTTATCTGCTGCTTACGTACTTCACGCCGCTGGCGATAGCACTGGCGGCCCTGGGCCTGGCTCTGTCCATTATCCGGCCGCCGGGGGGTGGGCCCGCCTTTGACAAATTTGTCAAAGGCGGGCGGGCAGCTTGTGTCGAATTCGACACAAGCTGGAAATTCCCCGCCTTAGTCGAATTCGACAAAGGCGGAAAATTCCCGGCCTTTGCAAAATTTTGCAAAGGCGGGCAGTCAGCTTTAGATGAATTCATCAGAAGCTGGAAAACATGCCTCATTTGGCTTATTTTCTTTATCTTGCTGGCCTTTCAAATGTTCATGTCCGTGTACTACGCCTCCTTCGATGGCGACGACGCCTTCTATGTGGCCCATTCCGTGGCCGCCTGGCAACGGGGCAGCCTCTTTCGCATAGAACCCTATACCGGCGACAGCAGCCTCCTAAATTACCGCAGCGCCCTGGCCGCCTTCCCGATATGGATAGCCATGCTGTCCGAAAAAAGCCGCATCCACCCAGCCATCATGTCGCATAGCGTCCTGCCCCTCTTTTTGCTGCCGCTTTGCTACCTGCTCTACTATAAGATAGGCCAGGCCCTGTGCCGGCTGCAAAAGCAGATAGATACAGCCGCGTTGCCGATGTTCATGACCCTCCTGGCCCTGATACAGATATTTGGCAACGTGTCCATCTACACGAACGAGACCTTCTTTTTGACCCGCACCTGGCAAGGCAAGGCCTTTGCCGCCAGCTTCGTCCTCCCCGCCCTGCTGTGGCTGTTTTTGATGATAAGCGCCCAGCCCGCATCGGAGGAAGAAACAGAAGACAAAGCAAAAAAAACAGGCGGCCGCATATACTGGTGGCTGCTGGGCATACTGGGCTTCCTGGCCGCCATCGCCTCAGCACTGGCCACGTTTTTGGTCATCATGGGCATATGTGTGTATGGCCTGTACCTGGCCATTGGCCAAAAGAGATATATAATTCTGCTATACAGCGCTCTGGCCTGCCTCCCCGGCGCGGCGTTCATGTTGCTGTATTATGTGTTGACGAGGTATTCATAATTCATAATTCATAATGCATAATTAATATGTGGCCCCCACCACGTCATCCCGCAATGTTTTTATGCGGGATCCCCTGCGGGGAATGCGAAATAATGTTATTATATGAGGTTTTTATGTACGAAACATTTATGGAAAGCATCATCATCCTAAGAGACTACATCGGCACAGGATTTATCTTCTTCCTCTACTTAGCCGCGCTCGTTTACCTCTTTATTTGCGAAAAAGACAAACGCCTGCGCGCCCTGCTTATCTATGCCCCGCTCACCATCCTCCTTTTATTCCTCACCCCGCCCTTTCGCCAGTTGTACATCCTCTTCATCCAGGACCAGGAAATCTACTACCGCATCCTCTGGCTGCTGCCGCTGGGCATCGCCATCGCCTATGCCGGAACGAGGGCCTTTAAGCGGCATAGACTGATAGGTCTGCTGGTCCTCTCCGCCGCCATTTGCCTGGCCGGTGTCTTTGTCTATAAAAGCCCCCACATGAGCCGGGCGGAAAATGCCCATAACATCCCCACAGTCACCATGAATGTGTCCGATCATATCCTGGCCGACGCCGAATACGACTACTTCATCCTCGCGGCCTTCCCCAAGGAGCATGTGAGCTTTGTCCGCCAATATGACAGCTACATCCGCCTGCCCTATGGCCGGGAAATGCTGGTACCCCGCTGGGGTTTGTATAATGCAGTTTATGAGGCGATGGAGGGGCAAGATACGATAGACGTGGCCGCCATGCTGGCAGCCGGCCGGGCGCTGGAAGTGAATTATTATGTCATCCACATAACCCGGCCACTGTCGGATAACCCCAACAACTTCGATGTGATGATTATCGCGCAGACAGACGACTTTTTGATCTACCGTGACGAGCTGATGGCCGAGCAAATCAGGGAGAAGTATGGGCCGTATTTGGAGCGGCGGGAGTGAGTCAGAAGCGGCCAACCCCTAAGATTAACCGCCCTTTTGCCTGTGAGCCGCTTATTGTGTTTCATTTACTTCTTTATTTGATGGTGTGTCCGTATCTGCCATGAAGTCGAGCAATTCTTTGACCTTGTCGGCATTGCCCGTCTCAAACAATGCTTGCAACGCTTTGCACAGCATGACTAATTCCTTATTGGTCATTTAATACCTCCTTTCAATCATGCGCTAACACAGTCATTATACTATGTTTTCCGGTGCTTGCCAATGGTACTTCTTACAAATAATACACAAATATCCCCACTAAAATAATCAGCATTCCCAGCGCTTTGCGGGGGCTGATTTTTTCTTTGAAGAAGAAGAGCGAGAGGAATAAGACGATGATATAGCCGGTGGATTCCAGCAAGGGCACGTTGGTGTAGTCCAGGCCGCGGTAGGCGTACATGGCGCATAAGAGGGCGATGAACATCAGGCCATAGCCGCAGACAACGTAGGCGTTTAGGTATTCGCGCAGGCGGCCGGGCCAGGCAAGCTGCGAGCTTTTTTTAAGCAGAACCTGCGAAAAGGAGGCGATGGTCACGCCGGCCAGTGAAGATAAAATATAGAAATTCATAATTACACCTCTTTATCCTAATGCATAATGCATAATTCATAATGCATAATTATTGTTCATAAATTGCTTGACACTACCTTTATTTGAGTATATCAGAATCCACACTCCTCGCAGAGGCTCCCTGCATAATCCTCCCCTGCGGGGAGGCGCATTCCGTATTTCCAATTATGAATTATGCATTATGAATTACGCATTCCCTTTCCCCCCCGTATTCATAATCACCACCCCCACAATCACCACCACCACACCGGCCACCTTGGGCAGCGTGATTGTTTCTTCAAAGAGGAAGGCGCCCCACAACAACACCCACAGAAGCGACAGGGCCTTGTTGGCGTAAGCGATGGATAGTTCAAAGCGTTTGATGACTTGCTGCCACAAGAGGGCATAGACGGCCAGGATAAAAACGGCCAGGGCCGTCAGACAGATAAAATTAAATGATAAAAAGGGCTCGTGGGAGGCCAGCTTTTGCACCACGCTGGCCAGGGAGAAGATGACGAAGGCACCCTGGAGGAAGAGAAGGTCTTTTAGTTTGGGTTTGGTTTTGCTGTTCATAGGTTCCTACTTTCAGGGGGTGACGGTGTAGGGCACGACGACCTCGGCGCGCCGCAGGGGTGATCGCATCACGAAATCCGTATTCCAAATATCCGCTGTCCGCGTGTGCCCACCACAATCATATTGCCCCATACCGCCGCCGAAGCCTCTATATTGCCGCCCAGGTTTATGCGGTCCAGGGTTTCGCCGGTGGTGGCGCGCATCAGGTACATATATCCGCTGGCATCGCTGACGATTAGGTAGGCCTTGCCTTCCTCGGTATAGACGGCGACCGGCGAACTCCAGCCATATGAGGGCATCAAATTCTCCCAGACAATCTCGCCGCTTTGCTTGTCTATGGCCACCAAGGCCCCGCCGGCACCCATGCCGCGCAGCTTGGCCACCCAGAAGATGACCAGGTTATCTATTTCTGCCTTGCCGGAAACGGCAGTGGCAATCGCCCCGCCCGTCACCTCCAAATCGGTGAAACAAGGGTAGGAATGTTCCCACAACAGTTCCCCGGTGGCGGCATCCAGCTTACGCAGATAGGCGCTTTCGTTGGGTCTTTTCACCTGACAACCGGTGTAGAGGTAGAGCCGCTCGTCTGCTTCGTTCCATTCCAGCACTTCCGTGGAGTCCGTGTCGTCTTTCCCGTCGAAGACCCACACCGGCGACATCGTCATCAGGTCTATGCATTGGAGGGTGCCGGAATTGTCGGAGACAAACATATACTGGCCAAAGGCGGATGGTGAGCCTTCCGTGCCCAGCTTGGGCGCGCTGCTGGCGCGGTAACGGTAGCGGATGATTTCCGGATCTATGCTGATCTCGCCGTTTGCAAGGTCAAAGTGGGTGTTCAATTTGACATTATGGAGGACGCCGTTTTCACCCCAAATATACATACGGTCGTTGTCCGTGTCGAAGAGGGGGTTGGAATCGAAGGCGTACCAGCCGCGATGGGCGAAACCCTCGCGCCCGCTTATCGTCATCAGGGTGGAAAAATCTATCAGGGAGTAGACGTAGAAGCCCTGCCAACTGTTTATCTGGTCGCCCTGACCCACAAAAAGCAGGGGATAGCCGCGGGGGTCTATGCTGATACCGCCTTTGATCGGTTCGCCAAAATACAGGCGCTCCCTGGTGGGTGTGCCGTCCTCCAGGTCAAAGAAATAGACATGGCCGTCCATTGTACCCTGAATGACTTCTATCAGGCCGATTTTCCCCTGCTTTTCCGGCAGCAGGTTCATCTTAAGCTGCACTTCGTAATCCCATTTTACGATCGCGGGCTGCCCGGACCAGCCTACACCCGTCCATTTTTCCATGCTGCCAGTGCTCAGGCGGTATACTTCGCTGAGTGTTTCCTCGCGAATATCCGCGTGCCCCCAGGCGGGCTGGTCGCGGAAATTGTTGCCGCGAAAGGTGGTCACACCGGGAATGTCGGCATAGTATTCGGGGAATTTGAAGACAATGGGCTCGGGGCTTAGATACTCAGGAACAATCGCGCCATCCACTTGGATGTCGTATGTGAAGTTCACGGCGGCCGGGTCGCTGCCGGCCATATATGCGGCGCTGAACGTCTCCCAGGGCGTGGGGGGTTCCGGCGTGGGCTCCGGTGTGGCTGTGGCCGTCGCCTCCGGCGCGGGTGCGGTGTTTTGGTTATCCGCCGCAGGGGGCATCGCCTCCGGTGTGGGCAGTGCTTTCGGCGTGGGCAGTGCCTCCACCAAGGACGTGGTGGGCGCGGGTGCGGCATTATCCATATAGCCCAGCAGATTGAGGACAACATAAACAATGGCGGTCAGGGCAAATAAGGCCGCCAAGGTGATGATGAAGGTTTTTAGGAAGGTTTTTTTCATTTGTGGTTTATTATAACATAAAGACGGTGTGCGGGCTGGATTTTTTTCAAGTTACTCTGTTTATATAGTAATTTTTACCGCAATGAGATATACTATTGTCAGTAGTTAGCAGTGTGGAATGGGGTATGGACATTTGAGATTCGAGTGGAGTCCCAGTCAATGCTTTACGAAAGGAGACAATAGTATGATAAAGGAAATAACGGCTGAGGAATTTGCTCGCGGCGTGAAGAATCCGTACTTTGATAAGCTGATGAGAAAAACGGAAATCGCCTTGAAAAAGGAAGATTACGATGTGTTTTTTGAAGCGGGGAAAATGAATGGTGTTCCGGCGGAAATGATTATGCGAAACTGTTTATCGGATTGGGCGCAAAAACTACGTGAGCATGACTGACATTTTCCTCTTTTGGGAAAAAACATTGACAAGCCCCCCGCCATCTGATACATTTAATAAGTCTTTCGCATATGCGCGTTGTATGCGAAACACACACGGTGCCATAGCCAAGTGGTAAGGCAAAGGTCTGCAACACCTTCACCGCCGGTTCAAATCCGGCTGGCACCTTGGGAAATGCGGGGAAAACGTAGTATTTACAAGCGTTTTCCCTGTTTTATTTTCTGCATTTTTGTATGTACCATGTATGTACCCGCATTTTCAAAGGGCCTAACCTAAAGCGTCACATATGACTTGGGCTGATTCCTCAATCGTGTTTACCTGCCGTAGATAGTGCATCGTCATGGCCGCCGTGGTGTGGCCTAGCATCTTCTGCAATGTCATTAGCGGCACTCCCTCTGTATACAGGATTGAAGCCACGGTAAACCGTACCTTGTGTGAGGAACGTCTTTTTATGTTGACCTCTGAACAGCAGTTCCGCAAATACTTGTTAAAGGTCTCCATATAAAGCTGTTTACCGTTTTTCATGAAGATGTATTCGCCATCGGGATTTTGCGCCCTGACCATTTCCAGTATCTCTTTGGTCTTGGGTGTCAATATCTGGTTGCGATACCCCTCATCGGTCTTGCCCTTGATGTGGTCTACGTTCACAGTCTGCCGGGTCTCAAAGGTGAGGTCATCCCTCATTTCATAATGAGCCAGCTTCTGCCCCTGAATCCTGATGTAATCACCCTGTATACTGCTCCATTTCAGGGCCAAGAGTTCAGATATACGCAATATCATGTGGAAATCAAAGCATATTGCGAGAGCGTATATATCCATATTCCCTTGAAGATGGTCTAGCAATTTCTTTCTTTCCTCGACCGTGAATACATCGTTTGAATTGTTTACAGGCTTGAACGGCAGTCGCTTTGTGTTGATGTTGCGAATCGGGTTCATCTCGATAATCTCAAGTTCCTCAAGACTATACTGATATATCCCATTCAAAAGGCTTTTGATGTTCGCAAATCGTTTCTTGGGGAGAGTGCCGTCTTTAGTCCACTTTCGGAACAGATTCAGCAGGGTTTTGGTCTTTATGTCCGTTATGGGTGTGCTGATGAAATCTTTTTCCTTTTCCAAAAATGTTTTCCACAGGATGACATATTCCCGCAACGACTTGGAAGATATGTTCGTATAATCCCTACGCCATATCAGCCATTGGGGGAATAGTTCTTCGAGGGTCGCCCGGAATCGGCCATATTCCATTTCATACAGCTTCTCATAAAGCCCTTCTTTCGTTACCGCCGTTATCTGCTTCCGATTGATGTAAACGTAGAACTGTTTTCCGTCCTTTCTTGTTTTTATTTTGTTTGCGTATCGGGTCTCGATTTCTTTTTTCCTCATGGTTTTTACCACGATCCCCGACACTTCCGATAAATCCATTATATCATTATCGGCCCCGTCTTGCAACATATGTTCGATAATAATGTTGACTGTTTCTCTATTTCCCATGCCCTATATCGGCAATATATTTCATTTTTGGTCAGGTTGGTTTTGTTGGTTTAATTAGTCAGGTTAATCCTATTGGTCAGCTTGGCTTGGTTGGTCTTATTGCCCCTCCTTTCCCTTTTCATCTTCACTTTCCGGCCCGCTTGCATCACCGAATATTTTTTCAAGCTCCAACTGCTCGTATACCGTCACTTTCTCTAATGACGACACATCCACTTTGCCACCCCCATTTTCATCCGCATAATACTGCTCGGCGCTCTTGACAAGATGGGCGTATTTTCCCTCCCTACGGTATTCCTCCATCGGCATCTCGTATTTATTATAGTTGCCGCCCATGCAAGCATGGTAGACTACATAATGTATCCTGCGGAGCAACTGTCCGATTGGGTCAATGGCCCGGTCGCTGATTTCGACCATTTTTTGATAGAGGGATTCGGGGGGATATACGCTTGTTATATGGACGACCTCCCACAAGGCGGTTGCATTAGTGTATCTTGCGTGGACATCCATCTTGTATCGGTCGAGCAGTTGCAGCATGAGGGGAAAAGGCATCTGCCCTTTTAACTCGTCCATGAACAGGATTCTTTCGCCGTTGTATTTGTCGAAGCCGCCCACACCGCCATTGGCGTAATCGGTCATAAAATAGATGTTTTCCTCGCCATGAGTTTCCGCCATCTGAACATATTGGTAGCTCTTGCCGCTACCCGGCGGGCCGACATGGTAGTATACAGCCACCTCACGCTCCGGCGGCGTCTCGGCATCCCTTCTCAAATAATAGGCTTTCTTGACGGTTTTTTCATGCTTGATGACGGCGGCCCCACCGACCGCATAAATTTCTTTCGGGGTCATGCCCTTGTCGATGCACCTCTGTATGAAATCCATAGTGTCCTGTTCGCTCCTGAACGACGGGCGTGTTTCGTCGGGCATCTCGCCCCACTCCTCGAAAGTTTCAATCATGTTAGTCTCTTCCCCGGCGCTTTCGGCGTGCTTGCCCTCCTTGCGAATGTACGCCCGATTTTCGGTCACAGTTCCCCGGCACATTTCTATATGAGCCTGCGGTATCAGGCTGGCTATCGTCGATAGCTTCTTAGGCATATCGTAAAATACGGCAACGTGAGTATGCAAAGTACCATTCTTGCCTCTTTCGTCGCACATGGCCCAATACTTACAACTGCTTATTGATGTAATCTTTTCAATTATTGCTTCGTGCGTAAGCCCGTATTTTTTCGGATTATTCACGGTTAGCTGGAATTTGCGGCCTTGCCCTTGCAGCTTGCTTTTGGTACTTTTTTGCTCAATATTGTTTTCCATTTGCTTTTCCTTCATTAAGTTTAGGGTTAGTGGGGGCGTGGATTCCAACGCCCCCGACCCTAAATGTCGTGCTACTTCGCCAGGCTGACTGACGTGGCCGTCAAAGACAGCTCAATGTCGCCACGGTGATTCTTGTACGGCTTGGCAATGATGTCGTCGAATGTAAGATAGATACGTTCCGGCGATTCATCAATCTTCGCTTGCGTGACAATCGGCGTGGACGTTCCGGGTACTTTAATTGTGTATCGCTCGAATGTATGTTCGTCGCCGACCGTATACTTCACGCCAAGCACTTCGTCCGTCTTTGCACTTTTCTCATCGTAGCGGTAGTATTGCGCCACCTTCAATGCGAGCAGCTTTGAATCTGGTATGAGCATTAGCTTCATCATTGGCTTTTCCTCCTTCCTGTGTTATTTTGTAGCAAATTGTTAATATCTACCATCATCATACTGATACTTTTCACTGCGGTCTGTAGGGTGGGAGTAACTTTTTATTCTTTTTCTTCTATTCCATAAAGCAGATAATCTATTGTGCGTTCCAGTTCATCTGCTATATCTATGATTCGTTCCATATGCGGCATTTCTTCTCCCTTTCCGTACCTATGGTGGGAGCTTACATCAATTCCCATTTCTTCGAGCAATTTATCCCTCGTCATGCTCCTTATTTCTTTTATTTCTTTGAATCTTTCTTTGTAGCGTTTCCCAAATTCTTTTTTACTGAACGGTTTCATTTTTTCGATATTCGGCTTCTTACCGGGCTCTTCTCCTTTCATAATGTAGTCAGACGTTACGTTATAATTCTCCATCATGTTTTGCAAAACTTCTGGCGTCGGGTAGTTTCTGCCACACTCATAGGCCACTATCGCCGATCGTGTACGATTGCATTTTTCCGCAATTTCCAGCACGGTCATTCCGCTGTTCTTCCTTGCTTCCCTTAACCTTGTTCCTCGCTTTTTGTCATACTCGTTCCGTTTTTTCATTTTGTTTCCTCCTTTTTGAATGAAAATAATTAATGGTTTCCCATGGCTGGCCCGGATAAAGAAGGGCATAATCCACCACGGCTCCTTCTAAATTCTGCGCTGAGTGTAAATATCAAGCGATGAAGGAAAATGAAGAATATGAAGCTAGATGAGATTTTTTTTCTGATATGAAGTTAAAAAAAGGAGATATGATTGTCTGGAAGCCCCATGTCTGGGGTCAGGGGTAATTGTTTAATATAAAATTAATATGAATGGTCTTGGATTTTTTTTTGATTGGCGAATTGTTTCATAGATTATACAAGGAGATCAGTTTCTCAATACGGTTCTCACGTTGTCTTCCAGATAAATTGCAAAGATTTTATAAGACTTGATTTTGGATATCTACGCCGCCCATTTTGCATATGCCTGAATCCGGCTTTGCAATTTCCGGGATGCCTTTTCCGATGGTGGCGGCTAACGGTTTTTTCGAGGGAGGTTTTTGGCGATATGCCCTGAATACTTATATGGGGTCTGAATACACGCTGAATACATGGGTGAAGTAGGCCGGGAATGGCTTAGAATGTGTGTTTTGGGGTCTGAATACAGTTCAGACCGGTAATACTGACGGTCTGAACCCGGCTTCGCCGGGAAAGCCCCCGGCGGCTCCCGCTCCGCTCCCCCGCCGGGG
>Ga0099364_10010944_pt1 | contig 12434 bp, 13 predicted proteins | sample TergutTh196P3_FD_73070 | JGI IMG/M metagenome (GOLD analysis project Ga0099364, IMG submission 73070) | Microcerotermes parvus P3 segment gut microbial communities from Pointe-Noire, Republic of the Congo - Th196 P3 | ecosystem: Host-associated > Arthropoda: Insects > Digestive system > Gut ... | reverse complement strand
AGAAAAAAGATTTTGACTTTTCCGATATAGACCAAACGTTTTATGACAAATTTGTGGCTTTCCTGCAAGAAAAATCTTTTACGCAAAACAGTGTGGGTAAACATATCCGAATACTTAAACTGATGCTAAACGAAGCAACTATACATGGATATAACACGAATGTTTATTATAATAGTTTTCACGTGTTTACAGAAGAAATAGACAATTTTTATTTAAATGAAGATGAATTAAAACAACTCAAAGATACCGATTTCTCAAAAAACCCACGCCTTGATCGTGTTCGGGATTGGTTTTTGCTGTTGGCATGGACAGGCAGTCGTTTTTCCGATTTGGAAAAAGTTGTAAAAACAGATATTAATGACGGCTATATATCTTTTCGTCAACAAAAAACCAATGTGCCTGTTAAAATCCCTGTTCACCCTGTTGTGAAGGAAATCTTTGAAAAATACGACTTTAATTTACCTGAAGAAATAAGCAATCAACGATTTAATGAGTATATCAAAGAAGTTTGCGAAATTGCCCAAATCAATGGGATTGAAACAATTACACGCACCGTTGGTGGAAAACTTGTTACTGAAAAATTTGAAAAATGGGAACAGGTATCAAGCCACACAGGACGACGTTCTTTTTGCACGAATATGTATAAACAACGCTTACCAACTTTTATGATAATGAGCGCATCAGGACACAAGACCGAAAAATCTTTTTTGAAATATTTAAAAGTAAGACAAGAAGAACACGCCGAAATGATGAAAAAAGAGTGGGAAAAGATTTATAAATGATTTTCAATCACTTTTTTGTGGGTTTTGCTTGGGTTTTGCCTGTAATATTCCTTTTCTGATTATCACCTTTTTGTTTTCGTATGGATTTTCAGACGACAATCCATAATTACGCAATGACCCAAAACTGATACCTGTTTCTTCTTTGGTAAAATGTTCAAAAATATTTGCCATACTTCCAAAATATATGTGCGCATCTTTTTCTTTCAGGTACAGATGTATCACTGTCCTTTCCTGTTTTGTTTGCTTTTCTTCCATAAGTCTACTTTTTTCGACAAAGATACAAGAAATGTGGCATAAATTAAATTATTGTCATATTTTTATGTTTTTTTAACTAAAAATATTTGCACATATTAAATATATGTCATATCTTTGTGTCGTAATTATATAACAGTAAAGATATGAAAGCGGAAGTAAGTTTACATTTTTTCGGCAGAAATCACGGCAGATGGGCAGTGTGGGTATATGATACGGTTAATGAAGAAACAGGTTTCGCATCTGCCAACAAAGTCGCTAATTGTTTCGACTATACAGAAGCAGTGAAAACCATGTACCACCTCAACGGATGGGGTGTACCGAAAAGCATTAAAAGAACATTTTAATTTATAAAGATATGAAAGCAACAATGAATGAATTAGCGGTATTAGACCGCACAAGGAGTATGGTTATTAGAGGTTATAATCTCGGTCAGTCTTTACAGACCTCTTTAGGTATTGAAGGTTTACAGTTCCAATTGATGAACGGCACGGCGCATTTCCTGTACAGGAAAAAAGACGGTTCTATTCGTGAAGCATTTGGTACGTTGTTGGAAAAAGTCGTGGAGCGTAATACAAATGGTTTGGGTTATCCCAAAAAATACGACGGCTTAGTTGCCTATTTCGACATTGAAGAACAGGGATGGCGGTCGTTTCGGTTTGAAAATTATATCACCACCTTAAATTAACATCATCATGGAAATGGCACGATACATTTATTCAATACTGAAAAGTCAGTTAAGTATTATGTGGAGTTGGGGGTTTCATAATCCCCGCTCCCTTCCAAACAATGAAGGTATTATATTCAAAGTGCAGGGTTTCAAACACAAAGGATATGTTTCTGTTGTGTACAATGAGGGGAAAGACCTGTTCGATGTGATATTATACAACCATCCAATGGCAACCAAAAGCAAAACCGAAGGCGTTTACTTTGATATGTTGGTAGAGGTCATAGACGGTTTGGTGGAAAAAACTACCGATTACGAAAGCAGGGTAAAGCAGGAATATTCGTATATGTTTTAACGTTAAAAACTGCCACTTACATGTATTGAATGTTCGTTCAATATTTGTAAGTGGTTTTAAAAATCAGGAAAATGAATACATACATCGCTTATTTTAGACAATCTACCGTAAAGCAACAACAAAGCGGCTTAGGCGTGGCAGCGCAAAGAGAAATCATTAAAAACCATCTCAAAGAGGGTGTAATATTGCAAGAATATGTTGAAACGGAAACAGGAAAACGAAACGACCGACCAAAACTAATGGATGCACTTGCACAATGCCGCAAAACCAATTCTATTTTAGTAGTTGCCAAGTTAGACAGACTTTCCCGCAATGTCGCATTTACTTCAAAACTTTTGGAAAGCGATGTCGAAATTCTGTTTTGTGATTTTCCTGAAGCAAACCGCCTCATCCTGCATATCATTAGCAGTATTGCGGAATATGAAGCAAATCTAATATCCATCCGTACACGGCAATCTTTGCAGGCAAAGAAAAGTCGTGGATGCCAACTTGGAAAGTCGGAAAACCTTATGAACAAACATATACAGGCAATCCAAAACAGCAATAAAACCAATATTCAGAAAGCGATTGACAACGACAACAACAAACGTGCTGCTGCCCTTATCAAAGCAATGGTAAATGACAACAAAACTTTTGCCGAAATCACAAAATCTTTGAACAGTCAGGGATTTAAAACAAGTCGGGGTGGTCAGTTCCAAATTGTACAGGTACAACGAATTTATGCAAAATATTGTATCTCTATCTAAAACCGCACAAAGCGAAACGATAAGTTATATAAAAAATCAGTGCATGAAAACAAACTGTTCCATGCACTGAAATTTTTTAGAGAATGGCGCACCTCTTTCTTCTTTTACTTTTATAAAGAAAATTAAACATTCGCCTGCTTTGCAGTGTGTATTATTTTAACTTAATCACGAAAATAATATGTATCGGCATAACCATAAGGGTCTATGGCTCCAATTCCTGTTCTTCGTTTCCCGCCTTCAAATTCATACACAAATATACGCTGATAATCAGAACCTGCAGAAAGCACATGATATACCTCCCATTGCAATACATTGTCGCCGGCATTATAATAATGTTCATTCCCGCGTATTACCATATCCAATACATAGAGAGTAATTGTCAACGCTGTATGACTTTCATTATGAAACATAAAATAATCAGGTGTTTCACTGATAGTCATACGTTTAGTTTCAATAATTTTATACGTACCTTCCATGTTGAAGTAGTAGGGAGAGATTCGACCACCTATATGAGTAAATGTACCATCCTTCTTGAATTCAAGGTACAAGTTAGGACTTCCTGCTGACACATACCATTTTCTGATAATATCAGTTGAGTTTGCCGTATTCTTTCCATCGTCTTTATCGCAAGACGTTACAGAGAAAAGAATAGCCAGCATCGTACCGAAAAGTAAAATTTTCTTCATGGGGTTAGAATTTATAAACGACCCCTGCTGAAAGCGCAAAACCAAAATCTAAATTGTATTTTACTTCAGTGGTTCCAAAAATCTTATCGGTTAATTGGTATTCAGCGCCACCGCCTATATTCAGACCAATTCCACCAATTACGGCATCACCTCCCCTTCCTGCTGGACAGTTACCGCCATATTCCTGGTTAAAATCAACACAACCTACCCATCCATCAGATACTCTATGTATAAAACTTCCATCATTATTACACTCACCGCCGGTTCCATCACCGCCAAACGCAATAAAACTTAAACCTGCTAACGGGTAAACATTTAATTTCGGCATTACATTAATTAAGTAGTGTGCGTTCACACTGAAGTCCAACGGTGCGTATTCACCAAAGTAGTAATTGAATTGTCCGTCAAGGCGTATCGGGTCGGTTACATTATATTGAAAACGAACACCTAACCCAATATCAACACCATTAAAAGTATCAACATACTTACCACCAACAAGACTAACCCCCGCTGCCATATCCCCTTTTTCCTGGCAATAAACAGTACTTGTTACGCCAACCATCACTAATGCGATTACTAACATCGCCATTTTAAAAACATAATTTCGTTTCATCTTTTTTTATAATTAAATTGTTCAACAAAAAGTAAATATTCTGTAAATCAGATAATAAAAAAAAGCATGGGAACTGTTATATACTTATTCTATTCGGAGGTTCAGACAAAACCCACACAGAAAACAAGTAAACAGTTCCATGCCTTATAGACATGGAACACATTTACTGCCATCCTTCCGTGTTAGAAACTGTCTGATTTCCGAATAAGGATAATGCTATAAATGCTTCTTAATAAATTCACGAAAATGAATCAACACCTCCAACTCTTTGGGGATGTAATTCAGGTACAAATGTATTAAAAATTATTTTTGAAAACAATTATAATCATAGTTTTTTTCTTTTAAAATCCTGAAAAAAGTTTTGAGAACATGAATACGCAATGCTTCACTCCGCCTATATCTGATACGGACAGCACATTATTATCCGATTGGAACAGCACCCCCAAGCATCATATAATTAATTGTAATTTAACAGGATATGATATCACCAATCTACTAAGTATTACTCCATTAATACCTGTATCATTTTTGCTGTAACTTCTTCTTTGCCTCATCGTACATAAAGTAAAATGAACCTGTTCTTAGACGTTTATCTTCTGCAAGGGGTTATTATTTCTTATAGAGAGAAAAGAGGGGTGTGCAGAAAATAAGCGTCTAAGTGTTTAACAATTCTTATTTGGCAATGCAAGTACATACGGTGCATCAATCCATCCCTGTTTGAAGTAGGAGTATCTATATTTCCTGTCAACCAATTTAGTTTTAGTTTGGTCTGCCGTACAAATGAAATACATTTTTTTATCCTTACGCTTGCTATCCCAAATATGGAACAATGCTTCCTTTCCCTCGTGCCAATTATCCCTTCGTTCAATAATCGGCTTCCACGTTGACATTGACTTTTCAAAATCCAATACCTGTTGAGGTACGACTATTACCCCATCAACATACTTTATTCCAAAATACTCATACCGCATACGTTCTTTGAGCTCTTTTGATACATTCAAATAATCCAACAACTTCCACATTTTGAGTTTGATATTCGTTGTGTTTGCATTTCGATTTGATGTGTTGGCGCAATAATCCAAGAACTCGGAATAATCCGCAAAATCTACCCATTCCCACATACGCCTACCGATATTATATCTATACCGAACCCCCAAGAACTCAAAATAGTTTGTATAACAAAATGGCACTATCTCATTATCCGAATAGAGATTTTCAATCCGTCTTAAATCGCAATCAATCCGAAACGCTGCGCTGCTTTTACAGTTCCGTATCATTCTCAAATACGCTTTAACAGATGAGGTACAATAGTCAAAATTCATTGTTCGGTGCAGTACTGCTAATCTTAAAAATCCAGTTGGCACATTAATTTTTGCATCCGTAATTTGGTTATGCAGTTGGAACGTATCCCCCCTGTATTTGTCCTGCTTATCCCTTTTTACACAGTAAAATTTTGAAAATGACAATCCCACATTTATGTCGGCAAACAACTTATTCCAATGATTTTCAAAAAACCAACACTGCCTTTCGGTCAACGTACTTTCGTTGACAATGACTTCAGTAATGTTTTTTCGGCATCGGTTCACAAATTGATAGAGTACGCCTTCATCCTTGCAGCATATTGTCGCAACGCCAACTTTGTGCAAAGGGTGTAAGTCAATCCCCACATCCATTTTGACGGTTGACAGAATGATTACATTTTCCTCGTTGCAAAAGGATTTCTTTATATCCTCAAATTCACAATCCATTTCACAATCCAATGATCTGATTCCTTTTGTATAATATCGAAAAATGGTTTTATGTGATTGGATTTTATCATTCAAAAGTGAGTAGGCATTTTCAAGTTTTTCTTTCGTGTTGAAATAGACAATCCAATTCTTGGGGCTTGGTAGTTGGGCCTCATTCATTACGGCTGCAATGTAGTTAAGTATTTCCTTTTCATCACTTTCCCACAACAATTTGACAATATCCATTTTGGAACCGTCATTCTTTTTGACAAAATAGTAGGAATAACAATCATTGCCGACCAATAATGCTAAGCTTTCAAAACAAGGCGTTGCCGACAGTAAAATTTTTCGACAGTTTAAACTACGCCACCAGCTTAAAAATTTTTCATACTCCCTTGTTTCCTCAAACTCTAACAGTTTGTGGTATTCGTCAAAAACAACAACGTCAAAGGGTTTTTCAGGTCTCCATCCCTTCGTGATTTTTTGATAACAAACCGCCTCCACATCATTCACTTCATACTGCCTGTTCAATCCTTTGCGGGGTGTAATCACCAATACTTTCTTTTCTTTTGAAAGTTGCTCAATTTTGTAGGATTTTCCTACCCCTGTAGGAGCATCAATAATTATATTACCGCTATAATCAATTATTTCGTCAAGTTCGGTCAAATACCTGTCAATAACCATTTCAGGCATATAGGTTATTTTTTCATTTTCGGAGGGTTTGATACGGTATGTATTGCGTATCAAAGAATTAATGTTTGCATCCAACGTGCGGGGATTATATCCGTTGCTTGTTCTAACTACTTTCAAAAAGTCAATAATCCTTTCCGTATCAATAATTTCACATAAAGGGGATAACAGAAATTGACACAAATTACCGTCTTCGTATTTGTCAAAAACATTTTCAAGGTTAAGTATAAGTTCTTTATCGCGTATGATTTTTGTGTGTTTGGATGCCGTCTTGGTTTGCTGCTGTATCAAACAGTTTTCATTTTCCAAGTCGGCAAACAAATCGGATGTGATTTGCAGAACATTTGTACTGTTCGATATATACAGTTCGGGGTCAATGCTGTTTCGGTACGCATAACGTTTTCGTGGAAGGTCAATTGCTTTTACATTGCAACATTCTTTCAGAAGGTACATTATCTTAGGCGGTAATACACATTCAAGCAAATACCGCAAAAGGTAGGTATTTGATTGATAAAACCGTTCAATAATCTCATCCTCCAATACCGTTGGCATAACTAAACAAAATCTTTGTACCCCTGTATATAAGGAGCTTTGAGAGTGAAAATAGGCGCATCGGCAATAATCTGCAAGCATCCTGCATAACTCAATACGCTTACCTGCTTCCCCCTCATCCACATCCAACAGGAAACAATAATCTTTGGAATACTTTATATTCTGTATTACCCAGTCAGTTTTTTTCTCGGTTGTGATTTCCCACCGTTGGTACTGACTTTCCAATTCATCAAACCCAAAGGCAAAGTTTCCATTGCTTTTTACAAAATCGGTTTTGGTATCATTAAGGCTTTTAGCAAAACCTGTTTTGTTGTCAACATGATTTAGTTTGTCTTTTAGAAACATTTCAAAAAGTTTATCGGATTATCAATTTTCGGGAATGGTCAACCAATAGTCTTTTAAACTATCGCTTATCTTCTTTCGTGTTTCGGGACTTTTGGTTTTACCTGTGTTCGCCATACGGATTTTCTCTTTCACTTCTTGCGGTCTTGTCTGACCTGTGTTTGCCTGACTGATTTTCTCTTTCGTGTCAGGACTTAGCCTTCTGTTTACTCTTTGCATAATTCAAGATTGTTTATTTAGGTTATTATTTATAATAATAAATAGTAGTTCGTTTGTAAAATTCAAGGGTTAAGTTGAAATATTTTACAAAATTGGAAGCAATTTTTCTGAAATTTTTATCGCTGTCTGTATGGCTACCGCTTTGCTTAAATATTAAGGTTGGTTGCTTCAAATAAAATCTTTTAAAGTATACGGAGGAAGGTAAGGGGTTGTTTCCCCCTATCTCTTCCGCAATCAGCATAATTCTTGTCATAACTTCACACATTTATTTTATCAAAATTTCTTCTTTCCACTCATAGCAACTGCTGCATAAGTTTCAAAACTCTGTTCCAATAATACCGACCTAATTTTGAAAAAACAAAAAAGTTTTTTGCAAAAAAGTGATTGCAAAAAACTTTTTCAAAATGTGGAGTTGTGCAAAAAATCAAGTAAGTAGGGGAAGGGTCGGATAATATGTTATAAAACATATTTTCCCACAGAAGATAAAATTTTCCTGCCTTCCCTTATTATCTTTACACAGTTAATTTATTGTTTATTATTTCGTTATGGATTTATTAGATAATTAATCGGCATAAGAAACACCAAGCTAATTCAACTTGGAATATTCAACTATTTGAACAGCAAAATCAACAAAAAGCATCAAAATTCCGTACTAATGACCGTACTATAAAAGAAAAAATCCGCTGTAATTTGTTTATTTACAGCGGATTGAAAATTTTATTTGCTCTCCCTCTTGGACTTGAACCAAGGACCCTCTGATTAACAGTCAGATGCTCTAACCAACTGAGCTAAGGAAGAATTATTTCTTTTACAAATGCGGGGCAAAAGTAAAGCAATTTTTCCAAATATGCAATATCTTTGTCGAAAAATTTAATAAAGAAGATGAAAGTTTTAGGAATTGGGAATGCGTTATTGGATATCCTGCTTCGGTTGGAGAGTGATAATACGCTGGAAGAGATAGGTATACAAAAAGGAGCGATGGATTTAATCCAGGAAGACCAGATGATAGCAATACATCAAACTCAGGTTGGTTTGAATCGAAATGAAGCGCCTGGAGGATCCGTATGCAATACGATGCGGGCAATGGCCCATTTGGGAGCAGATGTAGGGTATATCGGGAAAGTGGGAACAGATGCAATTGGCGCTTTTTACGAAAATGCCATACAAAAAGCAGGGGTAATACCCCATATAGTTCGAACGGAAGGTATTTCAGGGTGCTCTACCATACTGATATCGCCGGATGGAGAACGGACAATGGCTACGTTTTTAGGTCCGGCAGCCACATTAGCGGCTTCTGAAATCCCTGAAACGACGTTCAACGAATATGATTGCGTATACATCGAAGGGTATCTGATTTCTAACGAAGCCCTGTTTCTTCCTGTTCTGCAGCGGGCGCAAAAGGCGGGATTGAAGATTGCACTGGATTTATCGAATTTTAATATTGTCAACGATTTTAAGGATTTATTGTCGGAGGTGATTCCGCAATACGTTCATATCCTGTTTTCGAACGAGAGCGAAGCAATGGCTTATACCGGATTGAAAGCCGAGGAGGCCGTGCAAAAGATTTCGGAACAAGTGGATATTTCAGTTGTGACTGTCGGTAAAAAGGGAGCATGGGCTGGTAGCCGGGGTGAACGTATTCATGTCCCGTCCACAGGAAGCAATCCGGTTGATACAACCGGCGCCGGTGATAATTTTGCCGCAGGATTTCTGTATGGTTTGATTAAAGAATCCTCCTTTAGACAAGCCGCTAAAATCGGTTCATTACTTGCAGGACAGGTGATTACTGTAGTCGGCTCGCAAATTCCGGATGAGCATTGGTGTCAAATAAAGTTAAAAGTGAATGAGATTTTGAGGTAATCAGCGGGGAATTATTTATTTTTGTGTTTTTATTTATAAAGATGAATATGTTACGAACAAAATTAGTCAGGATTTTCTTCATATTGATTGTTTGTATGGGTGGGAAGTCTGTGAAAGCCCAGGACGAAAGACATTTTGAAGTAAGCAAGCAATTGGATATTTTCAATGCCATTGTCAAAGAGGTTGAAATGTTTTACGTCGATACGGTCGAAGTAGATAAGATGGTCAGACGCGGTATCGATGCGATGCTGAGAGGTTTGGATCCTTACACAGAATATTTTCCGGAGCAGGAAACAGACAGACTCACAGTCGTGCAAACGGGTGAATATGGAGGAATTGGCGCCAGGATAAGCCAACGCGACGAAGGTGTTTATATTACCGAACCATTCGAAGGGATGCCTGCTCATTTAGCCGGTTTGAAAGCAGGCGACATCTTTTTGGCAATTGATACGGTCGATGTATCCAAATTTTCGAGCGAACGTGTTAGTGAATTATTGAAAGGAGTGCCAAACTCAAAACTGACGTTAAAAATTCAACGTCCGGGTGAAAAGAATACACGCCGAGTAGAGGTTGTCCGTCAACAAGTATCATTCGCCCCGGTCATTCATTATGGCGTGTACGGAAATAAAACGGGATATATCTATCAGGATGGTTTTACCGACAAATCAGCTCAAGCCGTCAAAGCCGCTTTTGAAGATCTGAAACAAAATCACCAAATCACCTCATTGATTCTCGACCTGCGAAATAACGGCGGAGGCATACTCGACGCCTCTGTTCAGATTGCCAATCTTTTTGTTCCCAAAGGACAAGAGATCGTTTCCACACGTGGCAAGATCAGTCAAAGGGATCGTACGTACCGCACCTCGCTGAATCCAATTGATACGGTCATTCCGATAGCTGTACTAATAAATGGTGGCTCAGCCTCTTCTGCCGAGATATTATCCGGCTCTTTGCAGGATTTGGACAGGGCTGTACTGATTGGCGAACGCTCTTTTGGTAAGGGATTGGTACAATCCCCACGTAACTTGCCCTACGAAGGGATGGTGAAAGTGACGATAGGAAAATATTTTATTCCCAGTGGACGATGTATTCAGCAAATGGATTATTCGCACCGGAATCCTGACGGAAGCGTAAGCGCTATTCCGGATAGTTTGACATCCGTATTTTACACCTCTAAAGGCCGTGCTGTTCGCGATGGGGGAGGGTTGCGTCCTGATTTTGAAGTGGAAGAGCCTAAAATCCCTACCATGATGTATTATCTTGCGACCGATCTGGCCCTGTTTGATTATGTAACGGAATGGGTGCAGGCTCACCCCACAATCCCTCCGGCTGAAGAATTTGTATATCCCGATGAAGATTATGAGGATTTTAAAACTTATCTCAAAAACCAAAATTTTTCCTACGACCGTCAAAGTGAAAGGGTGTTGAAAAGCTTGAAGGACGTTGCCGAATTTGAAGGATACTTAGCAGAAGATTCGACAATATTTGCTGCATTGGAAGCTAAATTAACCCCTGATTTGGACAGAGATCTGGAACGCTACAAAGAGCAAATTAAAAAAATGATTTCGATGGAGATTGTCAAACGTTATTATTTCCAAAAGGGAGAAATGATTGAAGGTTTGAAAAACGATATCGTATTGGAAAAAGCGTTGAATGTTTTAGGGGATAAAGAACTTTATAGTAGCACATTGGACAGTCCAGATGGTAATTCAATTACAGAAAAGACGATAGCACGCAGATGACGCAGATCGGTCAGATTTTCGCAGATAATAGACATTTGCGTTCATCCGTAATATATGCGTCATCTGTATGCTTTAGAATCAGTTCTTCCAAACGTGACATGCAATATCACCAACTCTGACCTTGTCCCTATCCTGTACGGAGGGCCGGCAAAGCCGATTCCCGATGAAACATAAATGTGCGTTTTTCTTTTTGAAAAATATCCGTAAGGAAAGTCGAATACAAATTTTAATAGGTGAGGAGCAGGCCAATACTGACCATTGTGCGTATGTCCATATAAACCCAAATCACATTCATTATCTATTGCCGCCCATGCAGATACAGGTTGATGATCGACAACGATCACAGGTGTTGTCATATCCACTTCCTGCATCAAAGATTCCAACGATGCTCGTTTTATATTGGTAAAATCATCGCGTCCAATCAGGTAAAACGTTGAATCCGGCATCACGACAGAATCTTTCAATAAAATTCCACCCGTCTTTTCAAGCCAGCGAAGTTTGGCAAAACGGTTTGCACGGTATTCATGATTGCCAAGCGTCATATACACTCCCAGAGGCGCATCCAATTGTTGAAGCTCTTCTTCGATACGTTGCTGTTCGGCATAGTGCGACTCATAATCCATTATATCTCCAACAATTATCACCATATCAGGATGTTCGGCATTACATAGTGCGACAAAACGCTGCACATTTTTCTTTCCGATAGATTCGCCGATATGTAAATCACTCATCAAGGCAATGGTAAGACTGTTCCGCCCTTCCACCACTTTAGGGATATGGATATATACATTTCTGACAACAGGATAAACGGCATGATAATAACCCTGTATCATCAATCCGGCGACAGACAAAACAAATAGTGGAAACAGCACCCATTTTTTGTTAGAAGATCGTAAGACCGTAAGATCGTAAGACCGTAAGAATTTTAAATTTTTTAAACTTTTATTGACGATGGAAATCCAGTGAATGAACCGGTTAATAAGCCAAACCAAATCTAACGTGAGTAATCCTAAGGCAAGATAGATGGAAGCGATATACCATGTATTACAAATCAGCATGATGGGATGCAGGATAGGGTCGGGTAGGTCTTTGTAAAAAAAATAACCGGTGAAATAAAGAAACAGTTCAAAAACAAAAAACAGAATAAAAGGCGTACGAACCACTTTTTTAGGAGGAAGCGCCTGATAGCCTCGCCTGAAAA
>Ga0099364_10010943_pt1 | contig 12434 bp, 11 predicted proteins | sample TergutTh196P3_FD_73070 | JGI IMG/M metagenome (GOLD analysis project Ga0099364, IMG submission 73070) | Microcerotermes parvus P3 segment gut microbial communities from Pointe-Noire, Republic of the Congo - Th196 P3 | ecosystem: Host-associated > Arthropoda: Insects > Digestive system > Gut ... | reverse complement strand
ACATAAGGAAACGGCCTTGACACCATTTTCCGACCCATCCGTTTTTTCCCGAAATTACCTGGTCCATTATTACGAAATCGGTCGGGACCGTCAGTTGACTCTCCCTTCGCTTATGCACTATTTCGAAGACATCGCCACGCTCAATAGCGAAGCCAAAGGTCTGCCCCTTGACTATTACCTGGACACCGGCCATGCCTTCCTGCTGTTGAAGTGGGACATCGCCATCAAGTCCTGGCCGCGCTTCAACGAAACCATCCGCATCGAAACGCACCCTACTTCTTTCAAGAAGTTCTTCGCCAACCGTAAATACACCGTTTACACGACTGAAGGCCAGTGGATTTCCGAAGCCCGGTCGGTCTGGGTGTTTGTAAACACGGTAACGAAAAAACCGGTGCGGATTCCCGACGAGATATTCAAAGCTTTTGACGTTCCGCCGGAATCCGAAGCATCTTTCAACCCGCTGGAGGAAATTCCGGAGATAACGCAAGCCCCTACGTCCCCTCCTTTCCCGGTCAGAAAGCCCGACCTCGACAACAACGGTCATGTCAACAATGTCCGTTACGTCGAATGGGCTTTGGAATCGCTCCCGGCGGATTTCGAACGAGGATTCTCCGTCGGCAGAGCGAAGATCCATTACAAGAAAGAACTGCGGGAAAGCGACGAGGTCACGATCCTGACCGTTACAACGCCAAAAAACAACGGCGCGGTTTCCGATCACTCGGTCCGCTCCGGCAGCCAGGAGTTTTGCCGTCTGCGCCTGGATTGGAACAAATTTTGATTCGTTTCCATTATCTCCGCGCGGTGAACGCATAAATGGACACACGCAACCGGTCAATGATCTTTAAAGGGCTTGTCGTCAACATTGAGCAGATGGATGTCGGAGTCGGAAGCAAGGGATGGCACACCTTCCAGGTCTTGCGGCACCCCGGAGGCGTAGGTGTTCTCCCAATGCACGACGACGGCACGATCACGCTTATCCGCCAGTTTCGCCCATCAGTCGAAAAGAAGCTTCTGGAGATTCCAGCGGGAAGGAAAGAGCCGGGAGAAGATCCGACCGAATGCGGACGCCGCGAGCTGACCGAAGAAACCGGCCTCTACGCCGACTCCCTGGCGTCGCTTGGCGCCTTCTACCCGTCGCCCGGCATTTTGGACGAAATTATCCACCTGTATTTAGCCCGCGGCCTTTCGCAGGGCAACGCCGCGCCGGAGTTCTACGAGGAGATCGAAACGGTCCGTATCCCTTTCGACGAAGCGCTGCGAATGGCTGAAAACGACGAAATCCGTGACAGCAAGACGATCGTCGCCCTCCTGCGCGCAAGGCGCTTGCTCCCGTAACAAATCGTGCTACATTCCAAAACACGCTTATTAATGCATTCTCCTTGAAGAAAGGAATCGCACCCATGGCGCGCATAAACGAACATTACCTGAAACTTAAAGCCGGTTACCTGTTTCCCGAAATCGGACGCCGCGTAAAAGCGTTTGCCGAGGCAACCCCTTCCGCAAAGATCATCCGCCTTGGAATTGGAGACGTAACGCGCCCGCTGTCGCCCGCCGTCCTCAAAGCCTTCCACGACGCGATTTCCGAGCTTGGCGAAGAGAATACCTTCAGGGGCTACGGCCCCGAGCAGGGCTACGGATTCCTGATCGACACATTGATCGAAAAGGTGTACGCGCCGCTTGGAGTGCGCCTGAAAGCCTCCGAGATATTCATCTCCGACGGTTCCAAGTGCGACTGCGCAAACATTCTCGACATATTCTCGCTGGAAAACCGCGTCGCCATCGCCGATCCGGTATATCCCGTATACAACGACACAAACGTAATGATCGGCCGCTCCGGACCTTCAGACGAAAAGGGATATTACGAGGGGATCATCTACCTGCCATGCCTGGAAGAAAACGGATTCCTTCCGCGCCTGCCCAAGGAGAAAGCGGACATCATCTACCTTTGCTTCCCGAATAACCCGACCGGAATGGTTGCAAGTCGCGATCAGCTTAAAGAATGGGTCGACTACGCGCTGGCCAACAACTCCTTGATCCTGTTCGACGCGGCCTACGAAGCGTTCGTCTCGGAACCCGGATATCCGCGTTCCATTTACGAGATCAGCGGCGCAAGTAAGTGCGCGATAGAGTTTCGAAGCTTCTCAAAAACGGCGGGCTTTACCGGCGTGCGCTGCGCCTTCGCCGTTGTGCCTGAAGGCGTCTTTGCGAAAACTCCCTCCGGGCAAGCGGAGCCGCTGAACCTGCTCTGGAACCGGCGCCAGACCACAAAGTTCAACGGCGTCTCCTACCCCATTCAGAAAGCGGCGGCGGCTGTATATTCCGACGAAGGATGGCGGCAGACCATGGAGACCATCGGTTATTACATGGGAAACGCCAAAATAATCCGGGAAGGGCTGGCGGCGGCGGGCTTCACGGTATACGGCGGCGTCAACGCCCCATACATATGGTTAAAAACTCCGGGCGGAATATCCTCCTGGGATTTCTTCGACACGCTACTCAAGGAATGCAACGTGGTCGGAACGCCCGGAAGCGGCTTTGGGCCATCCGGCGAAGGCTTTTTCCGCCTCTCGGCTTTCGGCAGCCGCGACAACGTAACCGAAGCGGTGGAGCGCATAAGAAAGCGATTCTGAAACCGGATCACTATGAACCCAGATCCGTCATTGGACTAATGACGGATCTGGGATGAACGAGAACTTTTCCAGTTTGATTGCGCGGATATATACGAACTGGACCGTGGAGCTTTATTAGTTGTGAAAGCGGCAGAAGAAACGATGGGCCTATGCGCCGTTTATCAGCTTCGTGGGCGGTTTTCGCCCCTTAAGCAAAGACCGACCTTATTTGATAGTTGAGCATTCACCCCGGCAGAATTATCGTAGCCTCCAGCCCCTGTTCCGTGTTGGCCAGAAGCACCTCGCCGCCGTGCAAAGACATGACCTCGGCCACAAACGGCAGTCCAAGCCCGATGCTTTTTTTGCCCGTATCCGGACGGCTCAGGGAAAAAAACTTGTCGAAAGCTTTTTCCAGGGCAAAATCCTGCATGCCCACGCCCTGGTCCCTGACCGTTATCCTGATTCCTTCCGGGGTTTGAGAAATTGAAAGGGAAATCGCCGAACCACGAGGCGAAAAATCAATGGCGTTATCAACGAGGTTGCCCACAGCCTGGCGAAGCAGCAGTTCATCCCCTTTCAGGGAAATGCCCTCCTGGACAACGCATTGCAGATCTATTTCTTTTGCAGCCAGCCGGGGCTGGAAGCTGTCGGCCAGCTCTTCGCAGAAAAGCCCGGCCGAAAAACGGGTCCGGTTGATGGCGCGGACATTTTCCAGGCGGGACAGTTGCAACATCCTGTTCACCAGGTTGTGCAGCCGACCAACTTCGGCATCAATGATGTTTAAAAATTTTACGCCGTTTTTATCAGCAATATAATCGCGCAGAATCTCGCCCGCGCCCTTGATGCCGGTAAGCGGGCTTTTCAGTTCATGCGTCAGCGCGCGGACATAATCTTCAATGTAATTTTTTCCTTCGAGCTTTGCCTGCATCTCTTCCATGGCCGCTCCCAGCATGCTTATTTCCGAAGAACCAAGAGCGGGAAGACGCTGAGGTTCCCCTTTGCGTATAGAGTCGGCATAGTCCGTCAGTCGCCTGACCGGCCGGGTAATCCAGTAAGAAAGGCCAACCGACAGAGCAATTGCCGCAAGCGCAATCATGATGAGGCTGAACCGAAAACGCTTTTGAGCGATGTCGATAAGAAAGGAAATGCTGTCTTTGGGTTTGCCGACTGACAGCACCCCGACAATCTCATTGTTTTTGATGATGGGCGCGGCCACGAAAATCACCTGCGACGAAGGTTTATGAGGAATCGTGCGCGTGGAGCGCGCGCCATACTCCCCTTTAAGAGTAAGGTGCACATCGTTCCAGCGCGAGAAATTCTCGCCTGGAGATGAACTCCCTGTGGAATCGTAGAGCAGGATACCTTTGGCGTCGGTGACATAAACCCGCAGGGAGACATTACGTTTTACGATGTTGTAGATGCGTGCCGAAAATTGTCGCTTGCCCACGGATTCCATGGTCGCGCTGATTTTATCGACCGGAATCAGGTCGTCGGTTATCTGGCCGGAAATCACAGCGGCCATAAGCTCGGCCGTTTCCACTGTGGATTCCTCGACAGCCTCCAGGTAGCGGGGCCGCACATCGCTGATTATCAGCCAGATGATTCCGGAAAATGCCATCGCCATAAGCATAGCGAAGGTCAAAATAATGCGAAGCCGCAGACTCATATATCGTCACGCAGAGCGTAGCCTGTGCCCCGGTGAGTCAGGATAGGATCAAGACCGCCTTCGATCTCCCGGAATTTGGCGCGCAAGGATTTGACATGGGCGTCCACGGCACGGTCAAAACTGGGGCTGTCGTTGCCCCATACAGCATCCATGATGATCTCACGGCTGTAAACACGCCCGGGATGCTTCGCCAGCAAGGACAAAATGTTGAATTCATACCGTGTAAGCTCAAGTTTGCGCCCGTCAAACAGCGCCTGGAGTTTGGCTGGGTCAATGAGAAGCCGTTTATGAGGTAAAACTGTTTCCGTTTTTTTCCCCGATGACGAATCAAGGCGGCGCAACACAGTTTTGATCCTGGCGACCAGTTCGCGGGGTGAAAAAGGTTTGGTCACATAATCGTCAGCGCCGATTTCCAGCCCCACTATCTTGTCGATCTCTTCGTCACGCGCCGTAAGAAAGATAATCGGCACTTCGGAAACCGCGCGTATGGCCTTGCAAAGTTCAAGGCCGCTGATGTCGGGAAGGCCGATATCCAGAACAACCAGGGCGCAGTCGCCCGCCTTGACCCGTTCAAGCCCCTGCAAGCCGCGCTCGCACCAGGCGGTCGCGTAACCTTCCCTTTCTATGCTGTGTACAACGGTGTCCGCTATGGATTGTTCGTCTTCAATTATAAGTATCGTCTTCATGTCGTCCTCTGCCGCTCGGCATCGTTTGAAACTCTCCCTTGGGCGCCCCTGGCATAGCTTTCGCCCTCCAGCCTAGCTACGGAACAGACGCGCCCTCGGGATCGGGAGAGGTCTACCGCTCAAAGCCCCTTGCACAGTCCGACAACGCCTTTACGTTTGAGCTTCAGCCTGGGGCAGCTTCCTGGTAACGAACATTAGCGCGCCCATCATGATCACCACCAGACCCGTGCCCATGAGCAGGGCGTAATCTTCCATCCTGAGAAGCGAGAACAGCACGCCGTAAAGGATAGTAAGCAGCCCGGCCATCAGCAGCCCCTTTGCCCAACTCTGCATAACCGAGCCCACATAGAGACTGTTCATGGCAACGGAAATCGCGCTTGCCGTCACAAAAGCAAAGCCAAAGCCGATGTGCTCAGACAGGGACAGTAATACCAGATAAAACAAGGACATGGAAAGGCCAACCATGGCGTATTGCAGTATTCGCATACGCAGACGGCTGACCATCTCGAAGGCGAACAGAGCCACAAAGGTAACGGCGATAAACAGGATACCGTAGTCAACCGAGCGTAGCACCATGCGGTACAGGGTAACCGGTTCATGCAGGTTCACACCCGCCTTAAACGCGGTTATGGAGCTTTCGTAATTATTTTTCAGGTATCCGGATTCAAGATCGCCCAACTGCGGATAGGTGCGGGTAAGGTTGGAAATATCCCAACTGGCGGTAAAACCCTGCTCCGTAATCGTGCGCTCCACAGGTAAAATGCTGCCCTGGAAACTTGGCGTCGGCCAGGCGCTTTTTACCTTGAAGGAGGTGTTTTCGCCAACCGGCGTGAAGAAAATTTCCTCGCTTCCCCTGATGGTCATTCCCATGGAGAAAGACTGCTTTGCCCCAGCGGCGTTCTCCGCCAGGCTGATTTCGGCGCGAAACCCCGGTCCCAAAAGATTGTCAACCATGGTTCCAGGCTTATAGGCGGAAATGCTGTTCCCAGCCCATAAAAGAGGCGATGTCTGCGCAATGGCTCGCAGGTCGGATACGCCCACGCAAATCCAGGCGTTGTTCCAGAAAATCCGGCTCATGTTGGAACCAAAATCCTTTTCCCGCGGCAGGACGAAAGCGCCTGATATTGTCATGGGCGCGGTATACAGGGTCTGCTTGTATATGCCCCGGTAACGAACTTCTGTATCAAGCGAAGCATCAACGGAAAGCTCCAGGGGCAAAACCACCATATGTTTAGTGATGTATTTCCTGGTGACCACTTCCTTCACTTTCTGTTCTTTCTTATCATCGCCTGCCACAGAGACAAGCTCCTTGACGTCCATCCATACCTGGTAGGGGATAATCAGGGCCGGACCGCTTACTGTCTGCTCCCTGCCCCAACTTTCGGCAATGTTGCTTGTGGCCTGCTGATAAAGATGCATGCGGTCAGAAACAACACCTTTGACAAGCCCAAGAGGGAAGAGCAAACAAAGGGTAATGCACCCTATGAATATGCAGCGGGACATCGGTCCGCTAAAGCGCTGTATCATGCCGCCGCCTACGCCTGTTTTTTTAGGATCTCCGGGAAGGTTGCTGGAACCGGTCATGTCGCATCTCCTTGTTGAACATGTTTTTAAAAGCATTAATCACGCATATGCCGCTTCAAACAAGGAAGATGCTATACGGGCAAAAAGAAGCGAGTATGCGCTCATTATGTGATTTGTGTGAAATTTGCATGAAAAACAATTTGCGCTAATAGAAGCCGACATCGCTGTTCCAGACCGAGCCTCGGGCGCTCATAGTACCGCTATAAGAAGAAGCCGGGCTTGCTCAACGTCCATGTTTTACTATGCCCGTCAGTCCTTGTTGCAAGCAGTACGGGGACCAACGCATGTTCACACGATTTTGCCCTCGTCCAGCCTGCAAATTCAGGTATGCGCAAGACAAGCAGGCGATACGCCGAGGCGTCTCGATTTTCTCAGGATTCGTTTTTTTCTCTATAGAGGATCAAACCATGTGACGGATCGTAGGGGGAAACGCCGACTGTAACACGGTCTCCGACAATGACGCGGATGCGGTATCGCCTCATGCCGCCGCCAAGCTTCGCGGCCAACTCCTGGCCGTTTTCCAGCCTTACGACAAAGGTTCCGCCTCCGCGAGCCTCAACAACAACGCCTTCCAGTTTTGCAAGATCATCTTTCGCCATGTGTTCACGGTAGCACGATTGTCATCCTCTCCAGTCGAAAAGGTTGAGGGATGCCATCCTCCGGCACATGACCAACAAAATACTTGACCACAGTAATAGACAGCATTTTATTGCGGATTCGTCTATGCCGCCGCTTGTCTAATGACGGATCTGAGAATATCAGGTATTTTGCTTTCTCTCGTGAAGAACCTTGAACCAGCGCTCCAGTCGCTCCCTGTAAAACAGGGCCAGTACGACGACGCCAACCGCCGCAACACTCAAAAGCGAAAACTCCACATATTTTTCCTGCCGCAGAAATGACCCTCCGAAAGCCAGCATGGTCGTTCCCAACAGCCGCCCGGTCGCGCTGATAGCCGTAAATTCAAGCAGGGAAAGGCGACCAAGCCCCAGTACATAGCAAAGATAATCTTTCGGAAAGCCGGGCAGAAGAAACAGCAGGAAAACCAAAAAAGCGCCCTTTTGATGGAGCAGGAAATCGAACCGCCTAATCACTTTAGGGTCAACCATATGTTCCACAACCGGCCTGCCAAAAAACCTTGATATCTGAAACGCGATTATTGAGCCGATCGTTAACCCGATTGTGCTCAAAATTGTACCGATAACCGAGCCGTACAGGTAACCGCCAATAAAACCGGTGATTTCTCCGGGAATCGGGGCCGCGATCACCTGGGCGACCTGAAGGATAATGAAACCCGCAAAGCCCCACACGCCCAATGAAGCAATGAAATCGATCAGGCGTTCCCGGTCAAAGAAAAAACTGATCCAACCCATCCGGTACGAAAGCGCCGCCAAACCAATTACGAACAACAAAAACAGCAGCAGCTTTATCCAGATAAAGCTTTTGCGTTCCATAGATCAGGCGGTCGCAGGCGTTTCAGCGCACCGTGATGCGAAATATGCGACGCGGTCCTACGGCGGAACCCGTTGAGCAAAGCGTCGTTCCCGGTCCAACTCCACGAAAGCCCAGCCCTGTTGGCAGGTCGACAAGGTTGACTACCTTAAGGTCGTCGCAGATGGACATACTTGCCGGACACACGACTTCGCCGGACAGACAAACATCAAAATCTTCCCCTACCTTCAGTTTGACATTGTGGATACCGTCTGAGTCTGTCGTCACAGGTTCAGCCGCCAACGCCGGCAGCACTCCAACGATCAGAAAGAAAATGATCCAGGCAATCACATAGCGTTTCATACGATGATCCCCCCTACTTTCAACGATTTTTAGTTGCGCTGCTTTTGGCAAAAAAGCCGTCCGAAATGCGGCTTCATCCCAGTAGAAACGATGATTAACTGATCTGTACTGTTTGATAAGTCGCTTTGGCGCCCGGCGCGCGCCGCGGCATCCATATCTTGGAAGTTGCGAAAATTTTCAAATATGTGTAAGATACCTTTTGCTATGCGTGCGTTATCATCTGTCTGCATGCTCGAAATCTTTTCCTGTCATGCTCCCTGATGATCACACGATGACATGAACAATAAGGCCGCGCAAGAGTTCTTGCGGTATTAACCGGCTGGTTCTGTCACTTGGGTTTGTGTCGTTCCGATCGCTCAAATATACAACATGGGCTGAAAAAGCCCTCACCTCGACAAAAGGAGAACAAAAGATGTCAGAACAGAATGCTTTACAGAATTTGCTTACTTTTGCTGTAAAGGGCGTCGGCTACTGGGCCGACATGGCCAACTCCATCAGCGTAACTGATGAAGAAGTCGACAAGTATCTGCTGGAAGCACTGGCCGCCATCGACAGCGCCGACGCCAACGCCCTTTCCGCTCTTGCCGCCAAAGCCCCGGATCTCCAGAAGAAAATAAAAGGAATGTTTGAAAAGCAAAACGGCCGCGCCTTCAGCGGATTTGTTCCCACCGCCGGAAAAGCGTTGCAAATCACCGAAGACCGCGCTGAGCAGGTTGCGCTGGGCGGACAGGTTGATAACAAAGGCCGCGCGCCCAACGATATCCTTGCGATTCGCGAGACAACCTTTGCCAATCTTAAAAAGCTCGCGGTTTCAGGCAAAGCGACTGGCGAAGCCATGGCCATCGTGAAGCAGGGATTGACGTTCCAGATACATGACAAGGTCGAAAAAGAAGACTTCGATGCTTACGCAAAGGCGCTGGCTGCTCTGCTGTAACAATCAACGATAATATTTTCAAGATAAAAGGCGCGGAGTTTATCCCGCGCCTCTTCTCTTTTCCGCTTCCGAAACTCCCTGAAGTAATTCCAAAGCCTTTAGCAATTCTTTGTTAAAACCCTCACGCCTCCGGCAACCTCATGGTAAACCGACTTCCTTTTCCCGGAACGCTTTCCACAGAAATCGCGCCGCCGTTTTCCTCCGCGATACGTCGGCAAATCGCCAACCCCATTCCCACGCCTCGCTCACGCGTTGTAAAGAACGGGCGGAACAGGTGCGGCCGATCCGACTCGGAAATGCCGACGCCTGTGTCTTCCACGATGATTCGCGCAATCCTGCTTTTAGAAGATACCCGGACGGTCAGATCACCGCCTTTAGGCATCGCCTCTACCGCGTTTGTAAGAAGATTGTAAACTACCCGCTCTATCTCCGAGGAATCCGCGTTAACCTTGGGCGGCGGTTCTTCGATCCGCACGTTCCTTCGTACGCCCTCCATCGAAGCGGACTTTTCCCTGAGAAGACGTGAAAGCGCACGCTCAACAGGCTCCTGCAGAGGAAACGTCTGCGGCTTTCTGTCGGATGGACGGGCATACTCAAGAAACTCGGTGACCACGCTGTTTAGCCGATCCGCATCCTCGATAATGATATTCAAAAATTCCCGGTCTTCTTCTTTCGCCTCGCGGATCAAAAACTGCGCCGCTCCCTTGATTGCGCCCACCGGAGTGCGAACCTCGTGCGCAAGCCCGGCAGCCAATTCCCCGATTGTCGCAAAGTGTTCCCTGCGCTTGATTCGCTGCTGCTGCCTCAGGTTTTCCAACGCAAGGCCGATGCTGTCCAGAAATGGGAATAAAAGCTCCACCTCCCGAAATGAAGGCGGTTTCTCTTTCCAGTCGAAGAGGACAACAGCGACGATGCTTCCTCTAAAGAAAATCGGAATCGACGCCTCAAAAGAGTCATCCCAGATCGCAACATCGGAAACCCTAGATCCGCCGTGCTCCATCATGCGCATCGCGGGATGGCGAGTAAGGAAACGGGAATACGCGCGCATGTATTCTTCCGGCCGAACCGGCAGCGACCCAAATCCTTCGTCTGTTCCCCTGTATGGGCGAATCCAAAGAGAAGCCTTTTTGACGAATGGAACCTGGCCCAGCGCCTCTTCCACATGCTGGGCAATTTTGGGAATAGATTGCGACTCCGGGAGCTTTTGCGCAAAACCCGACAGAATCGACTGCACCTTCCGTGAACGACGCACAAGGATGTCCGAGGAAATAGCGCCCAGTTTGCCCATCAAATATGGATAGAACGTCAGCAAAAAAATTGAGACCAAAAGCACGCCCGCAAGCGGAAACCAGAATTTGCGGCCGGACGCCACTTCCAAAACCCCGAAGAATACAGCGAAAGCAAAGACCTGGATGATCAGGACAATCGCGCGCCCGACAATATCGGGCAGCTCAAAAAAGTGAAGATGAAGTATTCCGGTCGCCATAAAGTAGAAAAAGATAAGCACCACAAACGCCGCAACTGGAGGAAGATAGGCGTCGCCGGACAAAAAGTTCAGTGGCGCGACGGCGCACACGATCCCCCCTCCCACAGCAAGGAACTGGTATTTCTTGCGCTCCATGGAGGTTGCGGCTTTACGGAAACCGTGGCGCAGCATGAGAAACATGCCTATCCCCAGGTATGGATAGGCATACAGAAGCGCCGCTTCGTTCCACCAGGACGATATTGAAAACGGATAGTAAAAGAGCGTAAACACAAACCCCGCGCTTATCCACACACCAAAGGCGAAAACCGGATGGAACCACCTGTGGTGAGTGCGCACAGCGGCACCGCAGTAACGAAGGACAAACGGCGGCAGAAACATTGCGCCGGCAAGACTCATTTTGTGCCAAAAGTCAGAGGAGAGGCTCTTCCACAGATATTCCGGAAAACACCACAAAAAAATGACAAGGGAAAGGTCGGAAAACGCACGGGCTTCCTGATCTTTACTAGCAAAGACACGCAGATACACCGCGCTGGCAAGCGCCACTACAGCCGCAACCAAGCTACCTTGAACGTAATAATCCATGGAGAGAAAAACGGGGGAGTCGCTAATAACAGTTGCTCCCCCCACAAAAGAATCAGCTAAAGCCGCGCCTCGACCACTTCCCAATTTACATTCTTCCAGAAGGCCGCTATATAGTCCGCCCGTTTGAGTCCATAATCCAGGAAGAAAGCATGCTCGAACACATCCATGATGAAAAGGGGCGCCGCGCCGGCCAGATTCCCCACATCATGTTCGTTGACCCATTGATTGAAAAGACGCCCGGCCCCTTTGTCATGGTACAGGATCACCCAGCCGATCCCACGCATTGCCCCAACGGCCCGGAAGTCCGCCTCCCAATTCTCGATGCTTTTAAATTCCGCCGTAAGCGCCTTTCCAAGCTTAGAGAGCGGATCAAGAGCTTTTTTCCCACCCAAGTTTCCGAAATAAAGTTCATGCAACCGCATGCCGTTCCATTCCCAGCCAAAGCGGCGTTTCAGCTCCGCAAATTCGGGGACGCCTGTTTTCCCTTCGGCAGCCATCGCACCAATGAGATCAGACAGCTTGTTAGTATTAGCCACATACCCCTGATAAAGAGTAAAATGGTTCTTAAGCGCCGTTTCGCTGAATCCTTCCATTCCGATAAGCTTTTCGAAATCCATAGCGGCGTAAGGCATGACGTCTACCTCCTTTTAAGGTCTGAATTGCGGACAAGAATTTCGCTTTGCTTAAAATTGCGGCGCTGTACAAAAACTGTCTTTTCCGTAAAAACAGCAAACAACTCCTCCCTGCAGGGAGGAGTTGTTTGGTTAGCCTTTAAGAGCTAACATTCTTTGTTGCTTTCACACCTGCGGCAATACTAAAAAGCAAAACTGTTTTCTGACATTTGGTTTTTCCCGCTTTGTGCCTCGGGATGTACTCGACAGTGATAGACTCACTGCAAAACTTAAAACAGAGCCTTACACCAAAGATGCTATTAAAACTTATGCAGTCTTTTCGCTTCGTACAGGCTCTTCACAGATTCTTACCGATTTACTGTTCCTTGTTCTGCGCTCTCTTCCTTCGCCCTTCCGCTAGTTTCTCAGCGAGGCCTTTTTCCTGCGCTATTCTTTTCTTCGCCTCTGAATATTTCCGCGCAACC
>Ga0099364_10010942_pt1 | contig 12435 bp, 10 predicted proteins | sample TergutTh196P3_FD_73070 | JGI IMG/M metagenome (GOLD analysis project Ga0099364, IMG submission 73070) | Microcerotermes parvus P3 segment gut microbial communities from Pointe-Noire, Republic of the Congo - Th196 P3 | ecosystem: Host-associated > Arthropoda: Insects > Digestive system > Gut ... | reverse complement strand
TTCGTTATATGCGGCGTTTATTATGGCCTGAACCCTGCCTGAAATTCTCATTATAGCTCCTCTCTAAATCCTTTCTGCTACACACCTAAGCGGAAACTCATAGCGCTCTGCATAATCATGAACCTGCCTTATTTTTGTCAAGGCAATATCATAAGTATATCTTCCAACTGCGCCCCTGCCTTTACGGTGTACATTCATCATGATCTGTACAGCATCCTCATGATTTTTATGAAAAACAAGTTTTAAGATCTCAACTACAAAATCACAGGTTGTATAATCGTCATTCAGGAGGACAACCGTATAATCACCTGGTTCTTTTATTTTGTCTTTTTTTCTTGACAGCGTTTTGCTGCCTTCTTCAATCTGTACTCCCATGATACCACTTTAATTATACACTAAAAATGAATTTTTATATATACTCCTTTTATGCGTATTATATCATGGAATGTCAATGGCATAAGGGCTGTGGAAAAAAGAGGTTTTGCCAAATGGATGGCTGATGAATCCGCTGACATGGTCTGTATACAGGAGACGAAAGCCAGACCCGAGCAGCTTTCAAAAGAGCTTACAGAAATTAGGGATAAAAAAGGCCGGCCATATTTTGCGTATTGGTCATCTGCAAAAAGGCCCGGGTATTCAGGTGTGGCAATTTACAGCCTTGCAGAGCCAGTCTCTGTCAAGCCTTTCGAACTTCCTGAATTTGACGATGAGGGCAGGGTACTCCAGGCTGAGTTTAAGGACTTTACCCTTATTACAGCATATTTCCCGAATTCCCAGGATGCAGGAAAACGCCTTGATTATAAGCTTGATTTTTGCTCGGCCATGCTAAAACTATGCAAAAAATTTGAAAAGCAGGGCAGGCATTTTGTGCTTTGCGGGGATTATAATATTGCCCATACACCCATAGACCTTGCAAGACCAAAGGAGAATGAAGGCAGTGCCGGTTACCTGCCAGAGGAAAGGGCATGGATGGACACGTTTACACAGGCAGGCTTTGTGGATACATTCCGGCATTTTCATAAAGAAGAGCCAAAGCATTATACATGGTGGTCTTACAGGATGAATGCAAGGGAAAGAAATGTAGGGTGGAGGATCGACTATCATTGCGTTGATCCTGCGTTTTTACCAAAGGTAAAGTCTTCGATAATAAGGCCTGATATTCACGGTTCTGATCACTGCCCTGTAGAACTGGAACTGGACATAAAAAAGGCATAATCATGAAACTGAAGTATAACGCACCAACTGTTTTGACATTTACATTTTTAAGCGCGGCCATTCTTGTTTTATCATTGACGGTCTTTCCTTATCTTACAGAAAACTGGTTTTTGATCCGGGGCAGGGGAAGTTTTATACCTTCAAGGCTCAACAGCTGGGTAACGCTTTTTACACATGTTATGGGACATGCAAACTGGAACCATTTTTTATCCAATTTCGCGTTTATACTTTTGATAGGACCCATACTGGAAGAACACTATGGATCTCTCTCTCTTCTTGTGATGATTGTGATCACTGCCTTTGTTACAGGTATTCTTAACCTTTTGCTTTTTCCTACAGGGCTTTTGGGATCAAGCGGTGTTGTTTTTATGATGATACTTTTAGCTTCGTTTACAAATATAAACAAGGGAGAAATCCCCCTAACATTTATTCTTATACTTATACTCTACCTAGGCCGGGAGTTCCTGGATTCATTTTCAAATAACAATATTTCCCAGTTTACCCACATGGTAGGCGGTTTCTGCGGCAGTCTTTTTGGTTTTTTTAAACCATATAAGGGGAAATGATTGGCTATTCACAATGCGTTATTAACAATTGTGAATTGTTCTTCACCCCATGACATATTCCCATCCATAGTATATAATTATAAATCATGAGCGATAATAACGAAGATAATGGCCAATATAAAGGCAGTACTTCGAAAAAACCAAAGCGTTTCTTAAAAGCCTTGCTTAGGTTTGGCATTATTTTAGCCATTCTTTTGATAATATGGACTGTTTTTGCTTTTATTGGCAGGGTCAATGCCAGGGATATTATTCCCGGTACTGCTGTAATGAGGGTCAGTGTTTCAAATCCAATGCATCTGCTTGATGCAATCTTAACACATGAACCCCTGCATGAAATAGCTGCATTGCCTGCACTGGCTCAAGTATCTTCCTTGATTGATATGCTGAATCAAAATGCTATTTTAAAAAAACCTTTTGTACGTCTTGTTTTGCGGGGGAATCTTGAGTTTGCCCTGCTGCCTTCTGTAAATGAAGGGGATATGATTTTTTTTACAGCATGGGATTTGGGACTTTTTTCACCATTGCTGCGTTTTCTTTCTGTGTTTACAAATTTTATTAATATTCCAAACTTATACTATGTGCAGGCAGCCGGGCATTCCCGTTTTGAATTTCGTACAGATGACATGACATTATATATAGGAAATTATAACAATAATCTTGTTATAACAAATAACTCAAGGGTTTATGAAGAGCGTTCAAAAGTTGATAACCAGAATATGCAGTTCAGCAATTTAAGATATTCTGATTACAATGCTGCTGTTTTATTTTCCGGCGAGTTCATAATAAATCTTTTTAGCGGACAGGATCCTAAAATCGCAGCTATTCTTGAAAATGTAAATATAGATTCAACGATAGAAGCAGGTATATTGATACAGCCAAGAAAGTTTGAGTTCCGTCTTTTATCTCCCATGTCATCCGGCCAGGCTTCGCTTAACCGTTTTATAGAACAGCGTTCAAGGGTTCCAAATCTTGCAGAATTGCTTCCTGCTTTATCACAATACGCTACCATACTTTCCGCGGGAACCCTTGAAGAACTTTACGAAGCAGCGCTTTTATTTTCCGGCAATGAACTTGAAGACCTGCTGCGCCTTGCAGATTCAGCTTCCCGTTTTTTATTGCGCCTAACTCTCAATGACCTTCTTTTTTCATGGTCAGGGGATGAGTTTGCTGTGTTTGGTCTTGAGGGGCGTCCTCACCCTGTTTATGCGATTCAGATTTCCAATGAGCAAAGAAGGCAGGAGGTTTTTAACACTGCCTTTAGGTCAATAGTGCTTAACGAAGACTTTCGTCTTAATCTTGATGGTATGAGGCTTCCGCGCATGGAAGTTCCGGGTTTTTTGCAAACTCTTTTGCAAGGATGGGACATAAATCTTCCTTCTCCCTATTATAATGTATACAGGGATTATATATTCCTAAGTGAATCAGCAGAAACATTGCTTGCAGCAATACGCGCAATGCAGAGGAATGATGTGCTTCCGCGCACAGCAGCCTGGCGTGATATTGCAGGCGGCAGGGCTGCTGCAAGTGCCTTTAGTCTTTATTATTCACTTGATATTTCAACACCTTTTTTCCTTCGCAGCAATACAATGCTAAGCAGTTTCTTATCGCTTTACAGACAGGGTCTTATACGCATGAGTTTTGACAGGGGATTTATTGATCTTTCTGTGTCATTGATCCCAGGTCAGGGCAGCGGTGTATTGCTTGTAAATGGTTTTCCGTTTGATATAGGAGAAATCTTACCAGCTGTTGTATTGTCAAATCAGGTTTCTGGATCAAGCAGTTCCAGAGACAGCCGTGTGTTCCTGGCATCAAGAAGTACAGCTTTATCAGTAGATCTTGCAGATCTAAGCATACACGAACTTTACAATCAGGGGATGCACTGGGTTGTTACAGCTGATGGTTTGGATAGTATGGAACATGCAGCCTGGGTTGTAAGTGACAGGGGACGTGTAACACTGGTTGATATTGAAATGGAACCTGTACAGGGCTTTCCGGTTCTTACAGGCCTGCGTATATCTTCTGCTCCAAAGGCTTTTGATTCTAAGCTATATCTGTGTGATGAAGACGGCAATGTTCATGTAATTGATCAAAACGGAAGTATATCAGTATGGGAAACAAGTTTTATTGCAGCTATAAGATCTCCTCCTTCTTTTCTTTCTATTCCTGCGATAGAACGTAATATCGGCCGCAATAATCCCGGTTCAAGTTATGCAGCGGTTTATCCCAAAAGTTTTTTTGGCGAGCTATGGCTTTTGGATACAAATGGCAGACCCCTGCCAAACTGGCCTGTATCGGTTTCTGCAGGCAGTGAACTTTTTGACATAAATGCAGGAATAGGTTTTGGTTCACCTCTTTTATTTTCGCATAACAACCTTGTGTTTGTTGCCTATATATCACAGGCAGGTGAACTTGTTGTTTATGATGAAAGCGCCTTTATGATAGAACCTTTTCCCTTAACCCTTGATGGTGTGTTTTATTTACAGCCTGTATTTGACGGACAGTATTTATGGCTTGTGTGCGAAAAAGGAACACTCTTTCAGGTAAACTTAGATGGCGAAGTGCTTTCCCATCACATACCCCGTTTGTCTGTAATGGAAGAAGGTTATATAACTTTATTTGACTATAACAACGATGGTAACCCTGAGATATTTATAACAGGAGAAGGCAATGCTCTTCATGCCTATACACGCAGCTTCCGTTCCCTTGAAGGGTTCCCTTTGCCGGTATGGGGAAGGCCGTTTTTTATTGAAGGAAGGGATGCATTAAATACAGCAAGAAAAGCTGAAATTATAGGAATTGGGATGGATCGCCGTCTTTACCGCTGGCAATTCAGATGACATTTAACATTAATGGGGGAGTGTTTTGAGTAAAATTATTAACATTAGCATTAAAATACTATTTATTGTTTTTACAGTTGCTTTTTTATTCGGATGTACATCCATGGGAGATATTTTTGTTGACAGCAAACCTGATCAATCAAGGATTAATCTTTCTGAACTGGAAGCAGCCATTGTTCCTCTTGAAGCTCTTGAAACTGTTGTCAGTATAGCAAATGTTATACGAAATAATGATGAATTAACTCTAGCCCGGCAGCTCATTACAAGGATAGAAAGGGAAACAATAGCAGATGCAGATTATAATGCAAAGGTAATGGCATGGTCAGGCAGGCTTGCGATTCTTGAAGGCAATATCAATGACGCACAACGACTTTTTCGCCAGTCTCTTAATACGTCGCCTGGAAATCTAACAGCCACTGTATTGGGCATACGTCTTGAGAGAAATGCCCCAGCAAGGCTTTTGGTTATAGACAGGGAACTCTCTCTTATGGGTTTACACTCAGAAGGCATAGGAGAATTGAACATTGAGAAGGGCCAGACCCTTTTTGAACTAAACCGTTTTTCTGAATCTGCAGGCGCATTTGACACAGCATTTTTATCTGATCTGCATGAAGTATACAGCACAAGTTATATGCCTATGAGAAACATTGCATGGGATATGCGTAATACAGTTGGTGTGGATACAGGAACCCTTGGTATGCTTGGACAGACCAGCATCTCCTGGATTGACGCTGTAAATATTGCAGCCATTGAAACCAGATTACTTCATTTTATTACAGGCGGAAGAAATTTTTCCAGCAACGAACTTTTTAATATGCTTGCTGATCGCGGATTTATTCCATCTACACAGGATATAAGTTTAAATAACTGGCCTGGCGGACGGCCTGATTCCAGAGATATATTGACACGTGCAGGAGCAGCCTGGTTTGTATGGCATCTTAATGCTGAAGCAAGAGCGGACAGGGGATTATTAACCCGTTATTCAATGCGTTATGCAACAGGTTCTAACCCCAGAAGTCCCATTGCAGATGTTCCACCGCTTTCTCCGTTTTTTGACTCCATACTTGGTTGTGTGGAAACAGAGCTCCTGTCCCTTCCAGATGGCCGCAATTTCAGGCCTGGCCAGCAGATACGCGGAACAGAACTGCTTGCCATATTAAGAAGGATTGACAGGTAAATACTGGTAAAACTGTGTAAAAATGATTATTATTTAAGTATGAAGAAGGAATTTTTACCATACGATATTTTACGGAACAATGCGCTTAAACTGGCTCATAAAATCTATAATGAAGGTTTTATTCCTGATGTAATCTATGTGCTGTTAAGGGGCGGCGCAGGTCTTGGAAATGTGATCAGCGAATACTTTAAGCTGGTACTGCACCGTGAACATCCTGTATATTATGCCGCTGTTGTTGCAAGAAGTTATACAGGTGTGGCAGAAGCAAGTGAAGAAGTGAAGGTTGAAGGCTGGACCTACAATATTGACTCTCTAAGGTCAGGGGACAAGATTATGCTTATAGATGATATCTTTGATTCAGGCAATACAATAAATCATCTTGCAAAAATTATTATGGAACGCGGTATACCAAGAAAGGATTTAAAAATAGTAGTACACGATTATAAATATATTTTTGACAGAGACTTTCAGCATCCCATTCAGCCTGATTACTGGTGCCGCAAGCATGAACTCTCGGTAAAGGATGAAGATATCTGGATCCATTATATGAGTCATGAACTTGTGGGCTTAAGCAAAGAGGAACTGGAACAAAATTATTATAAGCAGGATCCGGAACTAAGGGAAGTTTTAAAAGTACTTCACAGGGAAAAATGAACTTAATCTGCGGCATTGACGAAGCAGGACGCGGTCCCCTTGCAGGTCCTGTGTGTGCTGCAGCAGTAATTTTGGGCAATGGTTTTCCGCTAGAGCTTCTCTCTGATTCCAAAAAACTTTCTTCTTCTAAAAGGGAAAAAGCCCAAAAAATAATTCTTTCAAAATGTCTTTTTTATGGAATTGGCTGGGCATCAAATATTGAAATAGATGAAATAAACATTCTTAAAGCCAGCCTTCTTGCAATGAAGCGCGCTTTTGACACCATGCTTTTGCAATACAATGCTTTTTCTGATAAAACTTTTTCTGACAGCCAGGCAGCAGGCAAAGTCCATGCCATTATTGACGGCCTTTATGTGCCTGACATTTCAGCACCATGCCGCGCTGTGGTCAAGGCTGACAGCAAGTTCCCTGAAGTTATGGCAGCTTCCATACTGGCAAAAACAGCCCGCGATCGCATAATGGATGTTTACTCGATTTTTTACCCTGAATACGGATATGAAAAGCATAAAGGTTATCCTACAAAAGCCCACAGGCTGGCCATTGCGCAATACGGTTTTTCACCAATACAGCGTAATACTTTTAAGGTTAAGTGATGGGGAAAAATTTAAAAGACAGGCTTGCAAGGATAAAAAGCTCAGGTTCTGCTAAACCAACACAGCAGCACTCGCCGGCATCGCAAGGCTCTTCAGCATCGCAAAGCTCGCCGGCACAACCGACCTCGCCGCAAGCCATTCCTGCGACACAAGCTCATCTGGCCTCGCCAACTGCCAGTTTTGGCCCTGAGTGGAGTTCTTCCGGTTATAATGTTCTTGTTCGTCAGGTAAAGATTGAATTACCCCTGGCTGTGCCAAAAATATTTTGTGATTCAATTAAAGTCATTATCCGCGACATTAATAAATATGGAAAAACCCCAAAGCCCCAAGACCTTTTGTTTTTTGACCTTGAAACAACTGGTCTTTCAGGCGGAGCAGGGACTTTGGCTTTTTTAGCTTCTTTTGGAAGGTTTCTATCAGCTGGCAAGACTGGGGGTATAATTCTTTCAATAAATCAATACCTGCTCCTTGATTACCCTGGAGAAAGTGATTTTCTGGAAAAAGCCAGGGAGGAACTTTTAAAAACAGGCTCACACAGCAGTCCGCAATTAATTGTAAGCTATAATGGCAAGGCTTTTGACTCACAGATCATAAAAAACCGTTTTTTAATGAATGGCATAAAGGCACCTGATTATTTCCATGCAGACCTTTTATACCCTGCAAGAAAACTCTGGAAGCGCATACTTCCAAATTGCTCTCAAGCTACTGTAGAAACATTAATACCCGGACTTGACAGGGAAGGTGATATACCTGGAGCAATGGCGCCTGATATTTGGTTTTCATTTTTAAAATCAGGTAATACAAAAGAATTAATGGGGATATGCGAGCACAATATTCTTGATATAAAAGGTCTTGCCTGCATAATCCTTTTAATGGATAGGATCGCAGAAGCACCTTTAAAAACTTTTAAAAAAATCAGTTTTGATATTGAGAACCTGGCACTTGAATGGCATAATGCTGTCACAAGGCGCAGAATAATCATTGATAATATGCTCAATATTCAAGCTATGGTAAAAGAACTGCTAGAAACTGCTGCACATTTAAAAATGCCCCGTGCTCTTCTTTTGCTTGCAAAAGATGCTGAATGGAAAGAATGTGATTGTAAAAAAGCATTGGCATATACAGAATCCTGTCTTGCTGTACCTGGATTAAATGAAAATTTAATACTGGATCTTGAGCGCCGAAGGGAAAGACTTTTAAGAAAACTCAAGGTGATATTGAAGTAAATAAAAAAAATTGCTAATATAAAATTTATCATATTTAACGGATAAAACTATGCTTGTTTTAAAATTTGGCGGTACATCTGTCGGATCCCCGGAAGGGATTGAAAAAATTATCAGTATACTCAAAGATGGTGAACATCGTGAAAGAACAGGAGTTGTTGTTGTTTCAGCTCTTTCAGGTATAACAGACCTTCTTATTGATATAAGCAAAAAAGCAGCTGCAGGGGAAGATTATCAGAATAAAATTGATGAAGTAAAGCAGCGGCACAGGGATATAGCTGAATATTATTTAAAAGGCGAGGCTTTAAAAAAAGCATTAGCCAAAACAGAATCCCAAACTTCAAAACTTAATATGGTTTTATCAAGTGCAGCTGTTCTTCGGGAACTTTCGCCTCGCACTCTGGATATGACCATGAGTTTTGGCGAGCGCATGTCTGCATGTCTTATTGCCGCAATACTTTGTTCAAGGGATATCCCATCAGACTACCTTGATGCAAGACCTTTGATCAAAACCGATAATACATTTGGCAAAGCCAGGTTTTTACCAGAAGAAACATACAACAGGATCAAAGACTATTTTAATTCCATTAAAGCTGACGCTAAAACCGGTTTAAAGCCCCTTCAAATAGCAACAGGGTTTATTGGCAGCACTTCTGATGATTCCATCACAACACTTGGCAGGGGAGGTTCAGACCTTACAGGAGCCATATTCGCAGTTGCCCTTGACGCAGAGGAACTTGAAATCTGGACAGATGTAGATGGTATGCTGACAGCAGATCCCAGGCAGGTTAAAAATGCCTTTAGGATAAAAAACATCTCCTATGCAGAAGCAATGGAGTTATCACATTTTGGAGCAAAAGTAATTTATCCTCCTACTGTAAAGTCAGCACTTGAAAAACGCATACCCATAAGAATTCGAAATACATTTAACACCTCATCTCCCGGGACAGCTGTTATTTGGGAAGCAGAAGGCGGAGCATATCCCATACGCGGCATAAGCTCAAACAGCAATATCGCTCTTGTAAGTGTTGAAGGGCCTGGCATGGTAGGTGTAACCGGATTTTCCGCGCGTCTTTTTGGCGCAATGGCAAGACATGGTATTAATATTATCTTTATTACCCAGAGTTCCAGCGAATATTCCATCTGTTTTGCTGTGCTTCCGCCTGACGCTGATACTGCTGTAAAGGCAGCAGCTGAAGAGTTTGACCGCGAGATTTCTGTAGGCACCATTGAAAAACCAACGGTTGAAAAAGACCTTTCCATAATCGCGGTTGTCGGTGCAAACATGAAAAAAACCTCAGGCATATCCGGCAAGGTGTTCCATGCGCTTGGCAGAAACGGCATAAGCGTTGTTGCAATAGCTCAAGGGTCTTCAGAGACAAATATCTCGGCAGTTATTTCAAAGCAGAATGAGACAAAGGCATTAAACGCTATCCACGAGGCGTTTTTCCTTTCTGGTGTGCGTTCTGTAAATCTTTTCCTTATGGGGACAGGGCATATAGGCGGAACACTACTGGATCAGATTGCTGAACACAAGGAAATTCTTGCAGATGAATTTAAAATAAGCATAAAACTTGTTGGTGTCGCAGACTTGCGCGGCATGCTGCTTGATGAAAACGAACTTGACCCGGCAGATGTCAGAGACATGTTTAAAATTGATGCGGACACAGAAACACAAACATTAACACAAAGCCAGGCAAAGCTTAAAGCTAGGCTAAAACCCCTTGACCTTTCTGCTTTTGTCTCTGAAATGAAGGCTATGAACCTTCCCAATTCCTGCTTCTGCGACTGTACAGCCTCTGATGATGTAGCTGGCTGGTATGCAGAGATATTAAAATCGTCTATCCCCATAGTAACGCCTAACAAACGCGCTAACTCCGGCCCCCTGGGTTACTACAAGACCCTTACAGGTTTTTCAAGAAGCCGCGGCATACCTTACTTGTATGAAACAACAGTTGGTGCTGGCCTGCCTGTAATCTCAACACTGCGCGATCTTTATATGTCAGGGGATAAGGTTCGGCGCATAGAGGCTGTGCTCTCAGGTACATTGAGCTTTATATTCAATAATTTTGACGGATCAAAAACCTTTTCCAGCCTTGTCAGGGAGGCAAAGGAAAAAGGCTATACAGAGCCTGATCCAAGAGATGACCTTAACGCCATGGATGCAGCGCGCAAAGCCCTTATCCTGGCGCGTGAATGCGGTATGCCGCTTGAGTTTTCTACAGTAGAAATAGAACCCATATTGCCAGCCTCATGTTTTGAAGCAAAAAGTGTCGAAGACTTTTTTACAGAACTTTCCAAATACGATGATGATTTTGAAAACAAGCGCAAAGCAGCAGCAAAAGAAGGAAAGAGTCTTCGCTATATTGCTGTAATCGAAGAAAACACAGCAAGGCTTTCACTTAGGACAGAGGAAGCTCAAAGCCCTTTCCTGTCATTGACAGATTCTGATAATATCGTTGTTATCAAAACTGACAGGTACTCCAGCTTGCCCATGGTTATAAAAGGCCCGGGTGCAGGTGCACAGGTTACAGCCGGCGGTATATTTGCGGATATCGTACGCATAGCAAGAACCCTGGTATAATATATAAAGGAGCTTTAATGAAAGATGAAACAAAATGCCTGCATTCAGGATACAAACCCAAAAACACAGAACCACGTGTTATGCCGATTTATCAGAGTACAACTTATGTTTATGATTCAACCGACAGCATAGGGGCTGTGTTTGATGATCCTACAATAAGCTTAATATATTCCCGCTTTGCAAATCCCACTGTCATGGCAGTAGAAGCAAAAATTGCTGAACTTGAAAACGGTATCGGAGCAATGTGTACATCATCCGGTCAGGCAGCAACCCTGCTTTCGATTTTAAATATATGTGATGCAGGAGACAGCTTTATAAGTGCAAGCCATGTTTATGGCGGCACAATTAATTTATTTTCATTTACTCTAAAAAAAATGGGTATAGAGTGTATATTTGTAGGGAATGATGCTGAAGAAAAGGAAATCCATGCAGCGTTCAAACCAAATACAAAAGTGGTTTTTGGAGAAACACTTGCAAATCCTGCCCTGTCTGTGTTTGACATTGAAAAGTTCGCTACAATAGCCCATGAACATAATGTTCCGCTTATAATGGACAATACATTTGCAACACCTATTCTCTGTAAACCAATTGATTTTGGCGCAGATATCGTGGTTCATTCTACATCAAAATATATGGACGGACATGCTCTCCAGGTAGGAGGCGTAATTGTAGACAGCGGTAAGTTTGACTGGACAAAAGGAAACTTTCCGGGTTTGACACAGCCAGATGAATCGTACCGCGGAATCATATATACAAAAGATTATGGCAAGATCGCTTATATATTAAAAGCCAGAATGCAGCTTATGCGTGATTTTGGTGTTTATCCGTCTGCACATTCAGCTTTTTTGCTTAATATTGGACTTGAAACATTGGCTGTACGAATGGAAAAGCATACAGAAAATGCCATGAAGGTTGCAGAGTTTTTAGAGAAGCAAAGCATGGTGGAGAAGGTCAATTACCCCGGGCTTACAAGCGATAAAAATTATAAGCTTGGAAAAAAATACCTTAAAGGTGCAAGCGGTGTTATATCGTTTGTTGTAAAAGGCGGCAAGGATAACGCGGTTAAGTTTATGGATGCGCTTAAACTTGCGTCTAACGAGGTGCATGTTGCAGATATAAGAACCTGCGTTTTACATCCGGCAAGCTCTACACACAGGCAGGTAAGTGAAGACAAGCTTATTGCAGCAGGCATAAATCCCGGCATGATCCGTTTATCTGTTGGTCTTGAGAATATAAACGACATTATTGACGATTTAAGCCAGGGTTTTAAGGGTCTATCTTAAATAAAGGTCTGAACCTTCGATTTTTGCCAATATATTTTTAAAGTTTCCCATATCCCAGGCAAGATCTATAATCGTGTATTTTGTTGTTATCATCTGGGCTTTGTATGCTGTAGCAATAACATCTTCTGGCTTAAGCCCCAATGCCTTTGCTGCGTTTGGACATTCTGCGCGTTCAAGCATTTTTTTAAGTTCTGTATAGGGTTTAAGCCTTTGCATGACCCTGTCGCGTATGTCTTTCCATGAATCCCTGAAAGCCTGGTTCACAGCTTCTGCTGTTTTATCATCAGAAAATTTTTCCATATT
>Ga0099364_10010941_pt1 | contig 12435 bp, 12 predicted proteins | sample TergutTh196P3_FD_73070 | JGI IMG/M metagenome (GOLD analysis project Ga0099364, IMG submission 73070) | Microcerotermes parvus P3 segment gut microbial communities from Pointe-Noire, Republic of the Congo - Th196 P3 | ecosystem: Host-associated > Arthropoda: Insects > Digestive system > Gut ... | reverse complement strand
CGGCCCATACGCTCATCTTGGAGGGGCGTACCGTGTTCGATCAGTCTTACGCTGTTGGCGGACCGATCAACGACAAAACCGGCAAGGAGTTTGGCCGCGAAACGCAAACTTACGCCAAGTGGCTTGCCGACCAAAAAGCGGAAAAGGGCAGTGCTCTTGAGGCAATCACGACGGACCAATGGTATGTCATATCAAACATGGCACAATCCGTTAAGGCTCACGTTGAAGCATCAAGGTTGCTTAAATACGGCGTGGCGGAACGAGTCGTTCGAACCAGTCTTCTCGATGTCCCCGTTCAAATTCGTATAGATTGGCTCTCCGTCAATGACTTATTTGTTCATATCGTCGACTTGAAAACATGTAACGATTTAGACGCCTTTGTTTACGATGCCAGAAAGTATTTATACGGCATCCAGTTTGCGTTTTATCGTACAGTATTTGAGGAAGCGTGTCGGGTTGAATACGGCCAACGGTCCCGCACACGATTCTTCGCAATAGCCACGGAAAAGAAAGAGCCGTTTCGCGTCGGCTTGTTCGAAGTGGCGGACGACACATTAGACCGTTACGAAAAAAAGAATGCCGAACTCATTAACGCCTTTCGCGAGTGCAGAAACACCAATGAATGGCCAACGCTTTATGAAGATGTTCGACTCCTTGAAATTCAATAACCGTTTCAAATTTTACCCCCAAAAAAAGAAAGGAGACAATCCTATGTCGTCAGCATTCCCCATTACTACAACATGTATTGGTACGATAATTTCGTCCAGACATGCCAAGGAGAGTATCGACGTACTCAAGAAAGACATCGACAAGTTGGAGGAAGCGATTTCCCAAGAGAAAGACGCCGAAGCCGCGATCGTCGACGAATTGAACCGCCGTGTTGCCGATGGTGAAATTTTGATCTACTCACTATCCGCCGATGACTCCCTCACCAACACGACGTATCACCACAGCGACGGCACACAATTTCGTTTTTGTCATCGCGGTCTTATTTTTGCCAATGAGAACGCAATCAATTGCGCAACTGTTATTCATTGGGTGTACAAGTTCAACTATGGTGAACCGAACGAACTCCTCTACAAACGATAATTCTAACCCCATTAAACAAACATGACACTTTCACAGATTCAAACCGGCATTCAGAACGAACCGTTACGGATGCTCATTCACGGAACGGAAGGGATAGGGAAATCGACGTTCGCATCGAAGGCACCCGATCCGATTTTCATTCAAACCGAAGACGGAATCGGACAACTCGATGTACCGCGTTTTCCTCTCGCAGAAAACTGGGATACTGTTACCGATAACTTGGATTCTCTTATAAAGGAGAAACACAAATTCGGTACAGTTTGCATTGATTCGGTGGACTGGCTTGAAAAATTGGCCGTTCACAAAATCCTTGCGGACTTCAAAAATAAAACGACGCTTGCCGATTTCGATTACGGAAAAGGCTACGCCTTGCTGGTTCCGCTTTTCGAAAAATTCATTTTCCAACTAAATTCGTTGCGCAAAACAAAAAAGATGAATGTTATTTTGATTGCGCATTCGAAAATGGAGAAAATCGAAGACCCTACCGGGGCATCCTACGATCAGTATTCTCCCCGTCTTGACAAGCGAATTAACGGTATCGTCAAAGAATGGCCCGATACCATCGGGTTTGCCTCCCACCATATTCGCCGTGAAGAGGAAAAGGAGGCGTTCAAAACGCGAACGGTCGCCAAGACGATCAAGAGCGACGGCAACGACCGGGTGTTGTTTCTGGAAGGCACCCCCGCTATTGTTGCCAAATGTCGTTACAAAATGTCGAGCACTATGCCGCTTGACGGAGACAAGTTCTTTGAAGAGCTTTACAAGGTGTCACCCGGCATCGTCAACTATCAAAAGTAAATTTTCGTTTCAATAACCAAACACCTTAACAGAAAGGACATTACCATGTCTATCAATGATTTTTTAGGATTCAATCCCGAATCCACCGAGTCTGCCGATTCCTTTGAAGGGCGGCAGGAACCGCTCCCGGAGGGCGATTATGAAGTCGTCGCGTCCGAAGCCGTCAAAGAAAAGACCAAGGACGGTCAAGGCTGGTTTTGGAAACTGGTCTTCAAAGTCATCAAGGGCGATTACGAAGGCCGTGAAATCGTTCACCGATTCAATATTTGTAACAAAAGCGAAGCGGCTGAACGCATTGGACGCAGTCAGATGAAACGCTTCCTCGAATGTATCGGCAACCTTCGACCGGAAAACGAGGATGCAATGACGGGTATCCCGTTTTTTGTGTCTGTCAAATGCAAAAAAGCGTCGTTTCTCGGACGCGACGGCAAAGTGGTTGACACGATCAACAATGAAGTTACAAAAATGAATCCGATCAACGAGGCAACCGCTGCCGCAAAGGAAACGGCAGCAACGGAAGACGGAGCCGACAAGTCAGCCCCCCCTTGGAAAAGAAAGGAATCGGCATGATTCTCGTCGGTGTTGATCCGGGACAGAAGGGAGCGATTGCGGTGTTCGGCCCCGACGGGCTGGACATCCGCGATCTCAAAAAATGTTATTCCGTTACAGGAAATTTTAACGGCCTCGATCCAGTAAAATTTTCCCGGCTTATTGATTCGATGATCCCTTACAATCCGGCAAGCGTTATCGTGTATTGTGAGGAATCTATTTTGAAATCAAACACCGGGATCAAAACGGCAAGATCGGTTTATGATTCCAGAGGCGTTTTACGGTCGGTATTTTCGTTGCGAAATATCGAACTCCGATTCGTTGCACCGGTAACTTGGAAACGCTACTTCGGCCTCTTGAAGAAAGACAAGGAGGCGTCGATTGAAAAAATACTCGAATTCCATCCGGACTACCGGCATTTATTTTACAAAAACTCCCGACGTGGAGGAGAGATCGCTCTCGATGGCCGCGCGGAAGCGCGCCTGATCGCTCTCCACAGTTGGAAAAAAGAACAAAACAAAAATGGAAACAAAAAATCCCGCAGATAATTTGAAACGCGGAGAACCGCGTTTAGTTAAACTAGCCGACATCGACATCAATCCGGACATTCAAAGCCGTGCAACCGGATTGAACTCCGAAGTCGTTGCCGAGTATGCCGAGCGTTTCAAATCGCTCGCAGGTCTCGATGTTCCGGACGATTGTAACGAAAATTCCGTTTCGGCGGCGATTGATCTTTACGATGCAACCGGTATGCCGCGAATGGAAGTCGTTACAGTCGACTACCAGATGTATTTACTGGCATCCGGGTTCCATCGTTTCGAGGCGTTGGAGAAAATCGGCTGCCAAGTGGCACCCGTCAAAATCTACGAAGGCTGGAAGACCGAAGCGCAATATCTTTCGATGATTGCGAACCGTTCTCACGGCTTGCGGCGAACGAACGCTGACAAACGTAAAGCGACTGTAGCCGCCTTGGAACACCCGTGGACGTACAACCTCTCCAGCGTCCAAATCGGTGAGATCGTCGGTGTCAGCGACAAATTTGTTGAAACTGTACGAAAAGAACTGGAGGATGAAGTCGCCGGGTTTGCCGACGAATTCAGCCAAAAAAAGAAAACCCGCAAACCGCCCATTTTGCCTAGTTCAACTGCGAACGGTTCGCAGTTGGAGGACAAAAATCCTCCCAACTTCGAACCGTTCGAGGTTGAAACAAAAAAGATGGGCAAGGACGGCAAAATGCGCAAAATGCCTAAAAAGGCGAGCAAACCTTTGAATCGTCGGCCTCCCGCCGCTGAGGAGGAGGAGGAATGGCCGCGGAAGCGAAAGAGCCGGCTCGACAAATGGTTCAAAGACCCCGAAGAAGAAACGGCCAAAAAAAACCGGAAACAAACCATCGCCGAAGCGGTGGACTTCCTCGAAATTCGAATTCCATATCCGTTACGAATAGCAGAAGTCATTCCGATCCTCAAAGAATCTTTTGGAGATTTCTGGGCTGAAATCTTAGAAGCATTAACTTAACCCCCCTTTTCAAGAAAGGAACCCCTTACCATGACCAAAAAGAAACCCCAAGACTCGAAAACGGCTCCGAAGCCGTCCGAAACGCCGACCACCGTTATCGGTGCCAAGCGGATCAGTAAAACCTATCAGCTCGGTGACGACTATCGAGCGTGGAAAGAGCACTGCGACTCACTGAAAACGCAGTCCGCGTTCCATTCCAGCGAGGCGACCCGATTCCGTAACGCTTATAAAAAGACGTATGAAAACGGAGCCGAGGGATTCTGCGCCGACCGCGACGAAAAGGAATGGGAGAAAGCAAACAATCTCATTACGATTGCCGCAATGAAGGAGGACGAACGGGCCAACGCTTGGAAGGATTTTCCGGTCAGCAAGTTGGACATTCCGCGAGCGTTACTTCTCTTGGTTGAAAGCAATTTTGGCACGCTCGGTCCGTTGGCAGAGTGGGTGAACAAAGATTATCGTGACAAAATCAAAAAACTCGGCGATAAGGCCGTCGAAACGCTCCGCGATGCCCTTAACAAGGTCATTGCACCGTATCACGAACCCATCATCCAAGCCGAAGTCGAACGAGCCAAGGCCTTTGTACAATCGCTCTCAAAATGAAACTCCGTCCATACCAGGAAGCCGCAGTAAAAGCGGTCTACGATCACCTCCGTAACCGTGACGATAATCCCTGCGTCGTGATGCCTACCGGATCCGGAAAAACAATTCCCATCGCAACGATTTGCAGGGATGCCGTGACGTTATGGGGCGGTCGCGTATTGATTCTTGCTCACGTCAAGGAGTTGCTTCAGCAAGCCGCAGATAAATTGCACAGAATTGCCCCGGAGGTTGATTTTGGCGTTTATTCTGCGGGGTTGAATTCCCGCGACACGAAAGAGCCGGTTATTATTGCCGGAATCCAATCGGTTTACGAACGGGCTTGCGAACTAGGGCGATTTGACCTGATCCTTGTGGACGAATCGCATTTAATTCCGGAAAACGGCGACGGGCGTTATCGCACGTTTATTAAAGACGCCAAGATTGTGAACCCTGACGTTCGGATCGTCGGATTCACGGCAACGCCGTTCCGCATGTCGGGCGGTATGATTTGCAAGCCTGAAAACATACTGAATCATATATGTTACGAAATCGGTGTCCGTGAATTGATCCGGGATGGATTCCTATGTCCGATCTATACGCGGATTCCGGAAAGGACTATCGATTGCTCTCAAATTCACGTCAGGAACGGCGAATTTCGAGCGGAGGAAGTATCCGCATTGTTTTCGACGGAGGAGGCCGTTCACTCGTTTTTTATCGACATTTTCAAAAACACGAAGGATCGAAACAGTATTTTGATTTTTTGTTGTGACGTCGAACAAGCGAAGTTGATTCAAAGGGAACTCGCACGTTTCTCCGAAGAATCCGTTGGGTTGATAACCGGCGAAACGCCAAGCAACGAACGGGCGGAATTGATTTCCCGTTTCAAAAATGACGGAGTCGGCCTTTTCGGTGACGTGAGACCGCTTCGATGGCTGGTCAACGTCAACGTTTTGACCACTGGATTCGATGCCCCAAACGTTGATTGTATTGTTCTGCTTCGTCCAACACTTTCTCCGGGTCTTTTTTATCAAATGACTGGTCGATCGTTTCGGTTACATGAATCGAAAGAAGACGCCCTTGTTTTGGATTATGGATCAAACATTGATCGGCACGGCCCGGTTGATGCCCTTGTTGTTACCCCTAAAACGAACGGCAACGGCAAGGCTCCGGTGAGAAAATGCCCCGAATGCCGTTTTGTTTGGCCTGCCAGAGTTTCCCGCTGTGCAAAATGCGGCTTCATATTTCCGTTACCAGAAAAGGAATCGAAACTGAATGACACCGCGAGCGAGGCGGGGATTCTTTCCGGCCAAAAAACCGAAACGGAATATGACGTATTGGATGTTTACTATTCCATCCACTTCAAAAAAAATTATGTTGACGGCGATCCGCGAACACTCAAAATTGAATATCTCGTCGGCGTCAATCATTACGTTACAAAATGGGTGTGTCCGGAACATAAAGAATGGGCGTGGGAACGAAAATTCGTCCCGTGGTGGAAGCAGCATACAGACATTAAGCCGCCGATAAACGCAGACGAAGCATTGTTTTATGCTAGGCGGGGGTTTCTTGCAAAGCCGCGTCGAATCAAGGTTATTGAGACTGCCGGGCAACGTTTCCCGGAAGTCGTGGAATATGATTTTGAAGAAAAGCCAGCATCGCCGGACGACCTGAATTATGAATTAGCGTCGAATCCAAGGACTTGCGACGATTGCGCACAGTTTTTTTACGGTGAATGTATGGTTGAGCAGGGGACAGCCCTTTTCGGAAACGAACCTGCCTGCGACCATTTTGTACAAAAAGACCCCGACGTTCCCTTTTAGACGCCAAAAATGAAACCAGAAATAGTAACAATTGGAAACTGCACACTCATTTTAGGAGACTATTTCACTGTTTACTGGTGGATAAAAAAGAAAGGAAAAATATATGCCGAACAAAGATTATCAAAGTTACTCTTCGGATAACAAGACCGATTTGCTTAACTGCCCGTTCTGCGGGTCAGATCAAGTATTTGTTTGGAAACGCCCCGAAGCGATACCGCGTTATTTTGTTATTTGTCCCGGATGCGAAAGGGATATTAACGGAGAAAGCACCCACCAACAAGCGATTGCCGCTTGGAACCGCCGGGCGTCGCCTTCGTGGTCGACGGAGCCGCCGACAGAGGAAGGATATTACTGGTATCGTGTTTCTTGCAACGATAAATATTATTTAGGTCCGTTTATCTGTCGGATAGAAGGACACGATGCGGGTGCCATCCAATACGAGGCAAGCGGAAAACTGATAAAAAAATTGGTCAAGCATTGGCTCGAAGGATGGACCGACAAGTGCATCGTCTACTGGCAAAAGATCAATGATCCGACAGAGCCGGAAGAAAGCGAGGTGCCCCATGACTGACACGCCATTCACGCCGGGACCGTGGGAAGTTCTAAAAACGGAGTTAGGGATTTTCATTGATTCCAAACGTTCGCGTATTGCTTCCGTTTATGAATGGAAAAATCCCTTCGCAGCCAATGCCCGGCTGATTGCCAAGGCTCCGGAGTTGCTGCAAGCACTGGAGGACGTTTTGTACATGTATACCATCAATGAGTGCAGCTACTGCGGTTGTGAAGTCAACTATTCCAACTGCAACGACCACAACTGTTCCATTTGGAAAGCCCGGAATGTTATCGCCGAGGCGAAAGGAGAGGCTATTGAATGAGTTACATTTATTCAGCGGCATTGGTGGGGGAATACTTGGCGGGCTGCTGTGCGGTCACCGGCCAGTCTGCGCGGTTGAACTCGATCCGTTCTGTCGGGCTGTTTTGGTACGGCGGCAAAACGACGGAAGTCTGCCCCCCTTTCCCGATTTGGCCCAAGTTCCCCTTTGCGCCGCCGTCGCATGGAACATTCTGCTCGAAAGAACAAACGAACGAGAGGAGGCAATAAAATGAACGTTAGAGACATCGCCTGTCGCCGCATCGAAAAAGCCGTCAAGGATAACAACTCGATGTTTCCAGAAGTCCGACCGAAATTCCGACAAAGAGCTTTTCCAAAAACCAAACCCGCTGGAGTGCCGGCTCAATGAAAGGAGCATCCAATGAAACCACGAGAACCGATTACCGCTCACGACGAAGGAATCGAGAAGGCGATGCTGGCCCTCATTCTCGCCGGGAACGTTACCGTTATGGAAACAACGCTTTCCGTCGATGATTTTTACGTCGAAAAATACGCCGCCGTCTTTCGGGCAATGGCGGAACTGGAAACAGACGGAATTTCACCGGAAGAAATGGAACTCCTTTTTTCAAAATTGAAAAAAGAGAATTTACCCTATTCGTGGGGCGCTGTTTTGGCGGAAATACTCCAGTCAATCTCCACGACATTCAGCGCTTCGGAATACATTACAAAAATCAAGGAAGCGTCCGAGATTCGGCGTGTGGCGGGAATGCTTGCCAGCGCCGCTACACGTCTCGAAAAAGGGTTCTCGCCCAAAGAAGTCGTCGATATTTTCCAAGCGGAATCACACGTCGAAAGAGACGGCGGGAAAGACGCCTTTTCCGTTGCCTCCGAGTTTCTGCGGGACTTCGACAAGAAGGAAAAGAAACAACCGGTCATTCCAACGGGATTCAGTCAACTCGACGAATCCCTGAACGGTGGACTTCGTGGTGGGCAATATATCGTAACAGCGGCCAGACCTTCGGTCGGAAAATCCGCCTTCGGACTGAATATGATGATCGATATTGCCAAGAACATCGGCCACGTCCTTATTTTTTCGATGGAAATGACACGGCTGGAAATTGTCGAACGGATTATCGCCATTGAATCGAACATTCCGCTCAACGTCGTTCAACAGCCTTGGAACATGTCGGATGGCGAGAAAACGGAAGTCCGCAACGCCGTTGAACGGATTTCCCGACTTCGATTGACAATCTTCGATGCCGCCGTGCAGACGCCGCGAAGCATCGAATCGGCAATCAGGTACGGAATTCGGAAACACAAAGCCGTCGTCGCGTTCGTCGATTATCTCGGCCTGTTGACCGCCGACGATTCCTCGAAGTTTCAAGGTCTGTACGCGCAAACGACGCAGATTTCCCGGCAAATCAAGCAGATTGCCATGAAAATGGCCATTCCCGTCGTCGTTGCCGTACAGTTGAACCGGGAATCCGAATCGAAAAAAGGCAAGGCGGATAACGTGCCGAAAATGTCCCATCTGCGGGACTCCGGAGCAATTGAGCAAGACGCCAATATCGTGATGCTGCTCCACAACGAGCATCCGGAAAACGACGAGGGAACGATACAGGTCATTGTCGCCAAGAATCGCAACGGACGCCGAAGAACCATCGAATACCAATGGGAAGGGCCGCACGTGCGATTCACAGAGCATCGTGATTCGTATTTCAGCGATTTCGACGCCTACAGCGGACAAGACGCCGCCGCAGGGAACTTTAACTGAAAATCCACATCACTTTTTTAACCCACAACCGAAAGGAGAACGAAAGATGGCTTGGAAAATTGAGTTATTTATTCCCGTGTGTTGTAAGAAGACATTTACAACGAATGAGGAAGCCGAAGAACACGAAAAATCGTGCCATTATAACCTGAACAACAGAACGTGTGCTTCGTGTTCCAACGTAGAATGCAATGACGAAGGGGACCACTTTTGCACGTCCGTAGAGATACGGAGATCAAATGGAATATCTCCACTTGTTGTCGTTAGAGATGGGGCTGGCTCCAGTGCCGTCTCTACATTTGCACGACAATGCCCGTTTTGGGAAAAGCGGTAATCGTGTGAGATGGCATTTTCAGGACAAATCGAAAGGAGGTGATTACTATAGCATTGCGTGACAGTTACATATTTTATCGGAGCTTCTATGAGGCGATAAAGCAGTTTCCGGCAGAGGTGCAGGGCGAGATTTACACGGCTATAAATGAGTATAGCCTATACGGTAATGAAACTCACGATATGGGAAAAGTCGCAAGTAGTATTTTTACTCTGATAAAACCACAGCTAGACGCTAACATTAAAAGGTTTGAAAACGGGAAAAAAGGTGGTGCACCAAAGGGAAACAACAACAATCCTAATGGTAGGCGTGGAAGGTCTAACCTAGAACCAACCAAAAACCAACCTAGAACCAACCTAGAACCAACCAAAAACCAACCTAATGAGAATTATAATGATAATTATAATTCTAATGCTGCGCAGCGCGCGAGCGGCGGAAATTTCAATTTTTCGCAGTATCGGACTTCACCTGAAGCCCGGAGCCTACTCGATGAAACAATCGCCGCGTGGAACCAGATACCGCACGTCGTCAAGTGCGAATGCCTCGACGGTGCGAACGTCCCGGACGCCATCCAGCGGGAATTTTTCCATAGGCTTCACGAACACGGAGCGGACAAAATCCGACTCGCCGTTGCAAAAATGGCGGAATCCGTGTTTTGGAAATCGAAATCGAAAATTACTGCATCGTTCCAAACGTTCGTCAATGAGGAGAAATTCCAAAAACTGATTGACGGCGGTTACGATGACGACTTCGACAAGCCAACTGGCGGAACGAAAGGCGGTATTCCGCAAAACGTCATCATAAAAAACAACAGTAACCTGAAAGGAGACCCGTTTCAATGAGATCAATCGAACAATTCCTCCAAGCGTTTCCCCACGCGAGAAACACTGACGAACCGCCAAAAGAACTCGTCGACGTGTGCCGGAAAAACATCACGAAATTTTTTGACGCCACCGGATACACATTCAACGGCGATGAATTCGACAAGATTCTTGATTTCGTTGCCCGTTACGAAATTTCGCTGATCGACACCCGCGACGAGTACGGGTTGAATGGCGCTACGGTCAAGATTTTCGGACTAAAAGGCAAGCGGTTCAAGACGCCGAAAGGCTTATTGCTTCACGGCACTTGCGGAACCGGCAAGACGACGGCGGCAAGGATCGTTTCCAAAATGATGGGTTTTCCGATGTTCGACGTTGCCGAGATCAATGCGTTGTACCTCGGCAAAAACGGCAATGAGTGGGCCGAAGAGTTTATGTTCGATAACGAACGCAAGCCGATCATCATTGACGACCTCGGCAGTGAGCGAAAGGTGTCTTCCTACGGTAATCCTTCGCCGATTACGGACATTATTTTGCGGCGTTCGATTTCATGGGAGCAGCACGCCGTTCCCACGATCTACACGACGAACCTTGGGCATTTTTCGGATGCGGACGGCCAAACTGTTACGATTGAAAAGTTTTACGGCACACGCATCAAGAGCCGACTCTTCGGCTCCTGCGTTCCCGTACTCCTCAACGGCGACGACTGGAGACTAAAACAATGACCGCGAAAGCACCGAGTGCCCGTACTGCTCGCCGGGACGGAAAGGGTTGCTGTTTGAATAGAATGCCACTAGAATCGCACCAGATCGAACAGGAGAGGCGATTAGATGAAAAACAGACCAAGACAAGAACGCAACAGAATCGACGCTAGACGCCTTAAAAGCGATTCGCTACGGGTCCCTCCTGTTTTATCTATTTTTCCTAGGATGCCCGACGACCCTCACACGCCTTGATCAATACTTTTTTAATAATGCCCATAGCAGTTGACAACGTGGCGTAGGAGCGATGATTTTCCAGAGTAGGTATCCCGATACACTCAATGTTGTAACGGCTTAGAATCGAAATTTGAGGCGTTTACGGCGATTTGGTTTTGTCCAAAATATTCCCGAAAAGCGAGACACGGAAGCAAACAATGGCGAAAAAATCGAACAATCGGCCAGTTGGAAGGCCACGCAAGCACCAAACGGTTGAAGATGCGTACCGTGAAAATGTTGAACAAACGACGGAGCGGAAAAATCTTCAGTCTGCTCTGGCTCGTGATCTGTTCAAAAAGATTCCGAAGGTTGCCGATCCGAAGCGCCGGAAACGGACCAAGAACAATTTCGTCGAGTTTTGCCGAGTTTACGGCTGGAAAACTTTTAAGCAGGAATTCAGTCCGGTTCAACTTGCCATTGCTGATAGAATCACCGATGCTGTCCTCAACGGTGGCAAGAAGGCTTTTGCCGTTTTTCGACGCGGCAGGAAAACATCAACAACACGGTGGGGCTTATTATGGGCGATACTACAACGGCATTGTGATTACGTGATTTATCTCGGTTCAACAGACGAAGCAACAAAGCGGACTTTCCTTTATTTTCAACAACAGATATTTCAAAATGACCGTTTGCTTGAAGACTTCCCGGAGGTCTTTTTTCCGCTTCGGGAAACAAAAGGCTCAAGCAACAAGGGGTTGCTGTACAACGGCGACCGGTTCCTGTGGAAGATTTCAAGTGACGATATTGTCTTTCCGATGATTCCCGGATTCGAGTTGTCCGGACGACGGATCGACTTTCGGTCAATCAACAGTGGAGCGATTCGCGGAGCCGATCATACGATATTTGGAGAGCCGAAACGTCCGTCCCTTGTCATTGCCGACGACTTCATGTCCGACGAATCGGCGGGATCGGACATTCAAAACGATGATATGTACGATAAGTTCATGGGAACCATCGACTATCTTTCCGGGATCGACGACGAGGGTTTTGTCCAACCGCTCCCCGTACTGGCTCTGGGAACGTGCATTGAACCGAACGACGCCATGAGTCGTCTTTTGGATCAGGAAGTTTCGCCGGATTACAGGGGCGAGATTTTTCCGCGTGTCCTTTCGATGCCGGACGACCTTACGCTCTGGATGAAGTACCGGGAAGTCCGCAAGGTCTCGTTGCAGAAAAAGGGGACCATCGACGACGCGACGGAATTCTACCGTTTGAATCGGGCGGCAATGGATAGCGGTTGCGTCGTTTCGAGTCCCGATGAGCGGGAACGGCACATGCTTTCCGGCATTCAGTATGCAATGGATTCGTGGGCGAAAAACGAACGGAAATTTTGGACGGAGCAACAACACT
>Ga0099364_10010940_pt1 | contig 12436 bp, 17 predicted proteins | sample TergutTh196P3_FD_73070 | JGI IMG/M metagenome (GOLD analysis project Ga0099364, IMG submission 73070) | Microcerotermes parvus P3 segment gut microbial communities from Pointe-Noire, Republic of the Congo - Th196 P3 | ecosystem: Host-associated > Arthropoda: Insects > Digestive system > Gut ... | reverse complement strand
TTGTAGGATTGTCAAACATATTGGACAGCGAGGTATTCAAGAGGTGAATACCAAAGAAGAGGTCTCATTGGCATATTGTTAGAACGTTTCATGTGAACAAGTAGCTGCTTTTTAAAGTCATCAAAAGAGAAAAATGTGTGTGAAGCGTAAAATCTCTTATTATCCTCGCGATGGCTACGCTCAACTTTTCCGTTGTGCCTGGGAGTATACGGCCGAATAAGTTTGTGTTTTACAGAAATACGGTTTGCGGTACGCTCAAAGAGGGTTAATGAATCTTTAACTTGATTGTGTAAGCGGTTGGTGAACTCAAAGCCGTTATCTGTCTGAACACAGTCTACAGAAAATCCATGTTTTTGAAAGAATGCCAGTGCATTGATTAGGAATGTAGCTGATGAGTAAGTGCTTGCTTCTTCAAAGGCTTCAAGATACCGCAATCGGGAGTATTCATCAATAGCAGTATACTGATAGAGCTTCTGTCCGTGAAGGGCAGTTGTCAGACAAGCCTTAGGGACATGTTTCACGTCTATCTGAACTCTCTGCCCCGGATACTGCATTTGCTCATACGGTTTTGGAACATACGGCTTCTTTGGCTTCCTTTCCGGAACCATCCCCAGTTTCCTCATAACTCTAAACAAGCTTTCAGGGCGCCGTGTATAATTCCGTTTCCGTAATCTATGCCAAAGCTCAATCATTCCCAATTCAGGATTACGCCGCCGCATATCCTTAATCAACTTCAGCTCTTCATCAGTGTGTTGATTAGGGTGACTGTTAGGTCGCCGTGACCGGCATTCCAGAGATTCAATGCTGCCATCATAGCGCGACAGCCAGAAATATATATACGACCTGCTCTTATTGTACTTTCGCGACGCTTTTGACACTCCGTGCCTTTGAGAATACTTCATGAGGGATTGCCTGTATTTCATATCTTGTGTTACACTGTTCATGAGAGAGGGGTACTTCCTTTCGGTCAGTTTTGTGTGGTAACTAAACTATAAGCTATGAAGACCTCTCTTTCACTATTTTTTTTCTTCTCGCTGTCCAATATCTATTGTACTCTTACAACAATTCTCACCTGATGTGTTGAATATTCTTTACATCGTGTTTTCTTTGTGCTATTATATTCATGCAAACTTATAGGAGGTGTCTATAGTGGCTCAGTCAACATTTAGTGTCCGTATGGACAATAATCTAAAAAAGCAGTTTGATTCTTTATGTTCAGACTTTGGCATGACCGCTTCTACAGCGTTCAATGTATTTGCGAGAGCGGTCGTTCGCCAACGTAAAATTCCTTTTGAGATTGTTGCGGAAAAAGCAGAAATCTCGAAAGTAGACGGGTATAACGCATTTATGACTTTGAGGAACGAAGCAGCCATAAATAGATTGCAGAATCTAACTTTGGAAGATATTAATTTGGAAATAACTGCTGCAAGGTTAGAGGCCGAGGAAAGCCATCTATGATTTATGCTGTAATTGACACAAATGTGATAGTTTCTGCGTTGATAGCGGCTCATGATGATTCCCCGCCGGTTCAAATTGTGAAAAAACTATTTTCGGGCGACATAACTCCTCTGTACAGCCGTGCTATTATGGACGAATATTATCGTGTTTTGCGTCGTGAGAAGTTCTCTTTTTCTAAAACTGTTATAGGTACTATGCTCGGTGCCATTGAGCAACATGGGCTTCTTATTGAATCAAGTCCGACCGATGTGATTTTGCTTGATATGAAAGACCTACCATTTTATGAGGTTGCCCTTGGAAAGCCGGGCGACAACTCGTACCTCGTCACTGGAAACCTAAAGCACTTCCCCTCAGAAGGATTTATCGTTACACCAAGGCAAATGCTAGACATATTTAAACAATTGTGTTTTTATAATAATAAATAAATTCGTGGAAGGAGTATAATATATGGTGTTTAGAAATCCTGATAAAATCCATAGTCCTCTTGCCTCGTACAGTCATCAGGCCGAAGTAGGAGGTAATGCAAAATGGCTGGTAATGTCTGGACAATTAGGGATGGACAAACATGGGCATATTCCTGGAAATGTGGTAGACCAGTTTGAAATTGCGCTAGATAATGTGCTGTTAAATTTAGAAGCAGCAGGAATGGACAAAAAGAATTTGGTAAAATTAATTTTTTATTTTGTTGATTTACATGATGCTACACAAAGGCGTAACATAATTAGTCAAAAACTGGGTGAACACCATCCTTGTATGACGGTAATGTATATTTCTGGTCTAGCAAGCGAAGCGTTTAAAGTTGAAATAGACGCATGGGCATGTAGTGATTAATGTAATAAATTATCATATGCGGTGCGAGGTTATTGGCAGTATTCTTAGAGCAGTGCCGAAGTTGTATATGGGGAGGAAACCATGAACAAGCTATACAATTCTGTGCGAATAACAGGCGTAGCAAAAACAATTACTGATATTGTGGGTATCAACGCTCCAAAAGATGCAGAATCTTCAATAGATATTATTGTCAATTCTGCAAAAATGTCATTCGAGAACAATAAAGTCGATAGAGTTTTTATGTATAACCCTGATGCAATAGCGCTGTGGCTATTTCAAAAGTATACGGCTATGTTTGAAAAAGTGATTTTACAATCAAACATTCAAATTCCAATGTTATCAGTCATGCCCTCGGTGACGCCTGTATGTTTTGCATCTATGTACACAGGAGCGATGCCAACTATACATGGCATCGAAGCCTATGAAAAGCCTATCGTAAAGACAGATACCGTTTTCGACGCTTTTATTCGCGATGGAAAGAAATCCGCGATAGTTTCGACCGCAAACGACAGCTTATCATGTATTTTCCTTGAAAGAGAAATGGATTATTACATATACAACACCCATGCTGAATGCAATAAAAAAGCGTTGGATTTAATCGAAGAAGACAAGCATGATTTTATTGTACTTTATAATGGTAATTATGATACCGTAATGCACCGCAGCGGCACTGAATCAAGCGATGCCATGAATGAGTTGAAGGAGAATATCGAAACTTATTACATCCTAATAAAGCAGATTGAAAAGCATTGGAAAAACCATCAGACGATGATTGGTTTTTGCCCTGACCACGGTTGCCATGAGATAGACGGAAATCTCGGCAGTCATGGTCTCGACATGGCAGAAGATATGAATATCATTCATTTCTACCGTTTCATTTAGTATCAAGCAGATGGAGGATAGCAAATGATATCATACGATTTTAAGTTAACAACAGGCGATAAAAATGTAGGTACGGTATATTTACCAAGTGAAGATGCAATGAATATCCCCGTAATTGTTTATTGCCACGGTTGGGGAGGCAGGCGGCAGCTATGGACACCAACACAAGTGCTTTGCGATAACGCCATAAAAGCAGGAACTGCCCTTGTAACTTTTGATTTTTTCGGATGCGGAGAAACAGGTGGCGATTATCAGCAAATGACTTATACGCGATGGAAAAACAATCTTTCTGAAATCGTGACATGGGTACAATCACAATCGTTCTCAAACAATAGAAAAATTGGTTGCTACGCATTTAGCTCTGGTTCGACCGCTGCCTTTCGCATGGCGGCAGAGGAACAAAGACTCGCTTTCATAATATCTGTCGGAACTTGCATAAGTACACATTTCGGAATGGGAAGCGGCGGTCCAGCGAAATTGTTAGCTGACAATCTCAATGGTTTATTATCAAACGGTACAGTGAATTTTTTTGGAGTCGACTTTGGTATCGATTTCCTCATTGATACCATAAGTAATGCACCGATTCACACTATTAACAAAGTTAAATGTCCTGTTCTGTTTCTACAAGGTACAGCAGATAACGCATTTCGCTGTGCTGATGCTAAATTGGCATATGACCTAATGACTAATGATGAACCTTATACAAAGACGGCCTATGCGCCGATTGATGGTGGAGTACATGGACTTGACAATGTTGCTGATAAAGCGATGCGTATTGCGTTTGACTGGCTTATTCCGTTGCTAAAGTAAAAATTAGACAAACGCTATATGAACAAAATGTAATCGGACCGGGCAAACAGCAGAAAACAAGCAGCTTAGCGAAATAGCGGTAGGAGTGATAGCCGCTGTGCCGCCGTGCCACTGACCGCAGGTGATTGTCCATAGTGCGGCGCGCCCAATCCGCCACTTCGCCAAGCTGCCGGACGTTATGTGAAATTCACCCCTAGTGCAGAGGTATTGACAAAGTTTGTAGACGAAATTAAACATTGCTGATAAAATCAACCCTGTATTTACAAACCTTGATAAAAGCGGATATACGCCGCATAGAAACCCTAGTGAATTGAGATGGAGGAAGTGAACTTGCCAATTACAATCCGCAGAGCAGTACTGGATGATGCATATGATTTTGCCCTATGCAAGAACAAATCATGGCAGTCCGCTTATAGGGGCATAGTGCCAGACGATTACTTAGAAGGTCTAACTGTTGCCGTGGACAAACAAGCTGGGTTGACTAGGCAGTGGATGAACGAGCAAAAGGATTCCGAATATTACTGCGTTAACGAGAACGGTGAGGTTGTCGGTGTGCTTGTCGTTAATCCATGCCGTGATGAGGACAAACCCAATGCAGGCGAAATTACCGCGATGTATTTACTGGAGGAGTACTGGAACAAAGGCTATGGACGTGAAATGATGGATTTTGCGATGGCTGCGCTAAAGCGGATGAAGTATACCGAAATAATTATCTGGGTGTTTGAGGAAAATGAAAGGGCGAGGAATTTTTACGAGAAGTTCGAGTTTGCCTACGATGGTACGAGAAAAGAATTTGCATTTGGAGTACCTCTGATTGGGGTCAGGTATACCCGAAAAACTTAGAAAGACAAAATCAAAGATGGCTCGGGTCACTGCGCCCCGTCCGCCACGTTCGCCAAGCCGCCGGGCGTTATGCGACATAAAATCTGGAATGATTGAAATAATCGCCCCGCGTCCATGAGGGGCGAGGACGGCGTTGATTTCAACAAAACAGGATTGTTTGACGGTAAGATTGTGATTTACAACAGCATAGAAACGGAGTATACTGAATTATCTCGCGGTTGGCGTTACATACACGGCATGAACTCTTTCATTGAGCCCAATGGCTTTTTATCAGAAATGGAATACGCGGAACTGATTGCTGACATGAAAGAAACCGCTGCAAGCGGGCAGTATCTATGGATGTCGCCGTATTACGTTTACAGAGGCAAAAAGAAGTAAAGCATAATGGTTCTTATGGCAACTCACTATACGCAAATAAAAGCGAAAATGATCTTGGAGATGTAAAATGACTGATGAAATCACAAAAATTAAGAATGCAATTATTGAAGCCTTACCAGTCGAAAAGCTGTTCTTATTTGGCTCCTATGCCTATGGAACACCGACAGAAGACAGCGATTACGATTTTTATGTCTTGATTACTGATGAAAGCATAAAACCAATAGAAGCAAGATTTAGGGCGAGGCGCGCGCTATCAGGTATCGATCGCCAAAAAGACGCTGATATTTTAGCTGACTATAGAGGCAGATTTGAGGAGCGGAGTAAGTTCAATACCTTAGAACGCAAAGTATTAAGAGAGGGGGTCTTATTGTATGAACGAGGCTGACATTGTAAACGAATGGCTGCAAATTGCATATGACGACTATGACAGTGCTAAGTTTCTCTATAACAACAAGATTCCGAAACCGTTGGAGATAATCTGCTACCATTGCCAGCAATCAGCAGAGAAGTCACTCAAGGCATATCTGTGCGCCAATGGGGCCGATATTCCTAAAACGCATGAAGTTAAACGACTTTGCGATCAGTGTTCTGAAATTGATGGCTCGTTTGCTGTGCTTTTTGATGATTGTGAAGAGTTGGAAGTATATGCGACGGAAACAAGATACCCGTTGCGCATCGAAATTGATGAAGCTCATGCGGAGCGTGCTTTGCGACAAGCGAGGAATGTTTATGAATTTGCATCAAAAATTATTGACGAATTGAATGATACTAGTTCTGACGAATCTTCACGTTAGATTCAGCAGCTAATAAGATTATTATCTTCAGAAGCAACACCATATATATGATTAAAGCGCGCACCCGCCGGCCGTGGATGGTGCGTTGGAGCAGATTTTACGTCGCACCCCATCCGCCACTTCGCCAAGCCGCTGGACGTTATGTGAAATGAAAATCTGAGTCGAAAGTGCGTAGCGTATCCATACAGTGAGAGGACGGTGGATGTTCAAATACTGTGCAGAGTTGCTATAAAGCCGCTTGAATGTAATAGTATTTAATTTTGAAGGGGAGAATATGGTATATCTTGTAAGACATGGGCAAACCGACTGGAATTTGTTCAAAAGAGCAAATGGCAGCACAGATACTTTTCTGAATAGAACAGGAATTGAGCAAGGAAAGCTTTTAGCAGAAGAATTGAAGGATGTCTGCTTTGACGCTTGTTATTGTAGCCCTCAAGCGAGAGCGCGGCAATTCTGTGAGATTGTGTATAAAGGTTCGATTGAGTTCGAAGATAGACTTGTTGAAATAAACTGTGGCGAGTTTGAGGGTATGGAAGAAACTGAAGGAATGTGGAAATCATTTTTGCAGGCAATTCAAACTGGCGATAGGGGTACTGAGAGTATAGGGGCTTTCATAAAGCGGAACGCTGAGTTATGCAATGATATAATTGAGAGACATAAAGGAAACAATGTTTTAATCGTAACACACGCTGCAAACACTCGCGTAATAAACTATTGCTTTAATGGAAAGCCCAGAGATTATAACTTTAATAAAAGGGTTGTCGATAATGGAAAATACATTCTGTTAGCAAACTGAAAGCGAGGGAGTGCCGTAAATTGTGAGTGCGGTGGAACAGATTTTCACTTCGTATAACAAGCGGCTTAGCGAAATGTCGTTTTGTGTGGAAACCACAAGTCTTCTGCACCCTTCAACCTCTGTGATAGTTTGGGTCACGGCACTCACAAGCCACCACTTCGCCAAGCCGCCGGGCGGTATACATCACAAAAATTCGGAAGACCGCTCATGTCCATTTATGTTTTCAGCAGAATGAGGTTAATATGAAGCCATTTATTTTTTCAGTTAATGCCATTGCCGGCGGAGGCAAGACTGCAACAACAAGAGAACTTCAAAAACGACTACCGAACGCAAAAGCACTTTATTTTGATGATAGAAACTATGATTCGGACAGCGGTATAGATGATATAGTAAAATGGATTAGCGCCGGAGCGGATGTAAACTTATGGGACTTAAAACGATTAGCTGAAGATATAGATAAATTAAAGCAAAAAAATCTTGATTTTATTATATTGGATTACCCTTTCGGATATAGGCATGATTTAATAGGGTCATATCTCAATTATTCAGTTTTTATAGATACGCCGTTTGATATAGCATTAGCAAGACGTATTATGAGAGATTATGACAAAGAAACCTTGCTTTCATTATGGACAGTGACGACCACCATGTTCGATGATATGGAGTATTATCTTAGACATGGAAGAAACGCATACTTACATGGTTATGAAACAGGAAAAGCAGATGCGGACTTGCTTGTAGATGGCAGTTTGACTCTTGACCAAATTGTTGATATTATTTGCGAAAAAGTCATAGCAATAAAAAATGCGAATACTACGGTATGAGAGCAAATTATCTACTGAAAAGCTATTAATGAATAGCGCGTAACAGTCGTCCGTGGCGGGTGCGTTGGCGCAGATTTTACGTCGTATAACAAGCGACGGGCAAGCCCGTAGTGAGGCTCGCCGCCAGGCTTTATCGGCAATTCACCCTACTGCGGTGCGTAATTATTTGACAACTCTTTGGTAATTGCTTTGATTTATGTAAAGCAGACTAATCATGCGCTCCGTATTGTAAAAATGAGAAAACCGACAAAACATCATATTTTAAGACATGACTTTATATGACAGATTACTGTAAAATAACCTTGAAGGGAGGGTAAGTCGTGAATTGGATACAAATATTGTCAAAAGCTCTTGACTACATCGAAGAACACTTGACTGACAAAATAAGTATAGAAGAAATATCAAACCAATCATATGCGTCAAGTTCCCATTTCCAACTCATATTTCATATAGTGACGGGTATAACCATAGGCGAGTATATTCGTAACAGGCGTTTGAGTTTAGCAGCGCAGGATTTATTGCAATCAAATAGCAGAATAATTGATGTAGCCATGCAGTATCAATATGACACTCAGGAGAGCTTTTCCAAAGCGTTTACGCGGTTTCACGGCATACCGCCATCAAAAATACAGCGGGGGAAACACAAGTTGTTTAATCCGCTGTCCATTAACATTACCATTCAAGGAGGGTTTGATATGTCATTCAAAGTGATTGACGAGTTTCATTTTGTCGTTTGGAACGAAATCGATGATCAACAGGGCAAAAAATCATCTAAGGCGGATAAGTACAAAGCACTGATTAAATGGGCCGGACAAGCAAGAGGACGAAATCCAAGCGTGTTCGACGCGCTGACCGAATGGATACTTGACGATTCGGAGTGGATTGCTGATAAACTCGCTGAAAACGAGCAGATTTTAATGCAGGGTGTACTCGCGCGGTTTAAAGAGCAAAACGCACAGCTTCGGGCGTATTTGAAGGAATTAGAACCGTCCGGCGTAGTAAACGCGGCAATATGGGGAGCTTTGGACAACTTCGACAGCGATTTGACCGCACCGATGGGGTGCCCGCATTATGAACAAATGCGCGAAGCGGTTGATAAAATGTTCTCCGATTTTTCGATAATGCGCGAACGCAGCATTAGGGAGATAATTGCAGGATGCAAAACAGGCCGTCATGGTACAGACAGCGTAGAAATATTCGGGTACATCAATCATTTGAAGAACTGCGATGCACAGGTGCAATGGTGTTTGTTTATGCCTGATTTGGTTGAAAATCAGCAAGATGGCTTTAAGATTGAGAGTTTTGAGTACAAAACCTTACCTGCCATGCGTTTTATTGGCCTTGAAGCCGATGATGAATCAGGGAATATCGAAATGGTAAAAAAGAATAATAATGATGTTCGTGTCAATGTTTTCCGCAGTCTGGACAACATGGAAGAATATAAGTCCGATTTTGATTATGATATTTTGCTTCAACATCATTACGGCAAAGGCGTTGATGTAGAAAGATGGCATGGTTTTTGGGGGAGGTTTATGAAAGCGGATACACCTGTGCCGGATGGATTTGTGCATTGGGATTTTGTTCCGGACGACAATAACACGCAATATTTGACTTTTCGTTCGCAATTTGCCTTTGCGACATTCTCCGGTGACATAGAAGCTATGCATAAAAGGGAAGGTTATGACAGCGATGCTATGTACGATGTAACAAGAAACATAATACTCGGTCAAGGAGTAACAATTCCATACCCTGAGATTTATTGGACAGCGGAAGTGTTTCCGGAGGGTTTTGATAAACCCGGCACAGCTTATATGTTTAGCGTGGTGATTTAGATTGAGGTGGAGTAGTGGTATATGCTACAATTGTAATGAGATAATTTGCATTTTCAGGAGTATGCGAATGATTATTAAAATGATAGTAACAGACCTTGACGATACGCTGCTGCGGACAGATAAAACCATATCCGACTACACAAAAAACATATTGAACCGTTGTCGAGAAGCAGGTGTTAAAGTAGCATATGCTACCGGGCGCGGAAGAAGTGCGAGTAATATAGCTCCGGCTGAGCTTTTTGACGGCAGAATCGTTATGAACGGTGCACTTGCCTTTGAAGGGGACAAGATTATTTACAGGCGCTTGATCCCATATCACATTGCGCGCCCTCTTTTGATGGCTTGTGACAAGCGGGGCATGAAAATCACATCTGAAATAAGCGGTATGCACTATTCTAATTTTGCAGTATCTGATGAATGGTCGTATATCACAAATTACGAGATAATTGACTTTTCTAATCATGGATTAGACGCAGAAAAGATATATTCCCGTATTCAAAGACAAGAGGATGCAGAATTTATCAAAGGCAATCTCCATGATGACTTGTACTTGATTATGAGCCGCGACGGTCTTGCAATGGTAATGCATAAAGAAGCATCAAAATCCAAAGCTGTCAATGCGCTTGCGGAGCATTGGGGAATCAATCAGTCCACAATCGTCGCATTTGGAGACGACATGAATGACATAGATTTATTGCAGCATAGTGGCATCGGTGTAGTTGTCGCAAACGCCATTAACGAAGCGAAAGGCGCTGCCGATTATATGTGTGACATCAACGATAACGACGGTGTAGCAAAATGGCTAGAACAACATGTGTTATGAACAATATTGGCAAAAAAGCAATTTTCTTCAAAACCAAAAGGAGAACCTTAGAATGATAACGAATTTTACAATTGGTGACTTGATGATTGACTGCTTCAATCCTGAACGTGCCAGAGACTTTTACGCCAACCTAATGGAGTGGGAGAAAACAACTGCGTATAATTGTCTTGCGCTCAAAACCGACAACGGTATGACGATTTTGTTTGCGGAAATCGATATTCCGTATGCGCCGCCGATTTGGCCGGAAGAACCGGGCAAACAACAAAAGCAGATGCACTTTAATTTTCAAGTGGAAGATCTGCGTTATGCCGTTGAAGAAGCCATTCGTCTCGGTGCAACCAAGGCAACTGAGCAATATGGCGGTGAGCATTTTGTAACTATGTTTGATACGGAGGGGCATCCTTTTTGCTTATGTCAAAAGTAAGCGACGTCTACATCTGGGCACACGGCACATAACAAGCGGTTTAGCAAAATGGCGGTCGGTGTGGAAACCTGAAGCTCTCTGCTTCCTATGACCCTTTGTGATAGCTTAGGGCATCGGCGTGCCTCGTCCGCCACTTCGTGGGCGTGCGCCCGTTATACGACAGGATTTTACTAAACGAAGATGGAGTTGGAACAAATGAAAATACATTTTCGCCCCTTAGAAACAAGAGATTTTCCGAAAATGCTAACATGGCTAAATACAGAACATGTAAAGCAGTTTTGGAAAGAACCTTTTCATACAGTCGAAGATATAGAAGATAAATATGGAGGATATGTCACAGGAGAAAAGCCATCTACACCTTATGTCATAATGATAAACGGTGTAGACATAGGATATATTCAGACATATTATTACAGTGATTGGCAGGATGACAATGACCCTGATAATTACATATCCCTTATGGATGCGGATAAAGATTCAGCAGGGGTGGACTTGTTCATTGGGCATAAAGACTACATTCATAAGGGCTATGGTGTGCATATAATAAGAACATTTATCAAAGAATATGTTTTTGCAAATCATAGAAGTGTTAACGTAATCATAACACCCGAACCAGATAATTTCGTTGCTATTAAAGCTTATGAAAAAGTGGGCTTTAAGTGGTATAAGACAATTAAAACACCAAGTGGAGAGTTTGAATATCTAATGATTTTGTCGAAAGAAGATTTTTTATCTTTGCTGAATAAGCGTTTAATGTAACGTTGTTTCTCAAACTAAACCATAGGTCGGGTGACTTTCTTCAATCAATCCATTATCATGTCAATCAGAGGTGGAATAAATGGACAACGTAAAGACAGGCGCGTTTATCAAGGAATTGCGAAAAGAAAAGTGTTTGACGCAAAAGGAACTTGCCGATTTTCTTTACATAACCGATAAGGCTGTTTCCAAATGGGAGCGGGGGCTATGTGCGCCGGACATATCTCTGTTTGAGCCGTTAGCGCAGGTTTTGGACATATCCATCGTCGAATTGATTGGAGGCGAACGTGTTATGGAAAACGAGAATATTGAGAAAATAGAAATTAACGCTAAAAACGTAATTGATTACTCAAAAAATGAGATAGAGCATAAAACAAGGGCAGCGAGGAATAAATACCTAATCGCTACCGCAATAGGAATTGTGCTTGTTGCTTCGATTATTCTTATTTCATTATGGTGGACGGGCTATTTCAACATCATAGACAAAAGCGTATCACCCGACGGAAATATGACAATAACAGTTTACGACAGGGATGTCTTTAGTGTCTGGTCACGCAAGCCCGCTGTTTCCGTCTTGACCAAGTTGCAAGGCAGGGGAGAATATAGAAAAACCTATGGAAATGCAATCTATCAAGGAATCTTGTGGTCTCCAGACAGCAAAAAATATGTTGCTTCATTTGGAGGATACGCGCCTGATGAAAAGACATTTCATGCGCTAACTTGGCTTGAATACAATTCCGAAAGCAACTTGAACGCCCTCATTCCGGCAGGTGTACCAATGATTGAGCAATCTGAGTACAGCGTTGAATATCAAATTCTACAGTGGAGCGCTGATAGCTCGTCGATATTGGTTTACTATTCATTTTTGGATGCAAATAACAACATTCATTCTGGTTATTATTGGTATAATTGCGAAAACGGAGAGGTTTCCGCTCCGTTTGAAATAGACTTGAGTCAATAAGCATAATGTTAAGATAGACGGATT
>Ga0099364_10010939_pt1 | contig 12436 bp, 7 predicted proteins | sample TergutTh196P3_FD_73070 | JGI IMG/M metagenome (GOLD analysis project Ga0099364, IMG submission 73070) | Microcerotermes parvus P3 segment gut microbial communities from Pointe-Noire, Republic of the Congo - Th196 P3 | ecosystem: Host-associated > Arthropoda: Insects > Digestive system > Gut ... | reverse complement strand
TGATCTGCCACGCAATTGGGATGAATACAATTTTGTGGTGTTGGAATTTCGAATCACCACATCCCAGCGTTTTCACGTAGGATTTACTACTGATTACGGTTACAATGAATTGCGCGTGTTTAGCTACTTGCCTAACGCCTGGAATAAATTATGTATTCCTCTGAAGCTTTACCGCAATTTGCCCGATGCACGATTTGACCTGGCTCGCACCTACAACCAACCCCGAAATGTCGGGTGGATGCACCTTGGTGGAAAACGCTTGCATGCAGAACTTCATGGCGTTGATTCCATCGGTATTCGTATGCGAGTACCCATCGGTAATCCCGAATTTGAAATTCGTAGCATCACCCTCGCAGTAGACGATCCGGGAGATGAGTATCTTGGCGATATTCCTGTTGTCGATGAGTTCGGGCAACACAATCTTGTCGATTATCCGGAAAAAATTCGTTCACTTGAACAACTGAGAGCAGAATGGGACGCCGAAGACAGAGCATTGGCAGGACCCATGCCCGACTACAATTATTCTCAATATGGAGGATATAAGCAAAAACAAGTAAAAGGCACCGGATTTTTCAGGACAGAACAAATTGATGGACGCTGGTGGTTTGTCGATCCCGAAGGATATGTTTTCCTATCCCTGGGTAACGCTGGAAATTCAGGTGGAGGCGGAAATGTTAGAGATTTAGACAAACGGGAAGGCTGGTTCAAAGAACTGCCGCCGGAAAATATCAGACAACTGCCAAACGCCCGGGCTGCTGCAACCCCTGCGGCTAATACCGGACGGGTCGCCAGCACTGTTAATTTTGGAACATGGAATCTTTATCGTCGCTACGGAGAAGATTTTCGGGAAAAAAGCAGTCTGACGAACGTCAAACGCATGGAAATGTGGGGAATGAATACCGGATCATCAAACTTTGTACAAACCGGTAACCCAAAACCACATATGTTATACTTGCGTCAATTGGGAATTGAACAATCAGAAGACCTGATGGGACTTGTTGATGTTTATGTGCCCGGATGGGCTGCCAGGATAGATTCTGTGATGAGTACATACCTTCCTCAAAACAGAGACAATCCCTGGGTCATTGGTTATTTTGTTGGAAACGAACCGGCTTGGCTAAACGGTGAAATCCGTCTTTGCGATCTCATTCTGGCAGGCAGAGACCGTCCTATTAAAACGGAATTACTGAAATTCTTGAAAGACGGAAATACGCCGGAACGTAAACAAGAGTTTATTCACAACACATTCCGCACTTTCCTGCAAACCGTTAGAACAACCATGAAGCGTTACGACCCCAACCATTTGGTCCTTGGTATCCGTTTTGGCAATCTTGACGAATTGACTGAAACGCTCATGGATATATGCAGCAACGCTTTCGATGTACTCAGTTTTAACTGTTACGCTCTGTCGCCGCCCAAATCAATGATGGACCGCGCGCTCCGTCTTTCCGGCAGACCCATGATTATTGGTGAATATCATTTCGGTACGGTTGATAGAGGACAGTCTACATCGCTCTGGCAGGTAGATTCACAGCAAGAGCGTGGCGTGGCTTACCAATACTATACGGAACAAGGATATGCCCATCCCGGATTGATTGGTACGGCATACTTTACGTGGAACGACCAGGACCTGTTAGGTCGAGGAATTGATGGCGAAAATCATAACTGCGGCTTCGTAGACGTTACCGATCGACCCTATAAATATCAGGCAGAAGCAGTGATGAGAACGGCAAAACGCCTGTATTCCGTTCATGCAGGCGAAATGCCTCCTATCAACCAACCCCCGAGACACACTCGCGGACATGGCTTCATCCCCGATCTATGGGATACAGAAAATGTTTGGGAAGGCTATGATTGGACTGCGAATTTTGATGAATATGAAATTATTCACGAGCATAAATAATAACAATTTTTAGGTCATGGGTCGAATCGGCTGGTGGCAATATGTAATCAATGATTAAATGTTAAAATCCGCAAATTTGACCCATCACCTAATTTAACAAATTAAAACAAATTGAAAATGAATAAGTTAATTTTTTCTTTATTTTTGATTACCTGTTTGTTTCTAAACGGGTATGCTCAGTCAGGTGTAAGTCTGACTGAAAAGAAGGTTTCCTTGCCCACTTACCAAACGCCTCCACCCGATAAAAATCCTATTTTTTTCAGGGGTGATGCTTTTCAGGGCGCAGAAAGACATTATTATCCGTTGAAGATGAATGATCAATACACCGGAAAAAGTATTGTTCAAGATCACAAGTTCGTCATACTTGAAAATGAATATATAGAGGTGGGAGTAACCCCTGATATAGGAGGTAAATTGTATCATGCCACTGATAAAACCAATAACTATAATTTCATTTACAAGAATGATGTGGTAAGGCCGTCGAATATCGGGATGACAGGCGCCTGGGTTTCGGGCGGCATTGAATGGTGTGTTCTCCATCATCACAGGGCATCCACTTTTCTAGCGCTTGATTATACAACAACGGAAAATCCTGATGGCAGTAAAACCATTTGGGTGGCGGAACACGAACCCCGTCACGGTATGAGGTGGACAATCGGGATAACCATGTTTCCGGGTAAATCCTATTTCAAAGCGGAAGGTCGGATATTTAATTCGACGCCCATGACGCACACCTTTTTATATTGGGCTAATGTAGCCGCTCATGCCAATGAAAACTATCAGACTATTTTCCCACCGAGTGCGCAAGTGGTAACGTACCATTCCAAAACAACTTTTTCGAAATGGCCCGTCTCAACTGGTATGTATGGGAATAGAGATTTCACAGGTATTGATCTCAGCTGGTGGAAAAATGTGCTTCAGTCGAATTCATTTTTTGTGCATGAACTTCAGGAAGATTTTATGGGTGGATACGACCACGGTAAACAAGCAGGTACGGTGCATTTCGGAGACCATAATATAGTAAGAGGTTCTAAATTATGGGAGTGGGGTTCAGGTCCAGCCGGACAAGCCACAGAAGGACCACTTACTGAAAATGCCGGTCCTTACGTCGAAATAATGGTAGGCGCATATAGCGATAACCAGCCGGATTATACTTGGATTAGACCCTACGAGGTGAAGACATGGGAACAGTACTGGTATCCTGTACGAAATATCGGAGGCTTTAAAAATGCGAATCTTGACGGAGCGGTAAATTTAGAAGAAAGACCAAGAAATAGCGTATTTCTTGGCTACTATGCTACCTCAAAAGTTGAGAATGCAAAGGTTATTCTAAAAAATAAGGACAAAATAGTATTAGAAAAAAGCATTACTATTGCGCCAGACAAACCATTTACTGAGACCATAAGTCTTGGGGAAGCATTTGCCATGACCGACCTTCATACCCAATTACTCAACAGCGCAGGCGAAATACTGGTAGAATATCAACCCATTGTACAACCTCCGGTTGAACTTCCGGAAGATTGGCAAGGCTACCCTGATGTGGCTAAACTTGAATCCATCGAGGAATTGTATTTAACAGGAAAAAGAATTGAACAGTTTTATGCTCCGAGATATGATCCGATGGATTATTACAAGGCAGCATTAGCCAAAGATCCTGGTGATATCAGGGTCAATACTGCAGTAGGAAATTTATATCTGAAAAACGGTGATTATCTTGCTGCAAGAAAACATTTGGCAACGGCAATTAAAAGATTAACAGGTGATTATACCAGACCTTCAAGTTGTGAGGCATTATATTTGCAGGGGTTGACCTTAAGGAATTTAGGATTACTTGCCGAGGCGGCAGATACGCTTTATCGTGCTACATGGGATTATGCCTATCATTCGGCAGCCTACTATCAATTAGCTGAACTTTCATGTGCGAAAAATGATTTCCGAAAAGCTTTGCAGCAAATCAACGAATCACTTTGGACGAATGCCCGAAATAACAGCGCTATTACTCTAAAGGCATCCATACAACGGAAAATGCGTGATTTTAATGGAGCAATAGCTACACTAAATACAGTGGCTGGAGACGACCCGCTTGATTTCAAAATAAGAAATGAATATTATCTTATTGCAAAAGAATCGGGCGATACCCAGAAAGCGAATAGCTTACTTGCATCACTCAACAAAGAAATGAGGGATTTCGACGATAATTATCTCACGCTTGCTATCGGATACCTCAATAATGGGTTGCTTGCCGAAGCTGAAGAAGTACTGAAACGCTTTAAAGGTGTTAATCCCTTTATCAATTACTATCTGGGGTATATTTTTGATAAAAAAGGCGACAACACTCAAGCATCGAGTTATTTTAAAACTGCTGCAGGGCAATCTGTAGATTATGTATTTCCATACAGGCTCGAATCAATAAATGTGTTGAATACAGCGTTGAAATATAACCCGGCGGATGGCAATGCCTATTATTTTTTAGGAAACATATTGTACGAAAAACAACCTGAAAATGCAATGAAGCATTGGGAAAAAGCAGTACAACAAACTCCCGAACTTTCAATTGCATACAGGAATCTTGGATGGGGCTATTTTTATCATTTCAATGATGTGCCCAAGGCGATTTCACTATACGAAAAGGCAATATCTCTCAATAAAAATGAAGCAATTTATTATTCCGAGTTAAGCAGGCTTTATGATAGAAATGTCACACCCATAGCAACCCGATTAAAACTTTTCGAAGAAGCCGACATTGCAGTAGTGAAGCAGCGTGATGATGCATCTATGCCTTTCCTCGAATATCTTCTCCTTTCAGGGCAAGCTGAAAAAGCTGTTGACCTTTTGGAAGGAATGTATCTTGGATACCGCGAAGGAGAGTCAAGATCCAGAAATGTGCGGATAAATGCGAATTTAATGTTGGGGAAACAATATTTCAATAATAACGATTATCAAAAAGCGCTTCAGTTTTTCACCAGAGCCCGGATAACCAGAGAGGAGGCTAGCAACGATGTGCTGGGAAGTAGAGAGGCGCAGGTAGATTATTATATTGGTTTAGCCAACGAAGCGCTTCGTAATCGTTCAGGAGCATCAACCGCCTTCAAAAATTCAGCTCAGGAAACATCCCGAAACGTTTCAATAATGAGTTACTACCAGGGGCTTAGCCATATCAAACTCGGGAATAATGAGCAAGCTAAAAAGATATTCGAATCCTTAATATCGGAAGCCGATAGACAATTGCAACAGTCAGCGACTGAAGAAGTTGGAATTATTTTTGGCAGAGGCGAAACCTACAATGATAGAATGTCGCGTCTTTATACCATGAGAGGGTTAGGATATAAAGGTTTGGGTGAATCACAGAAAGCAAAGGATGATTTGGACAAGGCTGTAGAAATATCGCCAAGCAATTTGTGGGCGACAACAGAAAGATTGTGAATTATTAAATAGTAATGATGAAAAATAATTCGAATACATATAAGGTTGTCCCTGTACTTTTTGGATTTTTCGTGATGGGTTTTTGCGATTTGGTTGGCATTTCTGTTACCTATGCAAAAAATCAATTCGGATGGAGCGAGACCCAAGCAGGTCTTCTTCCTTTTATGGTTTTCTTTTGGTTTTTGGTTCTGTCGGTACCTGCCGCCGTGTTTGCTGCCAAAGCAGGACGAAAGAACACGGTATTGGTAAGCATGTTTTTTACTTTTGCAGGAATGTTTATCCCCTTCATTCATTTCAGCGAAATATCCTGTTACCTTGCTTTCATGTTCATGGGAATAGGCAATACAATTTTACAGGTGTCGCTCAATCCATTGTTATCCAATGTGGTAAAAGGAAAAATGCTCACAAGCAGTTTGACTGCAGGGCAGTTTATAAAAGCGATTTCTGCATTTTTGGGTCCCATTTTTGCGGGCTATTTTTCGTTACAATTTGGTCACTGGGAATTGATTTTCCCTCTCTATGCCACTATAACGCTGATTTCGTCTGCATGGCTTTGTTTCACAAATATAGAACGTGAAACGACAATCTCTAAACCATCATCATTCGGACAAACTTGGGGATTGCTTCGCAAAAACAAAATACTTTTATTGTTTTTGGGAATAGTTTGTGTGGTCGGATTAGATGTAGGAATGAATACTGCAACGCCAAAGCTGTTAATAGAACGTCTCGGAATGGTGCAAGAACTTGCCGGATACGGAACAAGTTGGTATTTTGCGGCGAGAACGGCAGGGGCGTTTTGCGGCGCTTTTCTGTTGGCTAAAGTATCGGAAAAATCATATTTTCGCATCAACATGATTGTTGCATCAATTGCTATCATCGGTTTGATGTTCGCACAGACACAAGCGATGATATTGTTGTTAGTTTGTTTGGTTGCTTTTTGCATTTCGAGCATATTTGCTGTTATTTACTCGGCTGCTATACGTTCAGAACCCGAAAAAGCAGACGAAATATCAGGATTGATGATTACCGGAGTATCAGGTGGCGCTCTAACACCTTTTTTCATGGGTTTGATGACTGATGCCGTAGGCTCGCAAAATGGCTCGTTGTTCGTAATCGCCGTTTGTGCGGTGTATTTATTGTTTAGTGCGTATAAAAAATTTTAATTTTTAAAAGCGTAAACCAACCCAGATAAAAAATGATGAATAAACAGCAGTTACTCCGGTACATTGGCGATTACAGTCAATTATTCGGAATTAAAGAATACTTTTTTACTCATGGAAAGGCAAGAGGTGTCAAAGCATTTGATATAAATAATGGCGCTGGTCTGGAATATACTGTTCTAGCCGATAGGTGTCTTGATATTAGCAAATTGACTTTCAAAGGAGTCAATTGTAGCTACTTGAGCAAGACTGGAATTGTGTCGTCCGTTTATTATTATGGGAATGACACCTCTTTCTTACAAAATTTTCATGGCGGTTTTCTCACCACTTGTGGTTTACGAAATGTTGGAAATTCCGGCATCGACAATGGTGAATTTTTTGGAATGCACGGGCTTATTTCCAACGCACCCGGTGAAGAAATTTGCGCATCAATCGACTGGGACGGTGATAATCCGGTGATGAACATTAGCGGGTTTATGAGAGAAGCCCGATTTTTTGGGGCAAACATGCAATTGAAAAGAAAAATATCTTGTCCCTTTGGCGTAAACAGGATTCAGATACATGATTGTGTCGAAAATATGGGCTTCATGCGTGAAAAACTGATGCTTTTGTATCACTTTAATCTGGGTTATCCCTTGTTAGATGAAAATGCCTTACTGCTATCGCCGAGCAAAACAATTGTACCGCGCGACTCCGAAGCCATGAAAGGGTTGATTTCCTGTCAACAGTTCCAACCACCAACCTCCGGTTTTGCAGAACAGGTGTTCTACCACGATCTGAAAACAGATAACGAGGGTAATACTTGTGTAGCATTGATGAATCAGCGTCTGGAATTGGGGATAGTTATTCGATTCAATAAAAATCAACTTTTCAATCTCACGCAATGGAAACAAATGGGTGAAGGCGAATATCTGTTAGGTATTGAACCGTGCAATTGCTTTGTCGGAGGACGTTTAGACCCCTGTAATAAAGACATCGTGCATTATCTGGAACCGGGAGAAAGCAAATTTTTTGACATTGAAGTGGAAGTAATAACCGGTTCACATGAGATTAGCGCTTTGGAAAATCAAATTAAAAAATTCAAATAACTCTTTTATAATTAAATAATTATTTATGAACCTCAAAGAAAATTTTCAACCCGATTATACCAATATTCTGAAAGTATTGTATAATCAACGTCCTGATTATTTACCTCTTTACGAACATCACATAGATGCCCCGTTCATATCGAAATATACAGGCGAAAAGGTGGAAATTGTTTCGAACCATCCGTCTGAACTGGAAGAATATTTCCGAAAGATTATTAACTTTTGGAAAAATAACGGCTATGACGCTTTCGACTATGAAGCGGCTATTTGCGATATTATTCCCGGTCATGGAGCCATCATGGGCGGTATGCTCGGACCTATTCAAACGCGCGATGATTTCAATAAGTACCCTTTCGACGACATCCCGCGTATTTTTTGGAATACGTATACACCGCGTCTGGAAGCTATTCGCAAAGTTTTGCCATCGGGTATGAAAGCATACGGCGGGTGTGGTTACGGAATATTTGAGTCGGCGCAGGATTTGGTCGGATACGAAAGTCTCTGCCTGATGCAATATCTCGAACCCGACCTGTTTGCCGACCTTTTCGTGCGAATCGGTGATTTGTTTGTGGAACTGTGGGCGAAAATGGTTAGAGAATTTGGCGATATTTTCGTTTTTCATCGTATGGGTGACGATTTGGGACATAAAACCGCTACCATGCTCGAACCCGACACCATCCGCAATCATATTCTTCCACAGTACAAACGGGTGATCGATACGGTTCATGCAGCAAACAAAAAGTTTTTGTTACATTCTTGCGGCAATATTTTCGATATTATGCCCGATATTTTGGCTTGCGGTATAGATGCCAAACATTCCAACGAGGATCAGATATGCCTGTTCGAAACCTGGATTGAAAAGTATGGCGACAAAATTGGCCTGTTCGGCGGATTCGACATGAATTACCTGATTTTGAACCCTTACGACGACGTTTTTAAAAAAGTAATTGAAGATGGCAGTGTATTTCGTGCTAGCGCGAACGGTTATGGATTAGGGTCCGGCAATTCAATACCTGATTACATGAGTATCGATGGATTCACAGCAATGATAGATGCTGTGTTTGAAATAAGGAGGAGAGAGTATAAATGAAGCGTATCACATTTTTAGTAATTATCAAATCAATTTTAATATGAACAAATTAATCAGTCTGATTTCCGAATGTGTAGAAAATGGAAAGGTGAATATCAATACGCCATATCCACCGCAAATGAAGGGACAACAAGGCGCTGACGAACTGACCCGTCAGGCGCTTGAAGAAGGCGTGGCGCCCGGCGATATACTGAACATGGCATTGGTGCCGGCAATGAATCGTGTGGGACAGAAGTATACCGAAAACAAAATTTTTGTTCCACAGATGTTGTTGTCAGCCAAAGCAATGTCGTCGTCGATGGCGCATCTCAAACCGTTTTTCCAATCTGGCGAAGTGAAACGCAAAGGCGTATTCATCATGGGTACTGTGATGGGCGACCTGCACGATATTGGTAAAAACCTGTGTTGTATGATGGTGGAGGGCGCCGGATGGGAGGTCATAGATTTGGGCGTAGATGTGAAACCCGAACAGTTTGTTACAGCGCTCGACGCACATCCCAAAGCCATCGTAGGGCTTTCAGCATTGCTGACCACGACCATGGTGAACATGGGTATCATTATTACCGCTATACGGCAGAAATATCCCGACACGAAAATTAATGTGGGCGGCGCACCCGTAAATCACGATTTTGCCAAAGGCATTGGCGCAAACGGTTACGGGAAAGATCCGCAGGAATTGATTGTATGGTTGGATAATTACGTTAATTAAATAATTGAAATAGATATGGATATGAAAAGATGGATAACAGATGTTATCAACAATCCCAAACGCATTGCCATCCCCATTATGACGCATCCGGGGATTGAGATGACAGGAAAAACCGTTCAGGAAGCTGTCACCGACGGGAATATACATGCCGAAGCCATCAAAGCGCTGAACGAGCGTTATCCGTCGGCTGCATCCACAGTAATCATGGATCTGACGGTAGAAGCCGAAGCGTTTGGCTGCGTCATCAATTTTTCGAGAGACGAAGCGCCTACGGTAAGTAACCGGTTAGTAAGCAATTTAGAGGAGGTGCAACAATTGCCTGTTCCTTCGGTTTCGGAAGGCAGGATTCCTCAATACCTGTTGGCAAGTCAACTTGCGGTTGCCGCTATTACTGATAAACCTGTGCTTGGGGGATGTATCGGACCCTATTCTTTAGCAGGTCGTTTGTTCGATATGACGGAAATCATGATCGCTATTTACACCGAGCCAGATACCATCAACCTGTTATTGGAAAAATGTACGCAGTTTCTCATCGACTACGGACGTGCATTAAAGGCTGCCGGCGTCAATGGCATTGTGATAGCCGAACCTGCTGCCGGTTTGCTTTCAAATGACGATTGCATGCAATATTCTTCCTTGTATGTAAAGCAAATCATTGATGCGCTACAGGACGACAGTTTTTCGGTTTTTCTGCATAACTGCGGCAACAACGGGCAGTGTACGCAGGCAATGCTGTATACCGGCGCCCATGGTTTTCATTTCGGCAATGCCATGAATATGATAGAGGCGCTGGAAGCCTGCCCGCCAGATGTGTTGGTGATGGGTAACCTCGACCCTGTCGGTGTTTTCAGAATGTCTTCGCCCGAACAGGTGAAGCAATCGGCAAAAACACTGCTGGAACAGACGTCCGGATACAGGAATTTTGTATTGTCGTCCGGTTGCGATGTACCACCGCATACGCCACTCGAAAACGTGGAGGCGTTTTATGAAGCTCTGTATGAGTTTAATAAAATGTGAAATCCGAAATATTTCGGTCTTATGCAAAAATTCACTAAATCTTAAATCTATTATTCACCATGAAAATCATTTTTATTATTTCATTAAGTATCATCAATATGGCAGTTTACGCATTAGCCTCCCAACCTGCCATCACCAGCGAAAACTGGGGTTCAGTTAATTCTGTCCCCGTCTATCTTTATACGCTGACCAACTCCAACGGTGTGTCGGCTAAAATCACCAACTACGGCGGTTATGTTGTAGAGTTCAATGCACCGGACAGGAACGGACAAATGGAAAACATCGTTCTTGGCTTGGGAACTCTCAACGATTATCTAACCGACAGGCAAAGTTTTGGCTGTATTGTAGGACGTTACGCCAATCGCATTTCCGGAGCGAAGTTTACTCTCGACAATATAGAGTATACTCTGGCTGCCAACGATAGGCAAAACCATATTCACGGAGGCGTCGAAAATTTCAGTAAAAAAGTTTGGGATGCGACCACTTCGAGTGATGCAAAATCAGCCACCTTGTCCCTTGCGTATATCTCTATCGACATGGAGGAAGGTTATCCGGGCAATTTGAACGTGAAGGTAGACTACGTTTTGAACAACGACAATGAATTGCTCATCAATTATACTGCTGTCACAGACAAACCGACCGTACTGAACCTAACCAACCACAGTTATTTTAATCTTTCAGGATGCAAAGAGGATATACGCGGTCATCAGGTCAGAATTTATGCAGATGCTCATACGCCAATGGGTACCGGAACTATCCCCACTGGCGAAATTGTCTCGGTGGAAGGCACACCCTACGATTTGCGCCAATGGACCACCATCAGCGACCGCCTGGTCGACTTGCCCATAGGTTATAATAATAACTTCTGTGTGATGGGTTCACCCAATAATATCGTGTTGGCTGCCGAAATGTGCGAACCGAAAAGCGGGCGCCTACTGCAAACCTATACCACCGAACCCGGCGTAATATTCTACACGGCTGCTGCTCTGAACGGCAGTATTAAAAGTCCGCACGGCATTGCATATACTTCGTATATGGGCGCCTGTTTTGAAGCGCAACATTATCCCGATTCGCCTAACAAACCCAATTTCCCGACAACCGTATTGAGACCGGGAGAAATCTATACTCAAACGACAATTTATAAAGTCGGAATACGCCCGTAAGATGGAGCGATGTTGTAAAAGGTGCGCTTTTGCTATTGCGATTCTATCTTTGTATCGCTAACGCTAACTTTATTCCTGCCGCAACAGGTACTATTTTTTCTGTAAAGTTTTCGTATTGCGAATGAATTACGCTATTTACCCTAAAATCGGCAACATGGTCTAAATATTCAACGTATTCGACGAAATGTGGCGCTACGCTTTTATGGATATTGTTTAGTCCGATATCTACAAATGCGCCTACGTATAGAGAGAGGTCATTTCCTAACTCAAATTTTGTTCCGGCTTCGATAGAAAACATTACGGCTAACTTGAAATTGAGGTCGCCGTTATATGGTTTGTCGTTGTACACGCCGAAACCGCGAAACTGTTGAACGGAATACTCGTACTCGTTGGGGTAGACGCCGGTATTTGTGATTTGCTTTACATTACTGCTGTAATTGCCGCTCAGGGGAAGACCAAACTTTAAACCAGCATTGACAAAGGCGTCCATCGTACTGAAGTTATATACATATTGCGCCATTAAGGGTATTTGAAGTAAGGATGCTACCTGTTTTTCTTCGTAACCTCTAACGACGCTCTTGTATGTAAAAAGGACAGGAGCGTTGGCGTTAAAATTATCTGTTGCCTGATTTTCACTGGTAAACTCTTCTGTCGATGTGAAGGTCGAATTGAAGATTCCCATACCTATGCCTGTGAGAACGCCCCAGTTGCGGTCTAATTCGTAGCGGTAGCCTAAACCAAAATGCGCTCCAAGACCGCCTTTTTGAGTACCGGCGTCGATTTGATAATTCAATGACGATAAGCCGCCGCCTGCATACACCGAAAACTCGTGCTGCGCTGATACTGTGACCGCCGATAAAATGGCGAAAATTACTGTTATTAA
>Ga0099364_10010938_pt1 | contig 12436 bp, 8 predicted proteins | sample TergutTh196P3_FD_73070 | JGI IMG/M metagenome (GOLD analysis project Ga0099364, IMG submission 73070) | Microcerotermes parvus P3 segment gut microbial communities from Pointe-Noire, Republic of the Congo - Th196 P3 | ecosystem: Host-associated > Arthropoda: Insects > Digestive system > Gut ... | reverse complement strand
TAGAGGCCCTCCTCCGTGTGCGGCGCGGACTGCCCCCCCTCCACGTCACGGCGCGAGCAGACACAGGGATATACCAGCCCCCCCCTCTGGAGGACGGCGAGGGCGGCGGCGTAGTGCGCTTTGCGCTCGGACTGCGTGTAGGGGGCATGGGGCCCCCCGATGTCGGGGCCCTCATCCCAGTCGAACCCCAGCCAGCGGAGATCTTCCAGGGCCCCCGCCGCCGCGCCGGGTTTGTTCTTGGGGTGGTCGAGGTCCTCCATCCGCATCACCCCCCCCCCCCCGCAGGAACGCGCGCGCAGCCATGCGACCATGAATGTCCGCGCGTTGCCCAGGTGCAGGGCCCCCGTGGGGCTGGGCGCCAGCCGGCCGCGCATCGCGGGACAGCCCATCACTCCCCTACCCCACCCCGTGCGTGGACGCGCTCGACCCGCTCGCTGCGGGTGAGGGCCACAGGCGTGATCATCAGGCGTTCCAGGGGGACCTCCGGCTCGATGGTGAGGATGAAGTTCTCAAAGCGTTTCCAGTCCAGCGACCCGAGGGTCTGCCACGTGCCGATCTGGATGTCTGCCGCGCGGTCATAGGCCTTATAGACGAGCTCGGAACAGTAGATGGCAGAGTCGTCGGGCGCGTAATGGAAGTCGTAGGGCTTGCCCCAGAAGGACTTCAGCTGCGCCCGCAGGTTTTCCGTGTCGAAGGCGATGCCGGGCTTGAGGCGGTACACCTCGAACCGCTCGCCGCGGCCGCGGCGGATCCAGTCCGGGAGCAGCGTGTGGTGGACATTGCCGATCGCCTCGTACACCACCCACTGGTTGTCCTCCCGCATGATGACGCCGCAATGCGACCACGCCGATTGCGTCGCGCCCTCAATCGCGTCCACCAGCTCGCTGGTGCGCGGGAGCGACTGGAAAATCAGGTCGCCCTCGCGGAACTCGAACGGGGGGGGCTGACGCGCACAGGAAATCAGCAGTGCCGCGCAAACGCACAGAAGAAATGCGGATTGCCGAATCCGTTGCGGCGTACCCGCTGCGTCAAAAAAAAGACGTTGCATTGTTCGCCACTCGTCACTAAAACTTCGCGCCGCCCGCGCGTGCGAGGAAGTTGCCCGTCGTGGTGTCAACGGTAATGACCTCGCCGGCCTCCAGGTACTCGGGGACCTGCACGACAAGCCCCGTCTCGCAGGTGGCGGGCTTGTTGCGCGACGTGACCGTCGCACCCCTCATCACCGGGTCGCACGTTGTGATTTTCACATTGACTTTCTGCGGCATCTCGATGGTCAGTATCCGCCCGTCGGCCATCAGCGCAGAAATCCCCTCCATGTCCTCGACGAGGTACAGCACCTGCTCCTCGATCGTCTCCTTGGGGAGCGTGAACTGCGAGAAATCCTCCGCGTCCATGAACGTGTAGTCATCGCCCTCCCGATAGAGGTACTGGATGGGGCGGCGCTCGAAATCAATGTCCGTGAACGGCTCCTCGCCCTTGCACGAGATGTCCTTCTTCACCTTCGACACCAGATTGCGGAAGCGGAAATGATAAATGGACGCCGCCCCCCGCGCGCTCGGCGTTGACACCTTCAAACTCTCCAGCACATACGGCTGCCCGTCAATCCCCACAAGGCTTCCTCTTTTCAACTCACACGCTTTTGCCATGGAACATCCCTTCCCTAACTCTCCCGAAAGTGCAAAATCATAATATAACAAAACGGCCTGCCGTTTCCAAGCCCGGAAAAAGAGACCCCTCCCCTGCCACAGGCGGATCACGCTTTCGTGTTCAGGCGCTCGTATGCGCGGCGGGTACCGTAGGGTGCGCGTTCCTCACGCGCGAGCAGGGCATTCGCCTCGTCGTCGTTCACGAACTGTTCGGCCGCTGAGTCCCACGTCAGCTTGCGGGCAAGCTTCATGCCGATGTGCGCGAGCAGGCAGGCGGAGCAGGAGCGGTGCGCGGTCTCCGCCGGGACAATCGTCTCCTTGCGCGAGCGGATGCAGTCAATCCAGTTCTGGTGGTGGTTGCCCCGATGCCTATACAGGCGGATCTCGTTCTCGCCGATGGCCCCCTCCAGCAGGGCGGGGTCGCTAGCGTCGAGTGCCTTTAGCTCCCGTCCCGGCGAGACGGGATCCGACGCGGTCATTTTGGCGGCCCCCCGGCTGACGAAGATCCATCCCTTCTCGCCGATGAAGCGCAGGCCGTTCGGGTATTTCTCCCAGATGCGCATCTTAGTGCCGTCCGCGTAGGTCATGGTGATGTCGTAGTCGCCATGCACGTCCCAGAGGCCTTTCGTGTGGAAGATGCCCTTGCCCTCGATCTCGCGGGGCCCGGAGTCCTCCCAGCCCATCGCCCAGTGGGCGATATCGAGGTGGTGCGAGCCCCAGCCTGTGATCATGCCAGCGCCGAATTGTTCGCAGCGCAGCCACCCCGGGCGCGAGTCCAGCTTCGGGTCATTCTGCGAGTGGACCCGGTCCTCCGTGTAGAACACGTCCGGTGTGGAACCCAGCCACAGGTCGTAATTCAAATTCTCCGGCACGGGCATCTCCTGGGTACGGCCCCCGGCGGGGTCCCCCGGCAGGCCGATCTCGATCATGGAGATTTTCCCGAGGCGTCCGTTGCGCACCAGCTCGCACGCGCGGTGGAACTGCTCCGACGAACGCTGCTGTGAGCCCAGCAGGAACACGCGCTTGTTGTCGCGTACCGCGTTGCTCACCAGCCGCCCTTCGCGGATGGTCAGCGAGGCGGGTTTCTGCATATAGATGTCCTTGCCCGCGAACGCCGCCATGACCGCCGGCTCGCTGTGCCAATGGTCGGGCGTGGAGATTGAAATCGCGTCAACGTCCTTCTGCGCGAGCATCTCGCGGAAATCCTGATAGCGCCGCAAATCCACGGACGTGTTCTGTTTGGCGTAGGTGGCATCGAGGTATTCCTTGGCGTAGCCCATGCGCTTCGTGTCCACGTCCGACACCGCCACGAACTTGACCCCCTTGCAACCGAGGATGCCCGGCACGTCCATGCTCTTACCGATGCGCCCGAACCCGAGCTGGCCGATTTGGATTGTGTTGCTGGGGGCGTCCTGCCCCAAGACCTTCGCCGGGATAATCGCCGGGAATCCTGCAATCGCAACTGTCTTCGCAAACGCGCGTCTCGTCATCATAAGTCTTTCTCCAATGTAAAATGAGATTAAAGTCAGTATAACACAACCGGCAGAAAAGTATAGAGCAAAATAACAAAATAACGCTAAAAGCGTTCACCGTAAAAGTGTTCCATTCTGACATCCCTTGACGGGATGTTGTCGCGATACGCTTTTTAACCACAATAGACACAATGGAATGCCCAATGGACACGATTGCCTCTTGTCTCCTTTGTGTCTATTGTGAAAACCATTGCGTCCATTGTGGTAAAAAATGGAATGGTTTTCAACTGCATTAATGATATCCTCCTGCGCGGGACGGTTGTGGGGACGCCCCCGTATGTCCGCTTGGGCATCAGAGAGAGGCCACGCGGCATTCCCCCTTGTGCGCGATGGACGAACCATTATGGAGTACGGTGTTTTTCTGCCAGCGGACGACACGCCCTCCAGTTGCGCATTACCCGCAATGGTAATGTTTCCGAACGAGGTCGGTCACCTTGGCGGGATCGTCGGCGAGTTCAGCGCGGATGTCTTTGTCGCCGAACCGTCTGAGCTCTCGGATGATGCTGTCAATGATGTGGGGCGGAAAGACACCGTGACGCTCGTAAATCTCCCGTTGCTGGTCAAGCATCTCCGCCGACTCCCAGCACGACGCGGGCAGGCTATCGAGCGCCGCCGCCTTGTCCTTGTGCTCGTCCTGGAAGATGTTGACGTCAACGTATGTCTGTTGGGCAAGGTCGAGCGCGTCCTGCATTTCGAAACCGTGGCGGGCGGCCACGGCAAGCCCCGCCAACAGCAGATACACGTCCGCCGAGCAGTCGGGGCAGCGGAACTCGACCGTCTGTTTTTGCGATCCGTCCATGTCCGCCGATGTCTCCAGGGGATTCTCGCGGGCGACCATATCAACCCCTGCGGTCCAGCCCAGGGGCACGCGCACCAACACGGAACGGTTCCGGTCGCCCCAGCAGACGGTCGTGGGGGCCTCCTGGTGGGGGACAAGGCGAAGGTAGGAGACGGGGTTCCGGTTTCCGAATGCCGTCAGGGAGCGGGCGCACCGCATATAACCGGCGATGGCAATCTTGGCGATGTCGTTCAGTCTGCCGTCGGTGACCATGCCGTTCACGCCGTCCTTCATGATACGGGTGTGGATGTGCATCCCGTTCCCGGCCTTGCCGGCGGTGATCTTGGGCGCAAACGTCACGTCCAGGCCATGGCGGTACGCCAGGTTGCGGATAATCCATTTGGCGATAACGATCTGGTTGGCGGCGTCCTCCAGGTTGGTCGTGAGGAACTCGATTTCGCCCTGCTCGTAGATTTTGTCCTCCAGCGTGAAGTTTCCAACTTCCGAGTGCCCGTACTTCACCGCACAGCCAGCGTTAGCGAGCAGGTGAAGCGCCTCCCTGCGGAAGCCCTCGAACTTCGTGAAGGGCGCGGACTCGTGATAGCCCTTCTGGTCGGTCGCCGGGAAGAGGGGGTCCCGGTCGCCGATGACGTAGTATTCGAGCTCGCCCATCGCCTGGAATTCCATCCCCGTGACGGCGGTGAACGACGCGGCGGCTTTCCGCAGGATCTGCTCGGGGGCAATCTCCAGCGGCTCTCCGTCCTTCGTGTAGTAGGAGCACAACAGGCCGAGCGTCGGCAGCTCAGCGAACGGGTCAACGAACGCCGTGCGGAAGCGCGGGACGACATACAAGTCGCTCGACCCCACCTCGACAAACGAGAACAGGTTCGACCCGTCCACACGCTCGCCGTGCGAGAGGATCTGCTCAAGATAGTCGGCGTCGCTGACTGCGAAATTGAGCGACTTCAGTCTGCCGTCACCGCCCGGGTAGTAGAAGTTGAGCATCCGGATCCCGTTGTTGACGACGAACTCGCGAATGTCCTTTTTGGTGAACGCGTTCGGGTGCTTATTGAGTTGCCGGAGCGTCAACGCATCCCCTCCGCGCTGACCCTGGCATCTATGCGTGATGTCCATCACTCTCCTTCGTCTCCTTAAAACTGCCTCAGCTTCATCTCTTCCAGCTCGCGTTCGCGTTCGGCCCTTTCGTCTGCCTTGCGCCGGACCAAATCGGCCCACACGTCTTGCGCGAGTTCCCGCTCGCGCTGCAACTGGTCAAGTTTCAGTTGGGCAGACACGATTTGGATTTCCATCGCTCCGAGTTTCGCGACGATCTCCTCCCGCATCGGCACGAGCGTATCCCGCTGGCGCGTCTGGAGCGTCAAGTTCGCGGTCGCCGTTGCAAACGCGCGCTGAACCGCATTTTCGAGTTGCGCGCGGTACACCTCGACCCCCTTCCGTGCCACCACGATGTCCGGGTGCCGTTCCGTGAACTTCGTCAGCATAATGCTGAGTTCTGCTTCCGCACCTTGCAGCAGCTGATAGGCCGACGCAATCGCGTCTGCGCACGGGACGGAATCGGGAAGTGTCCCGAACGGTTCGGGCTGTTTGTGTACGGACTCGAGTATCTGATGCACTTCAGCCGTCTTCGCGATGGCAACCTCCAAGTCAAGGATTTCAGAATTGATTTTACCCAATGCCTCTTGGTGAATCCGGCTCTGGGTCATCATGGTCTCGATCTGGACATCCTTCCGGAGGTTCACGAGTTCCGTTGTCGTGCGCTCGACATTCTGTTGCGCGAGATCCTCTTGCGTCATCTGCACAGTCACTGCCGGCGCCTGAGCCTGTGCCGCCGACACCGTCATTGCCAACAGCCCAGCCGCCAACCATTTTCGCCTTGTGTTGATTCGCATCGGCACCTCCAAGGGTTCACGCTCCAGCACGGTGGGAAAACCGTGCTGGAGGGATGAAACGTTAACCGTTCTTCTTCTGCGCGTCGAGGTCACGCATGGCCTCTTTGCGGCTGAGCTTGACACGCCCGCGGTCGTCAACGCCGATGCACTTGACCCACATCTTATCGCCGACCCTGCAGATGTCCCCCACCGCGTTGACGCGACGGTCCGCAAGCTCGCTGACGTGACAGAGCCCTTCGAGTCCGGGCAGGATTTCGACGAACGCGCCGAATTCCTTGATGCCCGTGACCGTGCCTTCGTAGAGCTTGCCTTCCTCGGCTTCCGCCGCGACGGCAAGCACTTCCTTCTGCGCGATGTTGAGCGACTCTTCACTCGTCGCATAGATGCTGACCGTGCCGTCGTCGTCAATGTCAATCTGTGCGCCAGAGACTTCGCAGACGCGGCGGATGTTCGATCCACCGGGGCCGATGAGCGCACCGATCTTGTCCGGAGGGATCATCACCTTCGTGATGCGCGGCGCATATGGCGACAGATCCGGACGCGCCGCCGGCAGGACACGCTCCATGAAGTCGAGAATCTGCAGGCGCCCGGTCTTCGCGCGTTCGAGCGCGGCCTCGACCACGTCCCACGGTAATCCACGCAACTTGAGGTCCACCTGGAACCCGGTGATGCCCTTGCGCGTGCCGGCGACCTTGAAGTCCATGTCGCCGCAGTGGTCTTCCGAGCCGAGGATGTCCGTGACCAGAATCTTCTGCGTCTCATCCGTGTTCACAAAGAGGCCGACGGACACGCCCGCCACCGGCGCCTTGATCGGGATCCCGGCATCCATCATCGCCAACGAGCCGACACAAATCGACGCCATCGAAGATGAGCCGTTCGAGCCCATGATGTCGGACACCACGCGGATGGAGTAGGGATATTCATCCGGCACGACTTGCGCAAGCGCACGTTCCGCCAATGCGCCGTGGCCGACCTCGCGGCGGCCGGTCGCGCCGAGACGCCCGACTTCGCCGACGCTGTAGGGCGGGAAGTTGTAATGCAGGATGAACGGCTTGAGCGCGTCGCCACCGGTGATGGCGTCGAGTTCCTGCGCGTCGCGCTTGGTACCGAGCGTGACCGACCCCATCGCGGAGGTCTCGCCACGATCGAAGATCGCCGAGCCGTGCGCGCGGGGCAACACGCCAATCTGCGCGTACAGCTGACGGATTTCATCCGTGCCGCGCCCGTCAATGCGCTTGCCGTCCTCCAAGATGTTCTTGCGCACGAGGTCAATCTCCATCGCGTCGAAAAGCCGCACGAACGAGACCTCCGTGACCTCCTCGGGCCACTTCTCAATCGCCTTCGCCTTCAGGTCTTCCTTGATGGCCTTGACCGTACCCTCACGCTCGAGCTTCCCGGCGATGAGCAGCGCCTGGCGGAGCGCGGACGCACCGTTCTCGTAGAGGAACGCCATCTTCTCCGCGTCCGGCGCCACGTCCGTGATCACCTTGTCCGGCTTGCCCAGCATCCGGCGCAGCTCGATCTGCGCGTCAATGATCTTCACGACCTCGGCGTGACCGCACTTCATGGCGGCGAGGAAATCCGCTTCCGAGATTTCGGCGGCACTGCCCTCCATCATCAGGAACCGCTCGCGCGTGCCCGCGTAGATGAGGTCGAGGTCGCTCTGCTTGCGCTGGTACTGCTTGGGGTTGATGACGAACTCGCCCTTGACGCGCCCGATACGCACGCACCCGATCGGGCCCATGAACGGGATCTCGGAGAGGTGCAACGCCGCTGACGCCGCGTTCACCGAGAGCGTATCCGTCTCGTTCGCGCCGTCCGCAGAGATGACCATATTGTTCACCTGCACGTCATTGTAATACCCGTCCGGGAACAGCGGCCGTATAGGGCGGTCCGTGATGCGCGCGGCAAGGATTTCCTTTTCCGTCGGGCGGCCCTCGCGTTTGAAGTACCCCCCCGGGAAGCGGCCCGCCGCATAATACTTCTCGCGGTACTCCACTTGCAACGGGAAATAGTCAATGCCCTCGCGCGGCTTGTCCGTGTTCGTCACTGCGGAGAACACCATGGAATCGCCAAGTCGGCACACGGTGGCGCCCGCAGCCTGCCGAGCCAAGAGGCCGGTCTCAATGGTCATCTGCGCACTACCCACGCTGATGGAAACAGAGGTTGTGTCATTCATTCTGTTTTACCCTTTAACGGCGGAGGCCGAGATCCTTGATGATTTTCTGATAGACCGGCGCATCCGTGCGCTTGAGGTAATCAAGCAGGCGGCGGCGCGTGTTGACTTTCCGGATCAGCCCGTAGCGCGAGCTGTGATCCTTCTTGTTGACTTTCAGATGTTCGGTGAGCGTCTCAATTTCCTTTGAGAGCGTCGCAATCTGTACTTCACTCGAACCCGTGTCACGCGCGTGACGCTGGAACGGCTTGCGGATAACTGTTTTATCAATCTGGCTCATAACCTTCTGCGGTTCGTGTTCCGCCTTCTCCTCTTCCTTTATACTTTCCGGCACGTGCACTGTAATGAGCCACCTGAAACCCACAGCGGGGAATGCTCCTTAGACACACCGCAGGAAAGAACCGTATACGATACCATCCCCCCCCTCGGAAGTCAACAGGGAAATTCAGGAAATTCACCAAGAACTTTCGCTCGGGAATTTCCCCATTCGCGCACACAAGGAGATTGACTCCATCCGCACGAACGGATATGATGATGACCTTATGACCTTGCCTGTGTGCAAGGGGAAGGAGTTCGTATGATTTTGGACACATTCAAATTGGACGGGAAAGTCGCCGCCGTCACAGGCGGGGGGCGGGGCATCGGGCAGGCGTATGCCGTGGCGCTGGCGGAGGCAGGGGCGGATGTCGCGCTCGTGGATGTCATCGGGTGCGAAGAGACGGAGGAGAAGGTCAGAGCCGCCGGGCGCAGGGCCGTGTCGCTCACCGCAGATCTCGGCGCGGGGAGGGAGGCTGCGCAACGCGTCATGGACGACATCGTGGCGGCGATGGGGAACTTGGACATCTTGGTCAACAACGCGGGCATCATCCGCCGTGAGCCGTTCACCGAGCATTCGGAGCAGAACTGGGACGACGTGATCAGCATCAATTTGAGCTCGGTGTTTTTCCTGAGCCAGGCCGCCGCGTCAAAAATGATTGCTCAGGGACGCGGCGGGAAGATCATCAACGTCGCGTCCATGCTCTCGTTCCAGGGCGGGATCCTCGTGCCGGGCTACGCCGCGTCCAAGGGGGGGGTCAAGAGCCTGACCATGCTGATGGCGAACGAGCTCGCGAAGTACGGCATCTGTTGCAACGCCATCGCCCCCGGCTACATTGCGACCGAGAATACTCAGCCCATCCGCGAGAACGCGGAGCGCAACAAGGCCATCCTCGATCGTATCCCCGCCGGGCGCTGGGGGACCCCCGAAGACCTCATGGGCATCGTCGTCTTTCTCGCCTCACCCGCCTCCGACTACATGAACGGCTACACTGTCGCCGTTGATGGCGGCTGGCTCGCGCGGTAGCCCCCCCCCCTTGCACGTGTAGGAATTAGTAATTAGGAATTAGGAATTAGAAATTAGGAATGAGGAATGAGGGGGGGGAAGCTGGAGTCCCGGAGTCTCGGAATCCTCATCAGCGGGTGCGGGACTACGGGACGACAGGACTCCGACAGCGGACGAAGGACGGGAGGACGAGGGACGGGAGGCTGGCAAACCCCCGGCCGGAATACCGGCCACCCCCTTTCAAAAGGGGGCTTACCCCCTGCGTCCCCTTAACTCCTAACTCCTAACTCCTAATTCCTAATTCCTTCTTACCGCAGGATCAGGATCGTGCCGTTCTGCCCGAGTATGAGATCCTTGCCGTTTCTGAGGACGGAGTACTTGGGCGGGAAACCCACGATCTTGGGCTTCGCGCCGCTGATGCCGCCGTCAGCATGGGCAATGACGTAGGAGGAGGCGCTCGGGACGACCCCCCCGACAGGGACAATCGTCACGCCGCTCAGGTCAAGCACGCCCGTGGAGATGAGGCAGTCGCTCGCGCCGGTCCCGTCGGTGGTCAGGCGGTAGGTGACGCCTTGCGCGAAGGTGACGTTCTCAATGCCCATCGTGCCAATGGCGTCGTCTCCGGCAGGGCTGATGACCGTGCCGTCGGCGAGGGTGCCGTCCATGACCGTGCCGGTACCTGTCAGCAAGCCGACCTGATGGGCGCCGCCGCCCAAGTCGAGGAAGGTGCCGGGGTCGAGGTTGACCTGCGCGGTGTCGAGCAGTTCCGCATTGATTAGCGACTTGTCGGGCGTCCAGGTGAAGAGTGAGCCGTTGCCGGGGTCTTCCATGATCTGGAAGCGGTCGAGGGCGTCGGTTTCCCCAGGCTGCCCGGTGTAGTCCACGAGCAGGCCGCCCATGGGTCCGATGGCGGGGACGATGGGACGTCCCTTGGGGCCGGGGCCGCAGTCGCCCGTGCCGTCGCCGAAGCGGGCCTCGAAGCGGTGGGGGCCGGGAGTGAGGGTGTGGGTGGCGAAGCTGTCCCCAGAGTTGCTGGTGTTGATGAGCGTGATGTCGTCAATCTGCAGCCTCATGTTGTCGTCGAAGCGGCCGAAGAAGGTCCAGTCCACGTCGTGGGGCTGGTTGTTCCAGACGTAGCCGCTGTACACCCACGTGTGGGTACCGCCCGCCCAGAGGCCCCCGGCGTAACCGCTGTTGGAGGCCTGTTCGCCGCCGTTGGCGGCGCGGGTGGTGAGCTGGATATCCGTCATGGGGTTGGCGGTGGTGGTGTCCCACGCTGTGCGGATCATGCCCTCCCAGAGGCCGGGGCCCGTCGGGGGGGACTCGAGGCGCAGGGTGCCGTCGGTGACGTTGACGGTGGGGAAGTCGGGGGGTTCCAGCGACGGATCGGGCGGGAAGCCGACTTCGATGCCGAGGCTGGTGGTGAGGAGGGAGCCGTCGCCGGGGTCCTCAAGCAGAATGTAGTCGTTGGCGTTTTCGGAGCCGCGGTTCTGGGGGTCGTAGGTGAGGCCGCCGGGCAGGGCGTCCGGACCGACGCTGCCGGTGCCGTCGCCGAAGCGGATCTCGATCTTGTGGGGGCCCGGATCAAGCGTGGAGGTCCCGTATTTGGCGGACGTGTTGCCGAGGGCTGCGACGACGAGCGCGTCGTCAATCCACAGGCTGACGTTGTCGTCAAAGACGGCGCGCCAGCCCCACGTGACGGGGTTCTCTTCACGGTTCCAGAGGTAGCCCTTGTACACCCAGGTGTGGTAGCTGTTCGTCCAGATGCCGTCCGCGTAGATGTTGTTCGACACTTTCGTTCCGTTTCCGGCGCGGGTGGTGAGCTGGCGGCCGATGTACAACCCCTCCGCGGTGGTGTTCCAGTTGTGCTGGATGACGTATTCGAAGAGGCCGGGGCCGTCCTCAACAAGCTCGTCCGGCGCGTCAATGGTGAAGAGGGAGCCGTCGCCGGGGTCTGCGAGGATCTGGAAGTCGGAGAGGTCGCCGACGGTGGCGTTGCTGGCGGTGGCGTACATGGTCGGGACACCCCCCCCCGAGTAGTCCACGAGCAATCCACCCATGGGGCCGATGACGGGGAGGAGGGTACGGTCTTTGGGGCCGGGGCCAGTGTCGCCGGAGCCGTCGCTGAAGCGGACCTCGAAGGGATGGGGGCCGGGGGTGAGCGTGTGGTTCACGAATTGGTCTGAGCCGTTCGTCCCTGTCGATGACGCGGTTCCATGCTGGAGGAGCGTCTTGCCGTCGATGACGAGGCGCAGATAGTCGTCCCAGCGGCCGAAGAAGGTCCATGTCACGTCGTGGTCCTCGTTGTTCCAGATGTATCCGGTGTAAACCCACGTGCGGTTGTTGCCGCTCCAGAGGCCCCCGGCGTAACCGGTGTTGACGGCCTGCACCCCCCCGTTGGCGGCGCGGGTGGTGAGCTGGATGCCTGTCCTGGGGTTGGGGCTAACCTGCGGGATGGTCCCGCTTGTGCCGCCGTCCCCCCATGCGATCCCGGCGAACACGCCTTCCCAGAGGCCGGGGGTGAGGGGCTTTTGGGGGGGCCGGGAGGAGCCGGCGCGGATAGGGGTGTTGAGGGTGAAGATCCCGGGTCCGGTCTTGTTGAACTCGGCGGCGTAGATGCCGCCGTTGAGGATCGCCCCCTCGGTGACGGTGACATTGCCGTTGGATAGCACGCTGCCGCCGAGGTCGAGGGTCCCCCCCGTGACGGAGACTTGGGACTGCGGCTGGAGCGCGTCGTTATGGTTCAGGCGCAGGGTCCCCCCCTGGACGTCGGTGGGGCCGGTGTAGGTGTTCGCGGTGTTCAGCACCAGCATGCCGTCACCGAGCTTGGTGAGTCCTCCGGACGGCACGAGCCCCATGACGGGGGTGCCGAGCGTGGCGGCGGTCGTGCTCCCCCCCCCGGAGAGGCTGACGGTGGGGGTGAGGTTGAAGCCCGTGCCGGGGGAGGTGATCTCAATCGAGGTCACCGTGCCGCTCAGGAGGTCAACGTGCGCGAAGGCGGACGCGCCCACGCCCCCCCCTCCGGAGATGACGACGGCGGGGGACCCGATGTAGCCCGCCCCACCGGAGGTGA
>Ga0099364_10010937_pt1 | contig 12437 bp, 12 predicted proteins | sample TergutTh196P3_FD_73070 | JGI IMG/M metagenome (GOLD analysis project Ga0099364, IMG submission 73070) | Microcerotermes parvus P3 segment gut microbial communities from Pointe-Noire, Republic of the Congo - Th196 P3 | ecosystem: Host-associated > Arthropoda: Insects > Digestive system > Gut ... | reverse complement strand
TTTCTCAGACTTAATTCTACCAAATTTCTCTTCTCTTGGTAAATTCCACTTCCGCGTCCACTGTGGAATTTACTTTGAGAATTTACTGCTTTATGAATAAAGTGTAAATTTTGTAAATAATATTGACATATTTGTTAAAATGTGTCATAATTATATAATTAATTATAAAAAATAGTGATTTAGTCAACTTTCATTTATTCTAACTTAGTAAAATAAAATTGCGAAAATATGCAGTTATTTATCAGTAATATCATAAATGCTGAAGTTTTTAGAAGTTGACTTAAAATAAATCGGTACAAACATGAAAAAACAACTTTTCAAAACAGTTTGGAAATTCGCAAAACCATATAAGCATTTGTTTTTAATGGCCCAAATTTGTATTTTAGCGTTGTATGCGGTCTCTGTATTGCTCCCTTTAAATCTTGCATTATTAACAGACGAAGTGTTGTACAATCATAACATATCGATATTTAAAATTGTTATAATAAATTATGCGATTCTTTTCGCAACATCAACTTTTGTAAATTTATTATACGCATACATATGGCAAACTCTTAACAATAAATATGTAGTAGATGTAAAAAATGCAATATTCAATCATGCAATCCGCTTGAAAGCAAAATTCTTGTCAAACATGAACACTGGCGACATGATGAGCAGAATAGACAGCGATGCAGAACAGTTTATCCACTTAATCCAACGGAATCTTTTCCATTTCGTAAACTCAATTATCATGTGTACTGGAATTGTGATAATCGTAGGTAGAATCAATATTATTATTGCAGTCATTCTGATAGTCGCCGCAATAATTCCTATAATCATTACAAAATCATGCGGAAAATTTACAGAAAAGACTTCAAGGGAAAGCCGTGACATAAACGGCGAATTTAGTGGCAGATTACTTGAAATTATAAAAGGACATCGTGAAATAAAATTATTAAACGCCAAATGGTGGGCATTTGACACAATAGTCACAAAATTAAAATCACTTGTAAAGCTTGGAAATAAAATACGAAGAATAGATTTTGGAGTAGAAAAAGGTATATATCTTGTTAATTTATTAACATCTTTAGTGATATACGGATTTTCTGCTTTTTTGATTTATAACGGGAATTTAAGCATAGGATTTTTCCTTGCGATATTGCAATATGTCGCTCTTTTACATAGAAAATTTAACTGGATGCTGCGGATATATCTCGATTTGCGTGGCAGAAAAGTTAGCATTGACAGAGTTTCCGAGATATTAGAAAACGAACCCGAATCAAATATTGGACAAGCATTTGATGAAGAAATAAATACCATAGAATTTAAAAATGTTACTTTCAGATATGATAAAGATGATGTTTTAAAAGATAATTCATTCATTATAAATAAAGGCGAAAAAGTCGCATTAATCGGCGAAAGCGGAGTTGGAAAAACTACTGTATTAGCGTTGCTGTTAAAACTTTATGAACCGCAGCAAGGGGAAATTTTAATTAACGGCAAAAATATCAAAGATATAAATGTGTACGCTTTACGCCGCACAATCGGTGTTGTTGGTCAAGATATTTTATTATTCGATAAAAGTTTACGATATAATATCTGTTTTGATAATGATTCAATTTCTGATGAAATATTGTGGGATGTTTGTAAAAAAGTAGGATTAGACGAACAAATCCGAAAATATCCCGATGGTTTTAATACAATTTTAACTCGTGGAATGGATATGTCGGGTGGGCAAAAACAGCGTATAATGATTGCTCGAATACTACTTAAAAACCCTGATTTTATCATACTTGATGAAGCAACAAGTGCATTGGATTTAGAATTGGAAGAACAAGTAATAAGCGAATTTTCCAAAACTAATAGCACTATGCTCATAATTTCGCATCGACCCCATGCGATTAAAGTATGCAATAAGATTTTAACATTAAGTGAGGGCAAGCTCACATGAAACATAATAGATTGCATATACTTAAAAAAATCAAGCCATACCTTTTAAAAAGCAAATTGCCTGCAATACTTCTTGTAATTATCAGCATAATATCAATCCCTACAACAATGATTTCGCCCAAACTATTCCAAATATTAATTGATGATGTCATGCGAAATGAGGAATTATCTAAAATAGTTTTTGTAATCGTAGGACTGATATTAGTGTTCGTTTTACGGTTTATTATTGATGGATTAAACTTGTATTGCGATAATAAAATGATAAATTTATTCACTTTAAATTTAAGAAAAACACTTCTCGGTAAATATTTAAAAATACCTTATGCAAAGTTTGAAAAGTACGATGTCGGCGATGTAAAAATGCGAATTGACGAAGATGTAAACAGTTTGGGCAGTTTCATAAAAAGTCAAGTTGTTGATTATTTTTACAATATTTTGTTATTAATCGTTTGTTTTACAATTTCGTTGTCAATCAATGTGTATATGACGATTATTTGCATTTCGGCTATTCCATTTGTTCTTGCTATAAATAAAATTATCGGACAAAGCGTACGAAAAGTAAACGAAGAAATAAGGGAAGTTTCCGAAGAATATTATAATTTCGAGCAAGGCACTTTTTCCATGTGGCGTGAAATAAAATACAATAATCTTGAAGATGATTTTTCAGGTATGTTCGGAAATTTCAGGAAAACATTAGCGAAACTGGGTATGAAATCAATACGGTTATGGGGAATTAGCGAGGTATTTGGTGATTTTAAAACTAATTATTTAACAACAATTTTTATTTATATAGTTGGCGGATTTTTTGCATTACAAGGTAGAATTTCGGTTGGAACACTTATAATGTTTTCGCAATATTATGCAATTCTTTTTGCGGCAATCGATACGGTAAATTCCAAAAAAATAGAATTAAAAACAAGCGAGCCGTTTTATAATCGCATTTTTGAAATATTAGACGAACCTGAAGAAAATCCAAAAGAAATCATAGCATCTATTGATAATATAAAAATTGAAAATTTAACTTTTGGATATGATTTAAATGAAAAATCGTATGTTTTAGAAAACTTTAATTTATCATTAAAATGCGGCGAATCCATCGCAATTACCGGAAAGAGCGGCTGCGGAAAAACAACATTAGCAAAATTATTATTAGGGCTTTATGAACTAAATGAAGGTGAAATTTTATTCAACGATATAAATTTAGAAATCATACAAAAAGAAAGTTTGTATGATTTAATCGGCGTTGTGATGCAAGATCCATATTTATTTAACATGACAATTCGAGAAAACTTGCAAATAGCTAATAAAACCGCAAGTTTAGATGATATGATAACAGCGTGCAAAAAAGCCGATATATACGAGTTTATCGAAAGTTTACCAAATAAATTTGACACAATTATTGGTGAACGAGGGGTAAAATTATCAGGAGGACAAAAACAAAGATTGTCGATTGCGAGGGCATTGTTGAAAAAACCGCAATTATTACTTCTCGATGAAGCGACAAGCTCTGTTGATATAGAATCTGAAAATAGAATAAATGATGCAATTAATAACGAAAATATGACAAAAATAATTATTTCACATAAACCGAGTGTTCTTAAAAATGCAAATAAAGTTATTTCAATAAATATTCATTAACCATTTTTGTAGGGAACGAACCCCCGTGCGTTCCGTCAGTCAGGAGATTAATTTATAATGGATTTTATAAAAAATCTTTTTAAAAACGAAAAATTTAAAAATATTACAATGGTAGTATTGTCATTAATTACCATGACATCTGTTTGTGTTGCTGTAGCTGTTGTTTGGAATTTTGATTCGGAAAATAAAGATAAAGACGCTTGGACTCCCACAATATCATTTAATGAAACAAATGATAATAATGATGATACAGAAACAGAAGAGCAAAACACTCAAAATAATACAGACAATGAAAATAATCCCCCTGATAATCAACAATTAACGCCTGATACACCAAAAAATTCAACAACAAATCCGGTAATAATTATATGGGATTATCCTGATAACAGGATGATAAATAATGCAATAGCAGAATTTAAAAAGAAAAACAAAAACATTGAATTTAAAGTTGAACACGGCGGTTTACCCACAAAACAGCACTTAGAAGATGAAATTGCCGCAGGACGAGGGCCGGATATAATATATGTTGATCAAGTTTATAGTGTCAGTATGGGGGAACAAAATTTATTAAAGGATTTAAGCCAATTTAATGTAAAAAACATATCAAATAAGTTTGTGCAATCTGCTGTCGATAGCATCTCTTTCGGTAATAAACAATATGGAATTCCCTTTTCATCAAATACAATAACGATGATGTATAATAAAAAAGCATTTAAAGATGCAAATGTTAAAATCCCTACAACATATAATGAAATTGTAAATGCAGATAAAAAATTAAAAGGAAAATTCGGCATTTCATATACAACATATACAGCACCTTTTTATAAACAAGAACATAAAAATTGGTTGACATTTAATTATTTCCATTATTTATGGCGAATGGGCGGCGATATTTTATCGAAAGATTTAAAAAGTGCTGCGTTTAACAGTAAAAGCGGAGTTGAAGCCCTTGAAATGATTATAGACATGAAAAACAAGGGGATAATCGATACTAATTATCGGGAAGAAGAATTTTTTAACGGACAAGTCGGAATTATTGATAACGGTTCATGGAACATGAATAATGTAATCGGAAAAGATAAAAAAGCGGATATAGGAATAGCAATGCTTCCTACACTTAAAAAAGGTGTAAAACCGTATTCCGGACTGGGATTAAATTGTTATGCAGTGACTGAAACAAGCAAAAATGCAAAAACAGCATATGAATTTATTGAATTTTATACAACAAGTCCAAGATACCAAGCAGATTTTTGTAAATCAAACAATCTAATTCCAACATTAAAAGAAGCACAAAATGATAAATTTTACAAAACACCGGAATGGAAGATTATGATAGAACAACTGGAAACTTCTAAATACCGTCCGAGTGTACCGAATTGGGAAGAAATTGAAAACATCATTGCAAATGCAATAATAATGGCTTTAAATGGTGATATGAAACCGAAAGAAGCATTAGATGCAGCGGCATCAAAAGTTAATAAAGAACTTAAAACAGGTAACAACTAACAACTTACAACTAACAGATAGCAGATAACAACTAACAGGTAACGGGTAACAGATTTATGATGAAAAAAGAGAATGAATTTATACTTGAATTGTGTAAATTTAAGGATTTTAACAAGGGGAAAATAATTGAAATTTTAAGTGATAATATAAATTATCCATATGTTTTAGGTCAGATTTTATGGAATAGAATTGGTTCGGTTGCTTATTATGTATTTTTAAAATGTGAAATTCTTAGTAAGTTAAACCGTGAGTTTCGTAATCCATTAAAATCTATATATTTTGCGGATAAATTAAAAACTGAAAGCTATATTAAATGCCTTGATGAAATAGCGGAAATATCAAAAGAAATGGATTTTAACCATGCGTGGTTAAAAGGTACGAAACTTGTAAATCTATATCCAAAAGGCTTGCGGATTTCTAATGATTTTGATGTTTTAATGAAAGCTGATGACGTGACTAAAATGTCAAATTTATTGAAATCAAGGGGATTTAAACAGGGATATATACGGAATGATGAATTTAAACTCGCTGACAGAAGAACGATTTTATCGTCTAAATTGAATCGTGGGGAAACAGTACCGTTTGTAAAAGAAGTAAATTTACCTCTGATGAAATACATAGAAATTGATGTTAATTTTTCACTTGATTATAAGCCGGAAAACGGCAGCGATGCTGTCGGAAAAATGTTGGAAAATATCACAAATGAAAAGATAAAAACACTTTCACAAACAGATTTTTTGCTTCATCTATGCACTCATTTATACAAAGAAGCAACGGTATATAACTGGGTCGAAATGGGGCGGGATTTATCGTTATATAAATTTGTTGATATTTATTTGTTTATAACCGAATTAGTAAATGTACAATTTGCAAAAGAATTAATTGAACGTATTGTTGAACTCGAATTAAACAAACCATGTTATTTTGCGTTTTACAACACAAAAACGTTGTTTAATATTGAAAATGAAAATTTAAACAATATTTTAAATGCAATAAAACCCGTAAATATCGAATTTATGAATACAATAATAAACCCATCGAGCGGACAAAAATATAGATATGATATGGATTTTAAAGACTGGGTTTTTGAAAACAAAAGGAAGAATATACTACATGAAATTACGAATGAAACCGCATGAATATTTGGGTAAACTTATCACATTTTGCGGTCTTGACGGTTGCGGAAAATCTACCATGATAAAAATGACAGCTGATTATTTTAAAAATAATGCAGAATTTATGCAAACCAAACAACCAACAAATACTGTTAGAAAAAGTGCAATATTTCGCACTTTTATGGACACACCTAACCATGACGATTATGAATACCGCAGTCTTTCATTATTTGCAGCAAGTGACAGAATCCAACATTCTAATAAAATTATTGTCCCTGCATTGCAAAATGGTAAAATTGTACTTAGTGACAGATATTTTTATTCATGCCTTGCAAATTTACAAGCGAGAGGATATGAAAACGACACATGGATTTATGAAGTTTCGAGTTTCGTTCCTTGTCCGGACATTGCGTTTTTTTTCGATGTTGATGTAGAAACAGCAATCAAAAGAATACACAATCGAACCGAAGAAAAAGACAAATATATTGATGTCGTATTACAACACAAATTAAAAGTGCAATATTTAAAAATAGCTAAAGAAAATAATTGCGTTATAATTCCATCAGACGGCGAGCCGGAATCCACTTTTGAAATGGTGAAAAAAGTTTTAAACAGTACGATTTTCAATACCTATCATTCGATCGAAACCGAAACGACAAGCAATGGGGAATTACATTATGTCTGATATAAATATTTCTACCGCAAAACAAGTATATGGGTTGTCTTGTGTGGAAAATCAAGTATTGACGATTATGGAAAACAACGGAATAAACATATCACCGGTTTATGCACACAGCGGTATTCCGCTAAAAGATTTATTTGTATATTTTATAGAAAATAACGGCTCATATGAAAATTTTGATATAATTCCGAGAGTGCAGGATACACTCAAAGAATTAGGAATTATAACATTATCACTTAATAAATCAAATGTTGCAAAATTAAAAAAATCTATTTTTGACACCCAAAAAGATGAGTATATATTAGCGAAAATAGCCCCTGAATATGTGAAGAAGAATTTATTTGCCCGTGGTTGGAGAAATGACCATTTTGTGCTTATAACGAATGAAGATGGTTATAGGTTGACAAACGATATACCAAAAATCACCAAAAATATTTCTGAAGATGAATTGTCGGAAATTTATGCAGGAGAATATTTTAAATTAAAAATTATAAAAAATTTTACCCAAAATGATATAAAATTTTTATGGGAAAACAGAATGTTTAAACCGGAAAATGAAGTTGAATATAATTTTATAAATGAAAATCAAATAAATTTACTTGATAATATAGAAAAATTACGGAATATGACAGTTGTTTATAAAGTGAGCAGATGCCGTGTAAAAACATATTATTCACAATATTTTGATACAGCATTTATGGACGAATATATAGCGGAAATTGAAAAAATTCTTGCGTTTTTAGGATATGTTAGTATACGGAAAAATGCCGATGATAAAAAGATTTTTGAAACACTTCAACAACTTTTTGATATTCACAACATCTTAATAAAATACTTAAAGGAAAATATAAATGAACGAAAAAATTAATGATATAATTTTAAATTTAAGTTTTGCAGATACGATAAAACCGGAATATTCATTAAAAAACGACCTCGGATTTGACAGCCTTAGATTAACCGAGCTTTTAGTAGAACTTGAAGATAATTTCAATATTCAATTTGACGAAAGCGACATTGATTTCAAGAATTTTCAAACGGTAAATGATACATATATTTGGGTAGGGAAATATAAATAATAAATGAAAAATAATAAATAATAAATTTATTTTAAAGGTGATTTTTTAGTGTGTTGTGGGATTACATAAAAAAACGAATGATGGAAAATCCGGATAAAACAGTTTCGGACGATTCGGAAAGTATAACATATGCGCAGCTTATTGAATATGCAGAAGACAAGAAAACAACGCTTTTACACGATAAATACGGTGTTTTGTGCAAATCAGAATTAAATGCCGCAAAAGCTATATTAAGCATTATGGCAGCGGACAAAATATGTGTGCCGTTACACCACAGTTACGGTCAGTCAAGAATTGATAAAATTTTAGCAAATGCAAATATTTCTTATCTTATCGAAGATAACGGTGTTAAACAAATATCGCAAGAAACCACAGAAACCGAAAATTTATCCGATGTCATATTTATTATGTATACTTCCGGTACAACAGGGACGCCCAAAGGAGCAATGCTGACAGAGGAAAACATACTCACAAACTTACATGATATTGAACAGTATTTTAAAATTGATAACACTGATAAAATTTTAATTTGGCGTTCACTTTACCACCTTGCACCACTGACAGGAGAATTTTTAATTTCACTTGTAAAAGGTCTTGATATTATCTTTTACGAAAACGGCTTTGACCCAACAGGAATAAGAAAAGCCATAAAAGACAACGAAATTACAGTAATAGCAGGAACTCCCAGTTTATTTTATCATCTTTGTAATCCGTCAATTAATCGTTCATCGTCAATCGTTCATCGTTCATTGAAAGCCCTTGCTTCAAGCGGCGAATGTATGACAAAACCGGTAGCAGAAAGAATGATGAAAACTCTTGATAACTGCGATATATACAACATTTACGGATTAACAGAAGCATCACCAAGGGTTAGTTATTTGCCGCCGGAAATGTTTAAAAACGATTACACATCAGTGGGTATCCCTCTTAATTCCGTTGAGGTAAAAATCCAAAACGGCGAATTGCTTGTCAAAGGTAACAGCATTATGAAGGGATATTATAACGACAAAGAATCCACTGATAAAACAATAATAAACGGATGGCTTCATACAGGCGATAATGCAAAAATTGATGAAAACGGCTTTATAACGGTAAAAGGAAGAATTGATAATATGATAATCCGTGGTGGAATGAACATTTACCCGGCAGAAATCGAAAACGCAGTTAAACAGGACAGCAGAATCAAGGATGCTGTTGCTGTCGGTGAAAAAGACGATAAATCTTCACAGCGGATCCGCCTTACAATCGTATGCAATCATCTGATTGCACGCAAAAACCTCACAAAAAAGGATGTATTTGATATTTGCAAGAAATATTTACAGCCTTATCAATATCCGGAAATCATAGAAATTGTTGACAAATTGGAAATGACAAGAACAGGTAAAAAGATGCGAACATGAGGAAAATATGTACGAAGAAGTTGTTAGAAAAATATTAATTGATGTTTTGGAAATGGATGAAATCCAAAGCCTAAATGTTGACTATGACCTTACCATTGTAGGTTTGGATAGCCTTAATTATATGAATTTGGTTGTATTACTTGAAAATTATTATAATATCACAATTCCGATAGAAGATATAAATTTTTCTAAATTTAAAACTATAGATGATATTTGTAAAATGATTGGAGAATTTTCCGAATGAGAAAAATATTGCCTGTAATCAACGACCCTCCTTTAAAATCACACCAATATATATTTTTACCGCTATGTGCTTTTTTAGCAGAAACGTGTGAGGGGAATTGGAATTGGTTTTATAATGAATTTACCCAAATATTCGCATTTGACCTCAACAAATCCGAAATAGGGATCAAGCCGTATCAAGGCATGGTCACACCTTTCGGCGATGTGAAAATTATACAGAGCTGTTTGGAAATCGGCGATGATATAACAGATTTCTTCAAGATACTGATAAATAATGATTATTATATTGTAGAAAATTGCGATGACTTCTATATAAAAGAATTACAATTAAAATACCATAGACAGCACGATTTCCTTATTTACGGTTATGACAATGAAACCAGGTGTTTTATGGTAAAGGCACAGCATAAATCAAAATTATGCGATTTTGAAGTGCCTTACAGTCAAATTATAGAAGCACATAATTCAAAGCATTTGATAAATCCCGTATATAACATTTTTCTATATAAATACAAGGAATCAAATGAACAGATTAACATTGAAAAACTAAAATGGCATCTTCTCGATTATATCGAGGGAACTGATACTTTAGCGAGGGAAGCACCAACAAGTCAGCGAGATGTAAATATGGTATGGGGAATAAAAGTTTTCGACAGAATAAAAAAAGCATATCAAAGCGGAATGATTTGCGGCACAAATAACATCTATTGCTGGTATGAACATAGGCAGAATTTATTAAACAAATTTATCCATTTCGATAAATACACAGATTTAGTTTATAATGAGCAAATAAAAGAAGAAATGGAAAATATATGCAAAAAGTCTGAAAATATATTTAAATTATGTATGAAGGTAAATATAAAAATTAAAAATAAGTTTTCTGCTGACGATGATATAAAACTATTATGTAAATCATTAGATGAATTGAAACCGTTGGAACTTAATATTTTAAATCGTTTCTATAAAGATAATAAAGTTGTTTTTGAAGGGATATAGCTGATATGGATATTGTTATTGAAAAAGAAATCATAAATTCAAAAACAAACGAAAAAGTCGGACAAGCCATTTTATATGACCATGATAAGGAAAATGATATTATCTGTATAGACGCTTATATAATTGATGGAAAATATAATGGACAACTTGCCGAAAGGATTATCGAACTTCTGTTTGAATCTTTTGAAAACTTGGATTGCAATAAAGTTTTAACCAAAGTCCCTGAAGATGAATATTTGAAAAACAAATTATGGGGATGCTTGCGGTTCGTTTATGAATATATCCTGCGTGAACATATTAAAATTGGCAGTAAATATAAAAATTTAACCTATATAAGCATATTAAAGCACGAATTTAACAGATTTTACCTTAATGAAAATAATATAAAAAGGACAATTGCCGTTGTTTGTGATGAATGCAAAGATATATGGAGATGTGAAAATTGAATATAAAAAAAATTATCTTAATTATAATATTGTTTTTTTTAATATCGGGATGCTCGGATTCACAAGTGAACAATACCGCTGCCGTAAATCCGGGTACGGAAATAGATATATTAAAAGACAGTAAAAAATATTATAATTACAGCGAAAACGTCGTCACTCATAAAAATGATGACGGTTCTAAGACGATATATGTATATTCAACTCCTATTGAAAAGAATTATGATCATATAAACGATATGGATGAGTATTACCATTATGAGGGGTTACTTGTCAATAATTACTTCCCTAAAAAGTTATCGAAAAACACCCCGTTGAAATCAGAGCAGAAAGATGATTTTATTTCAATTGTTCCAATTGAAAACAATGAATATGAAGTAACGCAAAAAAACATTAAAAATGCATTCGGTCAAGTGAATCAGGCTTATAAATATACTAATATGTTTGGAAAAGGAACGGAATATCGCTGTTGGCCTACGAGTTTTGGAATAAATACAGAAATTGTATTATCTGAATATAACGGAGAGAATATTTTCAAAATAAAGATTCAACTCCCCGTTTCATTTCCTGATATGAATTCACCCGATTATATCATGTTTAAGAATATATTGGATGACCAAGATGAAAATGATGTGAGATCTTTAATTTATACCCCTTTTGCTATTGATAAAAATAAAAAATGGAGTTACAGGAATTCAGTAAAATTATTGGAAAAAGAAAAGAGTACCAACATATATACTGTTCAATATACGATTGATGAGGAATTCCTTAAAAATGCAAAATATCCTGTTACTTTAAATCAATCCATTTACTTATATACCCCTAAGCAACCTGACACTTCGGCATATGAAAAAACTGGCGACGATGCGCATCATTATCTCTCACCTTATCTTTTCTTAGGGGACAGAACCCCAAAAGGTAAAGGACTGGCATATATCAGGTATGAAATATTGAACGAAATGGATATTTTACTAAATGATATAGTTTCGGCGAAGTATGTTTTCCATAATCTGCTTGATTCGAGCAAACAAACATATATTCGTGCTTATGCCGTCACTTCAGAATGGTGCAGTATAAATACACGCTGGCATAACCGCTCCGAATTCGATGAAAAGCCCGTTTCGCAAGTTGCTGTCAAGAAAAAAGGCGATTACAACATGGATATTACATCGCTTTTTAAGGAAATGATTAAGAATAAAGGTAATCCAAATAAAAAATATACAATAGATAATGGATTTGTGATAAAATCCGATACAAAAGATTCAAATATTATCCTTTCATCAGGAGACAGTGGTCTTTACTCACCTTATTTAGAAATCGTTGTAAAAAATTAATGCTTTTTCATGGAGATGATTTTTTGGTAAAATCAATAAGCAAGTTTTTATTTATAATAATTTTAATTTTAT
>Ga0099364_10010936_pt1 | contig 12438 bp, 8 predicted proteins | sample TergutTh196P3_FD_73070 | JGI IMG/M metagenome (GOLD analysis project Ga0099364, IMG submission 73070) | Microcerotermes parvus P3 segment gut microbial communities from Pointe-Noire, Republic of the Congo - Th196 P3 | ecosystem: Host-associated > Arthropoda: Insects > Digestive system > Gut ... | reverse complement strand
CGTCCAAGGCGCTGCATGGGGAATACTGCTGCTGTGTTTCCTGCATATCCATAAACCACATGTGATTGTATAGATAAAATAGCCATTATTTTGTCCTTTCCTGTTTACGCCGCATGATAGTGAAGGGCGGATTTGCCTTCCAGCCTTCGACCTCCTGTCTCAGTCTTCCAGGCCGGGGTTTAGCCCTGGCGGCGCACCTCCTGTGCGCCTTTCCTCCCGCCTGGTCGGCGGGCTAAACCCTTCAAATCCGCAATTCCTGTATACGCTACTGCATCGGGAAGGGCGGATTTGAACCGCCGGTCTCTGCGTCCCGAACGCAGCGGAATAGCCCCTATCCCACTTCCCGGTAAAATGAATTATAAAAAATTATATTAAAAAAGCCAAGTACCATGCTTACTTGGGGAAAAAACCCCATTCATAACCGATTTGAAAGCGGTTTGATATGCGGTAGTAAACTTCTTCATAATAATAACTTCTGCCCCAGCGGCCATCGTAATTAAAACGGGTATCAAAAAATAAGGTTCCGGGGCCCAGATTCAATCCTAAATTTATTCCAAACAGAAAACCGGGGAAAACAGGTTTATAGTTAAAATTCCTATTAATATCATCACTGGCATTATGTAATGGAAACACTGTATCTATACCACCGTATATGCCAAATTCTGTAAGACTGTACTGCAGAACGAATTGTGCCATAAGGGGAACTGTAAGATGCAAATAAGAAAAATATCCGCCTTCAACGGCGCCGGAGTCCATGGAAATGTTTAATTCAGTCCTTATTCTTAAATATCGCATCAGATCTGTTGATAAACGCAGACCCAGGTTCAGGTTAAAAAAAGGTACCATCTCATTTACCCCGTCGTCTAGCTGAACCGGATTCCTGGCGTATGCCCAGACTGAGTATCCTCCGCCGCCATGAAAGCCAAGATAAAGCCAGTGCGGATCCAGTATTCCGGCAAATAGGTCTCCGCTGCTTCTGGTACCTATGCTCATGGAGTCTATATGTCTGCCATCTCCGTCTATATAAATTATCATAGGGTCTGCGCTTACAACCCATGAAAAAACCCATTCAAGAAAGTTAGGCATTATCCTCTCAGCATCCTCTCTGCTTGCAGCACTTAGTTCATCGCTGCCCAAAAGCCTTGCTCCATCCATTCTCCATAGATATACTCTAAGGCGGAAATTACCCGGAAAATCATAATCAATTGAAACTTCACCTGTAAGTGCAAAATCAGAACCTCTGGTTATTGAAGGGCTTGGGCATATAAAGGGAGGAAAACCTCCTTCCGGTACATCAGGAGGAAGCCGGGTGAGATCTATGGGGAAAGCAGAGTAGTTGCCTGTTACATTGGGAATAGCGCGCATTATAATATCATAGAAGTCATTTGCTATCTCTATTACTTCATCTGCATCATCCGGGGTGCTTCTAAAGGGATGTAGGGCAACGACATCATTGGCATGTAGATTGATACAAAAGACTAGTAGAAAAAGAACAAGCAACAATGGTTTCGTTATACGATTTTCTTTGTTATAAGCGCTTTTTATTTTTTGCAATAATACAGACCCTTACAAGACCTTATGGACTTTTTTAGCTTCTTTCATTTTTATGCTTTTCTTTTAACTTGTCAACGCTCCTAATGAAATTATACATGAAAACCAGGTACTGGACAAATTGTATTATCTTAATTAAAATTGTACTATGTTAAGGGTAAATAACCCTATTACAAAATCACATTTTAAAATAAGACTATTTCTTGGTTTAATTGCTTTTTTTTCTTTGCTCACCTTCCTTAGCTCATGTAATAATGTCTTTTACGACTTTGCAAGAAAGTACCATATTGAAGTAAACGGAGATCTCAACGAGGATATTCCCAGGAATTTTGAATGGATAGTCACATTTGATAAAAATGGCGGGGATACCGAGGCAGTACCGCAAATGATGGCGCCGCCTGTTCCCGGTGAAAGCCTTAGCCGGCTGCCGGCAGAACCAAGCAGGGCCAATCACATCTTTACAAGCTGGAATACAGCTCCCGGAGGCGGCGGGGCAAACTTTGACCTATCAAGCCCTGTCTCTACAGGGACTACCGTATATGCTCAATGGGAGGCCCTTAACGGACGCTTAGTTGTCAGTTTTGCAGGTAACGGCGCCGGGATAGAGGCGCATCCCCGTCAGATGGCAGCGTTTTCCGGCTCTAGTCTTGGGGGAATGCCTCAGATACCCCAGCGGGATGGCTATATCTTTACCGGCTGGAACACTCTTGCAGATGGTAGCGGATCTGCTTTTAACGGATCAACACTTGTTACTTCCAGTATAACAGTCTACGCCCAGTGGGAAAGACCCGAAGGTATGCATGTTGTAATTTTTAACTCCAATGGGGGGACTTATGTAGAACCCCGCTTTGTGCTTCCCGGCGTAGGAGTAGCGAGGCCAGCTAACCCTTCAATGGCAGGATATATTTTTGACAACTGGTATATAAATATTGGAGGGGCTCCATATGTCTTTGGCACTCCTGTCTCTGACGACATTATACTTCATGCTGCCTGGACACCCATAACTTACAATATAAATTACAACATAAATGGCGGAACAGGGGGAAGCACAGCTTCCAGCAGCCATGTATACAATGTTCCCCAACCTTTAAGCGACAATGGTTTTATTGCCCCTGAGCATCATGTATTCGATGGCTGGTCAACGCAGCCCGGCGGCGGGGGTGCAATATATGCTAACATGCAGGTTGTAGTAAACCTTAGGGCAGTAAACGGAGCTGCTCTAAATCTCTATGCCCGCTGGCGCTATGTGCCGCCGCATACTTATTTGGTACAGTTTGATACCAAGGGCAGTTACTTTATCTCCGGACAGATAATACAAGAGGGCGGACTAGCGTCCATGCCGCCCCCTCCCACAAAGACAGGTTATGACTTTGATGACTGGTACACCAATGATCTATATCCCCCCGAATCACGTTATATTTTCTCTACTACTGAGGTATACGACGACCTTATCTTATACGCAAAATGGAATCCCCAAAGCTACGAGGTTATCTACGACTCCAATGGCGGAACAGGGGGTATTACCAGTACAACTCATACATACGACAGGTATGAGTACCTTGCATTGGCATCTGCTGCCGGCAATAACCCTGACTTTTCTTTTGTAGGCTGGAGTACCGAAGATGACGGCAATGGCATTATCTATGGAGCAGGACAAAGGGTAATGAATCTAAGTTCTACGGGGAGCAACATAACCCTCTATGCCAAGTGGGTAGCTGTATCACCTCTAAGAAATGTGGTGGTCTTTGATTCTATGGGGGGAACTTATGCGGGCTACCGTATACTTAATCCCGGTGCGAATTTGTATGAGCCCGACCAGCCTGTTAAACCTGGTTATAGATTTTTAGGCTGGCATACTGACCCTGTGTCGGATACACCATACTCCGACTTTGGCAGCCCGGTGTCTAGTGATTTTACCCTGTATGCACATTGGGGAGCTCCGGATCTTATAGATCACTATACCATTACTTTTGATGTAAACGGCGGAACAGGCCCAACACCAACAATGGCTCCCGTACCTTACAATACTCCCATAAGCCTTCCTTCGGGAAGCGGACTTTCCAGGACAGGTTATAGATTTAACGGATGGAATACCAGTGCTGCCGGAACAGGGACTAATTACCCTGCTGCTGTTCCTTCGGGTTACACTGTTACTGCAAATAGAACTCTATATGCCCGATGGGTGCCCAATACCCTTAGCATAAACTATGCACCCGGCGAAGGCACCGTCACAGGCTCAGGACCAACAAGCCCGACTTCCGCTGCTTATGGGGCGAATATAACTATGCCTTCGGGCGGATACAGCCGTACAGGTTATGTAATAAGCGGCTGGGCAGTGTCCGGAACAGATGCTATACCTGCCACCCACTCCGCCGGTGCGAGCGTGGCAGTGGCATCTTTATCAACGGCAATAGGCTCCGGCAACGCTGCTATCATCTTGACCGCAATATGGACTTTGCAATCGAGTACGGGCAGCGGCACTGCATCTGACCCCTTCCTTGTCTATGACATAGAGACCCTTAGGCGTGTGGGCAGAGGCACTGGCGCATGGATAGGCGACTGGTCCCTGTCCGCACACTATAGACAGACTGCCGACATCACCTTGCCCAATTTAACAGGCGGGGAAAGCAGTAACTTCACACCCATAGGCAGCGGCACTAACCCTTTCACAGGGAGCTACGATGGCAACAACTATGGCATCTTTAATCTTATCATTAACAGACCCGGTAACCTCCATACGGGCATGTTTGGCGGTATAGGCTATCCCGCATTGCTTAAAAATATAGTTTTGCAAAACATCAATGTTATAGGTGGGGATTATACCGGAGGCCTGGTTGGTCACCATTCGGGTGGGGAAATTGATTACTCTCGTATTTCCTTAAGCGATGATAATAAAGTAGAAGGTGCTCTTTATACAGGTGGTTTAGTGGGCGGAGGTTCAGGAAATATAGTTATAAATAATAGTACTGTTGATATTAGCGGTGCGGCTCATATCACAGGTACTGCCTATATGGGTGGTTTGTTGGGTCAAAATTTAACCGGTATAGCCACAATAACGAATAGTCATGTCAACCTGAGCGGTTATGCCAAAATTGTCGGAAGCAATGCAGATAGTTATACAGGCGGTATAGCCGGCTTTATTGGCGGCGGAGGCAACATTATTACAGATAACACTGTGATCATGAGCGGTTTTGCAGAGATACGTGGAAATTCTATAGTAGGCGGATTAATAGGCAGTGTTTCTGCTGATGCTGCCATTAGAAGAAGTTATGTCCTGGGACGCACTGTCAGCGGTATAAACAATGTAGGCGGCCTTGTAGGTAGCTCATCCAGCACCGGCTCTGTCATCCTTATAGAAAATTGTTTTACCATTACAACAGTAACAGCTACAGGCAATAATGTTGGTGGTATGGCGGGCTATGCTGATAATGTAACAATAAGTAACAGCTATGCTGCCGGTAATGTTGCAGGTTCGGGAAATGTGGGCGGCCTTGTGGGCTTGTTATTTAATTTGGTAAATATTGAATATTCTTATGCAGCCGGTTCTGTCGCAGGCACAGGCAATAATGTAGGCGGGCTTGCAGGTCTACACAACAGCGGTATTATTAATAACAGTGTTGCACTTAACACCAGTGTGAGCGGCGGCAGTCCATCCAGTACCGCCCGCATAGCCGGTATTAGCACCGCGGCTCTTTTTGGCAACTACGCCAGAGTAATGCAGGTGAATGGTTCTTATGCTTATCTAAGCGATACTCCCAATGTGGGACAGGATCAGATACATGGCGCATCCATAGTGTCAGGAGGAGAAAGCGGTATACAGGCTCATCTGACTGCTATGAATGAAACCTGGTGGAATGTCACCATGGGCTATAGTATTTCAAGCGCAGCCGGCAGTAGCTCTGTCTGGGTTTTCCACAGCGGCGGTACAGCGGCAAGTCATATTCTGCCCACCTTGCGCGGCACTGGCGGGACGCAGAACCCCATGATGCGCTAGCGTTACTATGAAATTTATATTCTATAATGTTGTTTTACTATTGGTAATAATAATAAATTTTAGTGTATGCAACATTAAAGAAACCGAGATTAATGATTCTGTAGATACTCCCTTTATTAATTATGGTATGGATAGGACTACTTTTTATTTTATTAGAGAATATAGTTTTCCACCTTTATTGGAGGATGAGGGATTCGTTTTAGAAATTACAGCTAATGACGATATAGAATATCTAAGCACAGATTTTATCATAAAAACTACCAATGGCAGAAAATTATTTAAGTTCCAGGAAAAAAGATTTGGTGATTGGAGTCTACCTGATATAGATTTTAATAGCAGATATATATGGTTTGACTTTTATTTATCAGAAAGCACAAGACAATTAATTGATTATCACCATATTAATCCAACAGGTATATGCGTAATTAATGGAGTTACAGGTATTGCAAAAATATTTTATTTAAGAGGTGCACATTATAAAATAGATAACGAGGCTAAATTTATATGCGCTTACGATTATTACTATACTGTCCCCAGAATTAAAATTTATGATTTAGATACTTTAGAATTATTGACTAGCATAGAATATGAACCATACAGAAATAAATTAATGTATCCTATACAAATTTTATATGAAAATAATTCATTTTTTGTGACTTTGAGTGCTGATACCGTAGAGTTTGCCACTATTGAAATACCTGTATTTGGGAATAATACTTATAATTTTATTGATGGTTTTAGTTTTGAGCATAGGTAGAAAAGCAATTTAGGAAGATAAAACACCTGTCATTTAATGTATATTTTTCCTTAAGGAGAAATATATGAATGATAAGATGCTAAAGCATTATTTAACGCCGGGCGTTTATACAAATCCCGCTTGCTATAAATATTATTTTTTAAGCCTTCCCCATGATATTCCTGAATTGGGCAAGCTTGTGTGTTCGCAGGTAATTCACCGCATTACTTTAAGGGAAGGCAACACCAATGCCAATAAAAACCTGGTCTATGGTGATATACAAAAATTTCCCTGGCACCGTATGCGCTGCGAAGATGACATTCTTTTAACGGCTGCTGCGATGACAGCCGAACTGTTCAGGCTGGATAACAGAGGCTTTACCCTGGAAAGGCAGGTAGAAAATAAAATTGTTGTAACCTGCCGTTATGTTTCAGTTTTAATGACTGCTATTTTAAAGGCCAAGGGTATTCCCTGCCGTTCACGTTCAGGCTTTGCGCCATATTTTAATGAGGGCCTTAGTTTTGATCACTGGATTAACCAATACTGGAGCCGGCAAGATTCCAGGTGGATTAACTTTGATGCGGATTTTTTAGAAGATGACAGAATAGAGTTTAACCAGTATGATATCCCTTTTGATAAGTTTGACTGGGCTGCAGATACCTGGCTAAAAATCCGAAAAAATGAAGTAAACGGAAACACTTTTGTTTATGCCGGCGGAGAAAAATCTTTAAATGCAGCTATACGCGCAGTATTTTATGATTTTCATGCTCTAATGAATAATGAAATATCATACTTGTTTCAGCCTGCCTATATCTCAGGAAAATTTGAAAAATTATCAGAAAAAGATTTAACAGAGATTGATTCATTGGCTTATCTTATGCTTGATCCGGATAAGAATTTTGATGCTCTATATGAAATTTGGAACAATAACAAAAAATTTCGTGTATTAAATTCCCCATTGGTAGGTGATACAGATAATGATATAATAATTTAATGAAAAAAGATCACTCTCTGATTATTGCTCTGTATATATGTTTTGCTATGTTACTCCTTTTCGGATGTTCAAGGGAGGAAAGCCAACACGAAAGCCTCATTATTAAACCGGTGGAAGAAGTTTTTGTCATTGATATTCCGGAGAGTGATGAAGAAGAGCTGTCTATACATGAAGATGAGGAGCCTGAAACTTCAAGAGTTTCCACCGGAACTGCTTATATTTTAGAGTTTCCCCAGCTTACAGGCACTTACAGCGGTCTTGGGGTTAATTTGGCAGAAATTAATCCTGCGAATTACGAGGTAATTAACAGGGAGGTAATGGAAGTTATGGGGATGGCTCCCTGGTATGTAGCTTATCTTGCCGGAGTAAGGTTTTATCAGGAAGGTAACTTTCAAAGCTCCATAACCGAGTTTAATAGAGCCATAAACTTGAATTCAGATTTTACCAATTCTTATGTTTACCGTGGAAATGCACAGAGAAGAATGGGAAATCTTGCAAGAGCTATAGATGATTACAACCGTGCTCTTGTCTTAAATAATAGTTATGCAGAAGTTTATAATTACCGGGGTTTCGTCCATGCACAAAGGGGAGACTATCATCTTGCAATAGACGATTATACCCAGGCTATTTATCATAATAACGATTATGCTGATGCTTATTTTAACAGGGCCCACGCTCATTCAATAATGGGTAACTGGGATTTAAGCATAGCTGACTATACCCAGGTTATTAGGCTTGAACCGGATAATGCTATTGCCTACAACAGGCGGGGTAATGCCTGGTTTGACAGAGGTGACAGGGAAAATGCTGCTCTGGACTATGAAGCGGCTGACAGTATACTCAATAGGTTTCCTTAATAATGACCTCTTAAAAAATATCTAAATAAAAAATTATCTCTAAAGACTTGACTTATGCTAAGTTTAGTCCCATATTAGTGGGTAATACACAATTTTTCGTATTTATTTAATCAAAAATGGGGGTTTTTGCAAATTTTTTAACTCAGGTAGCTAGAAAAAATGAAAGGCTTTTTTCGTTTAAACCTGGCAGGGTTCTTACTTTTCCTTTCCCCTTTTCTTTTTGCAGAGGACGCAGCGGATCAGGGTGTAGAGGTAAACCGCTTTCTTGCAAATTATGTTACAAGCTTCTACAATCCCCAGAGCAATGGCTTCCCCAGAAACGAAGCAAATGTAGTGCTCCAGACCAGTGACGGCTTTATCTGGTTTGGCGGTTTCGACGGTCTTATACGTTACGACAGCAATAGATTCACCCAATGGAATGCATTAACTCAGGATAATTTTACCAGTTCCAGTGTACGCAGTCTCTATGAATCATTATCTCCCGATGAAGGTCATATACTTTGGATAGGTACAAATGATAAGGGGTTGTTTTCGCTAAAAAATGGGATCTTTACAAATTATGACATGAGCATGGGTTCGCCTTCCAATATGATACGCTGTATTACCGAAAGAGCTGACGGCATGATTTTTTGCGGTACCTCGGATGGTCTTTTTTTCATAGACGCAGAAAAAAATATAATAGTAGTAGACTTGGACACTCACTCTAATCAGTTTATCATCTCCTTGGCTGCAGATTTGAATAATAATATTTTCATGGTATTAAACACCGGCGAACTCCTGTGCTTTAGTGCGGAAGCTAATACTATACAGTATCCCTTTGCTTCCCGTTTTCAGAGCATAGATTTTATTAACGGAAGTGTCTTTGCCGGAACCCAGTATGGAGAAGTTTTTATCACAAATTTTATTAATGGCAGCTTCAGTGAAGCAGTGATAAAGCAGACTCCGAATTTGAACATCTCTGCCTTTCATAAAGATTCCCGTGGTTTTATCTGGATAACTTCTGAAACAGGGATTGGCTTTTTTGATGACTCCCTTGTTTACCACCATATAGGAAACCCTACGGGTGCAGGTTTTTATTCAGACATCATAGAAGATTATCAAAATACCTATTGGATAAGCTCTTTAAGGGGCGGAGTTGTAAAGTACTCTTTAAGTGCTTTTACAGACTTTAATGTACTTAACAATTTTCCTACAGGCTCTGTCAATGCGGTTGTCATTGACAATGGTTTAACATATATAGGTACAGATAATAATCTATACATTATTGATGAAATGGGAAAACCTGTATTTACGGATTTTACGGAACTGATTAATGTGCGGGTCAGGGGAATCTTTAGAGATACAAATAACTATATCTGGATTTGCACCTATTCTGAAATGGGTGCTATTCGTTTTGATCCGCTAACAGGAGAATACAGATTTTTTACACCACAAGAAGGTCTTGCCTCGGACAGAACGCGCAGCTTTACAGAACTCAATAACGGTGTTATTGCCATTGGCACCGCTGCAGGAGTGAGTTTTATTAAAGGTGATTTTGTAATTAGTGCTGGTGAAGCTTTTGAAACTGATATACCTCTGTATTTACCTGCCACCATGATCCTGTCCTTATGTGTAAGGGAAGACGGTACTCTTTTTATTGGGAGTGACGGCAGCGGTGTTTATATTGTGAACCGCGAAGGTGTAATTAATCTAAGGGAAGATGACGGGCTTACAAGCGGGGTTATACTCCGTATGTTTGTTTGTGAAGAAACACAGGGTGTGTGGGTTTCCCCCTCCGGCGGCCTTTGTTACATAGATCTAAACAATGAGGTGCTAATTATTGATAAAGTTCCTCCCCATGCATTTCTTGACATTTTGCAGTATCACGATGAACTGGTTCTCTTAACTTCAACTTACGTTATACGCACAAATTCCCGGGAGCTTCTGGTCCCTGAACTGCCCTTTTCATCTGTAGTTATGGGAAGAACAGCAGGGCTCTCGGCATCCATTACTCCCAATGCCTGGAACTGGATTGTGGGGAATGAACTTTATTTATGCATAGATCAGGGAATTTATATAAATAATTTTGAGCAGACTCTTTCCCCTGCTATTCCCTATGTGGGGATAAAAAGAATAGATATAGATGGCAGGGAATATACTAATTTTACTGAAGTTATACACCTGGAAAATACCGCTTTTAGGATGACTATAGATCTGGCATATATATCTTTTGGTCTTCTGGATACTGCAGAAATGTACTACATATTGGAAGGACAGGATAGTGCTGTACATTTAATGCCCAAAGGCGGCAGTAATGAGCTTTCCTATACCAATTTGAGGGGAGGGAACTATACCTTTCGCGTTTGGACAGAGGATGCTTTGGGGCTTGTAGGTAACATAATAGAAGTAAATTTGCAAAAAGAGCTGTTACTGCTTGAGTATCCTGTAGTATGGGTTTTATTTGTAGTTCTTGGTGCCCTGGTAATTGCCCTTCTTTTTAATCTTATTTATAGGCATAAAATACGCACCCAGCGTCTTGCCATGGAAAATACTGCCCTGGATAGAGTGAACCGCTTTAAAACTGATCTAATGCATACTATCTCCCACGAAATGCGCACCCCCCTTGCAGTAATATCAGGCTTTGCAGAGATTACTGCGGAGAACTCAAGAAAAAACATGCGCCCAGATACTTTTGTGGATAGGATGACTTACAAAAAAAACACCGCCATGAATCTTGATGTTATTGCAAGCGAAGCAAAGCGTATGGCAAATATGGTGGAAGAGATGCATCACTTTGCCATGATCAAAGAAATCTCAAAAGACCGTCGTCCTGTTAACATAGTATCACTAATTAAGCAGATTGCTATGCTCTACGAAAAGGTTCTGGAACGTAAAGGAATTGAATTAATACTAATGATAGATGATGAACTGCTGACTGTATTGGGAAATGAAAGTGAACTTATACAGGTGCTTTTTAACCTGCTGCGTAATGCGGAAAAGCATACCGAAGCAGGGAAGATCACAGTCACGATAAACTGCAATGGAGCTTTTGTTGAAACTACAGTCAGTGATACAGGGAGCGGCATAGCACCTGATATGCTTCCCCATGTGTTTGAGTCGGGTGTGCATGGAGAGGAGGGCGGTACAGGTCTTGGCCTTTCAATCTGCAGGGATATTGTCAAAGCATACCAGGGGGAGATCAGTATAGAAAGCCAAGTGGGTAAAGGTACTCAAGTGAAGATCGTACTACCCTTGGCTTAAACTAACAATTCTAACAGCTTGGAGCTTTTCAATATTTTTATATTATTATGGCTTTGAGGGAATGTGATGGAAGTAAACTTGAAACCCTTAATCTTGATAGTGGAAGATGATAAACACTTAAGTATGATCAACTGCCAGGCTCTTGAGTCTGAAGGTTATGCAGTTAAGACGGCATTTTCTCTAAGAGAGGCTCTTTTCTTATTGGATGATGGTGATCCCGATATTATTTTACTTGACATTATGATGCCCGAGCCGGCAAATTCGTCACCGTACTTCTGCTTCCATCATATTCCTGACCTCCATTAGTGACCCTGAGGGTGAGCTTAAAGTGCTCACCGTTGGGGGGGATGATTATCTACGTAAGCCCTATGGCATAAATCTCCTTAGAGCCCGTGTAAAGAAGTTTCTGGAAAAGGAACGCAAAGCCCCTCAATTTATAACACGGGGACCTTTTACCCTTTACATAGTCGCAGCTCAGGCCTTTGTTAATGGTGAAGACCTGCTCTTAACCCAAAAGGAGTTTGCCGTCCTTCTTCTTTTGGCACAGAACGAAGGTAAGGTATTAAGTGCTGAACATATTTATGAAAAGGTATGGGGGTTTACAAATTTTAATGATAAAAATGCCATACAGATGACCATTTCCCGTCTTAGAAGCAAAATGAAAAATACAGGCTATTCCATAATTGTCTATAGACGTCACGGCTATGCCTTTGAAAAGGATTAAATCCCCTTGTATTATATATTCTTCCTATCGTCTCCAGAGCCTAAAAGGCTCTGATAACGCGGACATAACCCCATTGGTTTTTGGCAGCAGTACTATAAAAGCCGGTGCGGAAACTAAGTCCCCATGCAGAGTTATTGCTGTACTGTGTTGAAGACAAAAGAAAGTCCGTAATACCTGTGTTCTGTGCATATAGCAGCCTTAATTCTCCAATACTGGGCAGGAACCAATCATTAAGATCCCCCAAATTAGCAGCGGCAGCTATCTGTGCGGCTCTCTGTGAAGCTTCAGGATTTGTATTTAGATGTGCAGCAATGATCATGGTATCTTTTCTGCCGTTGCCTA
>Ga0099364_10010935_pt1 | contig 12442 bp, 10 predicted proteins | sample TergutTh196P3_FD_73070 | JGI IMG/M metagenome (GOLD analysis project Ga0099364, IMG submission 73070) | Microcerotermes parvus P3 segment gut microbial communities from Pointe-Noire, Republic of the Congo - Th196 P3 | ecosystem: Host-associated > Arthropoda: Insects > Digestive system > Gut ... | reverse complement strand
AGTCATTACCTATGGTCAATTTAATGAAACGGCGAATAGATATTCTCACTTTTTTCAAAACAGAGGTTTTATCAAAGGGGATACAGTTGCTGTCCTCATGGATAACAGACCTGAATTTTTAATTATACATGCAGGATTAGCAAAAATAGGCGTAATACCTGCTTTAGTTAATAACAATATTACAGGTCAAACATTAGTCCATGCAATAAATATAGCTGAAGCAAGTGCGCTTATTATAGGCATTGAATATATTAAAGAATTTATAAAGATAAGAAAAGATCTAAAATTAAGAAAATCCGAATGTTTTTTTATTGAAACAGATAATAACAAAGAAGAGCTGCCAGGCGGCGTAGAGAATCTTGAAACTCTTCTTGCTATGGAACCTACATCAAATCCTTTAATGTTTCCTGCAATAAATTCAAAAGATACGCTTGAGTATATTTACACTTCAGGTACAACAGGTCTTCCGAAGGCTACCGAATTGAAGCATCAGAAATGGCTGCAACTCGGCTACGGTTCGGGAGGGGTAGCGTTAAAGAGCATCTCTTCTGATATTAATTATCTCTGTCTTCCTCTGTATCACAATAGCGGAATTAATATAGCATGGTCAACTTCCGTTGTTCATGGCGGAACAATAGCTCTTAAAAGAAAGTTCTCTGCAAGTGTTTTTTGGGATGATATTAGAAAATATAAGGCGACTATTTTTGTCTATATCGGTGAATTGTGCAGATATTTAAATAATCAGCCCCGTAGAGATAATGACAGCGATAATACGCTTAAGTATATTCTGGGGAACGGAATGAGGGGAGATTACTGGGTTGAATTTCAGACAAGATTTAATATTAAGAGAATAATAGAGGTTTATGGCGCAACAGAAGGGGTAGGAGCTATAGGTAACTTCAAAGGCGTTCCGGGAATGATCGGAAAATTATCCGCAGCAGGCGTAAGAATGGGCGAGGTGGTAAAATATAATATAGAAGATGATGAGATTATAAGAGATCAGAATGGATTTGCTGTTAAATGTAAACTTGATGAAACCGGACTTTTCCTTGCTGCTATTAATAATACTAATCCTTTCTCAGGATATAAAAATAATGAAAAAGCGACAAGTTCCAAAATTGTTAAAGATGTATTTAAGAAGGGCGATCAATACTTTATCAGCGGTGATCTTTTTAAGATACATAAAAAAGGTTATGTATCATTTGTAGATCGTCTCGGAGATACATTTAAATGGAAAGGGGAGGTTGTTGCAACTAATGAGGTTGCTGATATTCTAAGCAGATTCGGAGCATTTGAAGACTGCAATGTATATGGCGTAACAGTAAATAAAACCGAAGGGAGAGCAGGGATGGTTGCATTAACTATGCTACCCGGAGTTAATTTTGATCCTAATAGTTTTGCTGAATATGTTAAAGATAATTTTGCAGTATTTGCCAGACCATATTTTGTCAGAATAAGAAAAGAAAAAGATGCAACATCAAGCTTTAAGCAGATAAAATTAGCACTCCAAAAAGAAGGATTTGATCCGGGTGCGGTAAAAGATCCATTGTATTTTTTTGATCCCCGAAGTTTTAAATATATTAAGCTTACAAAAAAAGTATATGATGATATAGAAAACGGTGTTTATAAATTTTAATGGCACGTAGGGGCAAAAAATTTTTTGCCCGGACCAATATTTAATTTTTTGCCCCTATAATTTTACCCGTACAAATGGTTAATGTGAGAATTAAAAGATTAAAAAAATTTTTAAAAGATAGTCAGAGTTTCCCATATCTCATAACTGATCTTAATAATATTAAATACCTTACCGGATTTTCCGGAACAAATGCTTCTATTGTCGTTGATGAAAAGGTATCATATTTTATAACAGATAGCAGATATGAAGAATATGCCCGCTCATTACTCCCCAAAAATTTTAAATTCGTTTTACAGACAGGGAGTATACAAGAGGCTGTGAATAGATGTTTAGAAAGGAGTGATAAAAAAACTATTTTTGTTGAATCACACAACATAACATTAAACCAGCATGCCTTATTAAAAAAAGAGTTCAGGAAAATAAAAATTATTCCATTGTACGATGATCCTATAAATTTTATCCGCATGGAAAAGGATGATGACGAGATCGCTGTTCTAAGAGAGGCTGCTCTTATTACCGATAATTGCTTTTATCATCTTCTTAAATTTATTAAGGCAGGGATGACAGAATGGGAGATTGCACTTGAAATTGAAAATTATTTTAAAAGGAATGGATGCAGATCATGTTCATTTGATCCGATAGTCGCTTCAGGGAGTAATTCATCCATGCCTCATTATACTCCTTCAATGAATAAAAAAATTTCACGCGGAGAAGTGTTATTAATTGACATGGGGTGTATGTATAAAGAATATAATTCCGACTTGACAAGAACAATATTTATAGAGAAAATAGATAAAAAAATAGAAGAGATATATAACATAGTTCTTGAGGCTCAGATTAAATCGTTAGAAGCAGTTAAGCCGGGATTGATTACATCAGAGCTTGATAATATAGCAAGAACTATAATTTCCAATTATGGTTATGGCGAGGAGTTTGGTCATGGACTTGGTCATGGTCTTGGCATAGAGGTTCATGAAGTGCCTGCTGTTAAAAAGAATGATAATACCAAGTTAAAAAAGAATATGATCATAACAATAGAACCCGGCATATATATTTCAGGATTGGGCGGGGTGAGAATTGAAGATATGGTTCTTGTAACAGATGACGGATGCGAAATTCTTACTAAGTGCCCAAAAGAATTAATTGTAATATAAGGAGTGTCTATGATTTCGGTAAATGATTTTAAAAGAGGACTTGTAATAAAACTTGATGGAGAACTATATTCTGTTGTAGAATACCAGCATGTAAAGCCTGCAAGAGGAGCTGCCTTTGTCAGATCAAAATTGCGCCATGTTAAGCGGGATTCTATAGTAGATAAAACATTCCGCGGAGGAGAAAAAGTCGAAGAGGTAAAGCTCATAAAACGTCCCATGCAATATCTCTATGAGGAGGGGGATTCCTTGGTCTTTATGGATACAGAGTCTTATGAACAGGAATCTATCCCCAAAAAAGCGATCGGAGATGCATTGCAGTTTATAAAAGAAGAGGATATAGTTGACATAGCAATGTATGAAGGCGAGCCCATAACAATAGAGCCTCCGCAATTTGTAGTTTTAAAAGTAATCTATGCAGAACCCGGACTTAAAGGTGATACTGCTACTAATGTATTGAAGCCTGTTAAGGTTGACACAGGTGCAGAGGTGAGAGTGCCTCTTTTTGTAAATGAAGGCGATTACATAAAAATCAATACTCAAACATGTGAATATGTAGAAAGGGTAAAATGATTAAAAATCGATGAAACAGGTGAAGAGAGATAAAACAGAATTTAGTTATCTGCATGAAGCCTATAAATATTTTAAAAGAAAGAATTATAGCGGAGCAGTAATAATTCTTGAACAGGCTAAGGACTCTCTCCGAAATGATCATTACGGACTCTTCCTTCAGGCTGTATCTCTGTTGTATTCAAATGATTTTTTGTCGGCGGGTAGTGTAATTGAGGCTATTCAAAGGATTAATCCTTCATATATACCGTTTATTCAACTTAAAGCATTCCTTGCTCTTAAGTCTTCAACAGGAAGAGAAGAGGCTCTTGCTGATTATATTTCCGCTTTAGAGAAAAATCCGACTGATAAACTTCTACGCAAAGGATTGCGCTTAATCGAAAAATCCGCAGATTTTAATAAATTTCAACGAGAGATTAAAATCTCAGATTTAGTCCATATCCCAAAACCTGAAGGTAAGATTAGATATTTTAAAGCTTATAAATACTCAAGGGAAGATTTGCCTCATAGAACTTCAGGATTTCCATATAGTAAACTTATATATGTATTATTATCAGTTTTAGTTGTATCTATCATTACTTTAATAATTTTTAAATGGGGATTTAAGTTTACTGATTTAAAGTTTACTAATAAAGAAGATGAAATAAGGTTAAGCGCTGCAAGTCTAAACACTATTGATATGACTGAATTAAGAGGCGCAAGTTTTGGAATAATAAATAAAATTAATAAAGAAAAAACTCCTGAATTTTATCCCTCTGAAGATGCTCTGATTAATGATTTTAATGAAGCAAGGCAGTTGATGAAAAAAGGGAATTTTAATAAGGCGGCTTTAATTCTCAATAAAATATCAAACAGCAATGCAAGTTTTCCTGTTAAAGAAAAGAGCGAATTTTTAATAAGGTTTATTATAGATTCTGATGAAAGAGTTTATGATAACATTGACATGAAACAGATTGCAGAAAAACCATATCTATTCAGAGGATGCTCCCTTAGGCTGATTGGAAAAGTAGCTAATATAAAAGAGAATAAAGATGGAACAGCCTTTTCTGTAATGATTGATTATGACGGCAAGAGCGTTAAAGGGATTTGTGAAATTTATGATTATTCAAAAACTGTTATTAATAACGGCGATACTGTTGAGGTAAAGGGAATTTTTATATTGAATATCGGTAAAGGTGGGACTCCGTATATTTTAGCCGAAAAGATTTCTGTTATTAAATGATTAACTCATTGCGGGCGGCAGATGAAAATCGTTTCAGTCATTTTTTGTAATAACAATCATTAATCCACATTGCAGGATTATTTTCAATATATTCAACAATTCTATAGTATTCTTCTTGGTTACGGATAATATGGTCGTGAAATGATTTTTGCCATGGTGAAAATCCTATTTTAATGGAAATTGCGCGTTTCCATTGATTTATGATCCGCGAAATCGTAGGGGCGGCATTCTGCCGAGGCTGCTGAAAAACCTTCTTTCAAATTTAAGTTATATTGCGTTATCCATATTAAATCTTCGCAAAAAAAATAGGCAACACAATATTGCCTATTTTTTTTGCGAAAAAGAGTTCTCTCACTCTTTTTCATTCATTAGTGAGCTTATCCGGATACTTAATCAACTTCTGATATTGATTTACTACCATCTTTTTCGTTAATTAGCCGTATTATTCGTTTCATATTTGCAGTAAACAACGTAGTAGCTCCTTGGATTTGCATAGCTTGTATACCTGTTGAATATGCTTCCGCATATCCTAATCGATTTTTCAATTCACCGTTTTTTGCTTCTATCTTGTATCTATGTGATGCTAACTCTTTAAATCGAGCAGTTTCCTGAAATTCTTTGTGCTCTTTTTGAATGTCGCTTGTCAGAGATACGGAATATGATTTCGTTTTACTCCCAGCAGTGTAACATCCCTCTCTCATTGAACAACGCTTGCACTTCTCAATATCAAAATAATACACCATTCTCGGATTCTCTTTACGTTCAGGCTCCTTGTTATGCCGCTTAGTCTTTGATATAGCCATATGACCAGCCTTGCAAACAAACATTCCTGAATCTTTGTTAAATTCAAACTCGTCTTCTTTGCTGCGAAAGCCGTTTACAACTGCTGAACTCAACTTTGATACTAATTCAAAGTTGCCTTTCGCATACTCAATATTATCTTTCTCACTGTATGCACCGTCGCCTACTACTGCTTTAACATCAACACCTGCCGAACGGCTTTTTTCTACTAAACCTGGAAGCTGCTTACCATCATGTTTTTCCCCGCTTGTCACTACTGCCGCTGTTATTATTCTTTCTTCTGTCATGGCTATATGCGTCTTATAACCAAAAAATGATGTTTCTGCGCTTTTATGACCAACCTTTGCATCTTTATCTGATGACATACAAATGTGTTCCAAATTATCATCTATCATCTCTTGCAAAAAATTTGATGTTAGTTTCACCTTCTCGTACAACATCATCCTATCGTCAGACTCTATAACTCTCAATAATTTTTGACAGTATTCTATATGTTCTTCTATATTGTCTCCTTGTATTTTTGTTGGAAATTTCTCTTTCATCGTTTCATCAACCTGATATACCTCTTTGCGCAGCTTCTTCGCCTGTTCCTGTAATACTTCGTGAGGTCTACGATTATGAAAACGCGATGTTGAGTGAGTCGAATCTACAATTATGGTTTTGCTTTTGATAATCCCATGTTTTATGGCTATTTCAACGCTTTTATTTAATAACTTATCCATTATTTCTTCGTCAACAAGTCGTAATTTGCGAAACTTTGTTAGTAAACTTGGTGATATGACGCTGTCCTCAGGGCGATAATTCAAAAAATACTTAAATGACATATCATACATGCTACGCTCAACTAAGTCGTTGTCGGACATACTATACATACTTTTGAGCATAAGGTATTTAAACATTCGTATCGGATCTTCTGCATTGCGACCATTGTCGAGGCAATATTTGTCCTTCAATTCATCAAATACAAAGCTGAAATCAACTAAGTCGTTCATTTGGCGCAAAATGTGTGATTTGGGAATCAGGCGGTCATACAATCCTTCAAAGTCACTAAACTGCAATTGCACTGTCGTACTCAACATATAGCAATACTCCATGTAATATAGTATTATTATATTATACAATGCAGTGTAATCGTTTGCAATCGTTTCTTAAATTCTTTTTCTTTTTTTCATTCCACTTTTTCAGCAGCCTCATTCTGCCGCCCGTCAATCATAAAATCATATGGTTAATTACAAACGATTTATGACGTATACCGTACGGACCGTACGCCCCGCCTGCCAAAAATAAAATCGACCGTGATTTTATGATTGGCGTGGAATGAATTTTTTGTGTGGATGCGGGCGGCAGAATGCCGCCCCTACAAGTATCATAAACTATCACACTATGAATAATCCACCTCATAAAAATCATAGTTCCGGCTTCCCCGCAACCATCCCCCGTATAGCTCTCACAGCTGTATCAATCTCCTCAAATGTGTTAAAGTAACTAAAACTAAATCTGCATGTACCTGTTGGGAAAGTAGCAATTGTTTTATGAGCAGATGGCGCGCAATGTAGACCTGATCTTGTTACAATACCATAGCGTTCGTCAAGATGATGAGAAATTTCTGATGGCGAAAAACCTTCAATGTTAAATGACGTTATTGCAGTTCTGTCTTTTAGATTACCTGTTCCGTACAGGGTTATTTTTTTTATATCGGATATGCCATCTAAGAAGTGTTTTAACAGGGAGGTTTCCTTTGAGTTAATATTTTTTAAACCAGTATCTTTAATAAATTTAACTCCCTCATAAAGACCTGCAATACCTATAGTATTCAGCGTTCCTGATTCATATTTGTCAGGCATAAATTCAGGCTGCTTTTCTGAATCCGACAAACTCCCTGTTCCTCCTAAGATTAATGGTTTAATATATTTTTCAAGTCCGCTCTTAATATATAATCCGCCTGTACCCATAGGACCAAGCAATCCCTTATGACCTGTAAAACACAGTATATCTATATTAAATTTTTCAACATCAATTTCTACGCAGCCTGCTGTTTGTGCGGAATCTATACAGAATATAATACTATGCTCTGACGCGATACTTCCAATATTTTCTATAGGGAGGATTGTGCCTGTAACATTAGATGCATGTGTAACTACAATGAGTTTTGTATTGGGCTTTATACTCTTATGTATATCCTGCGGATCTATCATACCGGTTTTATCGCATTGAACAACAGTTAATTGCACGCCTTTGTTTTCAAGCTCTCTTAAGGGGCGCATGACCGAATTATGTTCAATAGATGATGTAATTACATGGTCTCCGGAATTTAATAATCCGAATAGAACAATGTTTAGAGAGTGCGTAATATTTGAAGTGAAAGATATTCTTAAAGGATCGGATATTTTAAAGAGCTGCGCAATTATCTCCCTTGTATTAAATAATATTTTCCCTGCCTCAACAGAGAGACCATGACCTGCTCTTCCGGGATTGGCGCCGATTCTATTGTTAAAGTCATTCATTCCCTTAATTACAGATTCCGGTTTAGGCCATGATGTTGCTGCATTATCAAAGTATATGGTCATATAGATTTTTTAGGTAAGTTTCATAGTTTGAAATTTCAGCCGTATTTTTTAATGATTTTCTCAATTTCCCGAAACTTCATAAGTTGACTATGCGCATTATGCGTATAGCTTGTCAAGAAAAATTCAAACTTAAAATCGTTGCAAAAAAATTATAATTTTATATCTGTTTCTCTTAGAGATATGATTTTATCGAGGCGAATTTTGAGTTTGAGTAAGAAAATGAATGAAACTGTAATGGATTTTTTAATTGATAAAGGAATTGTAAACTCTGAAGATAATCAGCAATTATAGTGCAATATATTTTATATCAATTTCTGTTTGTATTGAATTGGAGATATTTATGATTCAGATTTTTGGCACAAAAAAATGTAAAGATAGCGCAAAGGCTGTTAGATTTTTTAAGGAGAGAAATATTAAATTTCATTTTGTAGACCTTGCAGAAAAGGGGATAAGTAAAGGAGAACTTAACAATATCTCAAAAATTATCCTTCTCCCTGATTTAATAGATATTACAAGTAAAGAATATGAAAGACTGAATCTTAAATATATGAAATTCGATATTGAGGAGGAGTTGTTTGCTCACCCATTATTGATAAAGACACCAATAGTACGATCCGGAAAAAAAATATCATGCGGTTCTGACCCTCAAACATGGAAAGAGATAGCTCTTTTAAATAATGCATAATAGGTCTATTCCTCCCTGTTAGCAGCGGATGAGATTGATAAATAAACTTATAACCATAAAAACCCGACAAAAGCCGCAATTTTTGTAGATTTTTTCTTGCATCAATAAACTTTCTATGATTTAATTATATCTAACTATAGTGAATTAACTTAAATAATTGCGATGCGCCACGCCGCCTGCGGCGACATAGTCGATATTGTAGTTCCCATCCGCCGGAGGCGGGCGGGAACTATTTATTGATACGACCGCGTGATGCGCGAGTGGCAATTCAATTATAAAAAAAGTTGTTTCATAAATTTAAATTAATCAACTATATCTGTAATTTAATACTGCAAATAGTATTAAATTACAGATAATTTTTGTTAAGCCTTGATAAATTTATAATAATGAAAAAGAGGTAAATATGGGAATAATTGGGCAGTTCTACTTGAAGAAAACAGATAATGGAAATATTGTCGGTGAATTTTCAAATAATCTTAGTGATGGAATTTATAGTATGAGCGGAGATTTGCTGGAGAATGGTGAATTTGAATTTACCGGCACATACAGAGTAACCTGGCGGGAGAAGAATGAAGCTGTATTTACTTATTTAGAGATATCATACCTTTATGATAATAATAAATTGTTTAAATTGATCTGGAAAGACAACAAAAAGAGGGAATTATTTGAAGGGGAAGGTATGTTGTGCTATGATCTATTAATCGGAAATTATAGGAGCGCTTAAATTATAATCAATTTTTTTATTAGCCAACGACCTGAATCGAACAGGCGACCTGCTCATTACGAGTGAGCTGCTCTACCAGCTGAGCTACGTTGGCAATATTACAAAGAATTATGAAATACTTTATTGTGTCAAGAAAATTGTTAGGGACTTTTGACAATGGGACTGCCCGGCTATGTCAGGCTAATGAATTGTTTGAAAGTTAGAGGTGAGAATATATGAAATTCAGACCATGTATTGACATCCATAATGGCAGGGTAAAACAGATAGTCGGCAGTACGCTTAATGATAAAGGCGCAGTTGAAAATTTTGTGTCTGATAAAGGTGCTTCGTACTATGCGGAAATATATAAAAAGAATGGACTATATGGCGGACATATTATCATGCTTGGACCCGGTAATGAGATTGAGGCTCTTAGTGCGCTTAAAACTTTTCCCGGAGGCATGCAGATTGGCGGCGGAATAAATCCTGATAATGCCTGTAAATTTCTTGATGCAGGTGCATCGCATGTAATTGTTACATCTTATATATTTAAAGATGCGAAGTTTAATATTGCGAATCTAAAAAAGATTAAAGAACAAGTCGGGAGAGAAAGGCTTGTAATAGATTTAAGCTGCCGCAAAAAGAATAACAACTACTATGTTGTAACCGAAAGATGGCAGAATTTTACCGGGTTTACTATATCTAAAGAGAATATTAAAAGCCTTGAAGATTATTGCAGCGAGTTCCTTGTACATGCAGTTGATGTTGAAGGAATGAAAGAAGGAGTGGACTCCGAGCTTATAGGTTTACTTGCAGATTCAGTATCTATACCTGCTACATATGCAGGCGGAGTTAAAGATTACAATGATATTACCAAAGTTTATGAAGCGGGGAAGGGCAGGATCGACCTCACAATAGGAAGCGCCTTAGACATCTTTGGCGGCGCTATCCCATTTTATGAAGTTATTAAGCGAGAAGAGTTTAATTTAAGATAACGCTCCGCCGTCAACAACTATAGTTGCGCCTGTTGTGAATGACGATGCGTCTGACGCAAGGTAGAGAACAGCTCCTGCCATTTCATCAGGTTGAGCGGCTCTATACATGGGAATTTGAGGGAGTATTAATTTCTCCATTAAATCTTGATTGTTTATCATTACAGATGAAAATTTCGTAGATACTAAACCCGGAAGAAGTGCATTAACTCTTACTTTTTTTGAAGCGAGTTCCTTGGCAAAAGATTTTGTCATGGAGATTACTCCTGCTTTTGTTATGGAGTATATCCCCTGCATCAGAGCAGGTCTTATACCATTGATTGATGATACATTGATGATAGATCCTCCTCCATTATTAATCATCATCTTTGCGCCATGTTGACTCATAAAAAAGTATCCTTTTAAGTTTACATCTACAGTCTTATCCCAAACCGATTCATCTGCATTTAATACATCTCCAAAATATGGATTTGTAGCCGCATTGTTTACAAGTATATTCAGCCTGCCGAATTTGTCAGCTACCTGCTTAAATAGAGATGTAATATCTTCGGTCTTTCCGATATTAGCTGCAATGCTGAATGCTTTGCCGCCTCTTGATTTAATTTTTTCTTCAACGTTTTTCAAGTCATCAATCTTTCTTGAAACAAGAATAACCTCTGAGCCGTAATCAGCTAAAGTTACGGCAATGGATTCTCCTATTCCACGGCTTGCTCCTGTTACTATTGCAATCTTATCTGTAAGGTCAAAGTTGATTTTCATAATGTTTTCTCCTTATATAATATTTCTATAATATGTGTCATGGGCAGACACATGGGCAGACACATGGGCAAACACATAGGTTTGCCCCTACGTTCTGATATGATTATCATAAATCTGATTTTGCTATAATATTTAAAGATACATTTTCCAAAATTTTAACGAATGCAACTAAAATTTTAAATCTCTGGTCTTTGGTCTGACCATTATAGAATCTATAATATATCTGCTGCGCAATAACTGCCAACCTAAAAAGTCCAAAGCAGTAATAGAAGTCGAAGTTATCAATTTTAATGCCGGCTATACTGCCGTATAGTTCGACCTGTTCTTTTCGCGTAAGCATACCATCAAGATGTGTAGGCATCTGTCTAACAGCCTGCATAAAAGGAGGATCATCCTTTTCAATCCAATATGCCAGGGATGAACCTAAATCCATAAGGGGATCTCCAAGTGTTGCCATCTCCCAATCAAGGATTCCGATGATCTTTGTACTATCTTCAAGGCTAAGAACTGTGTTGTCAAATTTATAGTCATTGTGTATTATTCCCACAATGCCGGATTCTCCCGGTATTTTTACGCTCAACCATTCCATTACCTTTTCAAAGTCCGGAGCATCAGGCGTTTTGGCATCTCTGTATCTATTGCTCCATCCATCAACCTGTCTTTTAACATAACCGCTCGGTTTTCCAAAATCCGACAATCCGACTTTTGAATAATCTACAGAATGGAGTTTATGCAGTACGGATATTGAATTTTCCGAAAGAGTTCTTGCATCTTTTGAGGAGAGATTCAAACCTGCAGGAAGATCCTTTCGTAAAATTATACCTTTAATCCTCTCCATAATATAAAAGGGCGATCCCATTATGCTTTCATCTTCGGAATATATTAAAGGCTCAGGGCAATAGGCGAAGACCGGTTTCAGCGCTTTAAGTATTTTATACTCTCTTGACATGTCATGTGCAGTCTTTGCTTTTTTCCCAAACGGCGGTCTCCTGAGTATCATCTCTCTCTCTCCTATTTTTATAAGATATGTGAGATTGGAAAACCCGCTTGGGAACTGTTTGATCTCTATGTCTCCCTTTATATCAGATATATTTGATTTAATAAAATCATAAACTATCTCTTTGTTTAACTCTTCTCCTTCACGCATAGAAGAAGGTTCGTCTGCTATAGTGTTGTGTGATGTCATTGTAAAAAAATCCTCCTTAGATTTTTATATAAGACTCAATAAACTCTATTACGAATGATGCGTACTGCTCAACATTGATCTTCCTCTTAGTATATTTCCATCTTTTAAGATACCAATCTTGCAGCATTGCTTTAATCACTGAAGCAGTTAAGATAATATTTCTCTCTGCA
>Ga0099364_10010934_pt1 | contig 12445 bp, 6 predicted proteins | sample TergutTh196P3_FD_73070 | JGI IMG/M metagenome (GOLD analysis project Ga0099364, IMG submission 73070) | Microcerotermes parvus P3 segment gut microbial communities from Pointe-Noire, Republic of the Congo - Th196 P3 | ecosystem: Host-associated > Arthropoda: Insects > Digestive system > Gut ... | reverse complement strand
GGGATGCCTCTTTTAGGCGCATCCCGTGCCCCATCGGTCGCACCTGCGCCGATGGGGGCCCCTTTTCCTGCGGACATGGGGGGAAGGATGTTTTTCTACCGAGAGACACATCCCTATAACTCGCGGATTGCTTCTTCATTTTCTTCGTTGCCACCACCACTCCTATCGTAACTGTACCTGCTATTCCTCAAAAAGACACACCCTTTAGCACCATATTTTCCATGAACCATTCAAACTCCGCATCCTCCTTTTTTCTTCGCTCTTCCTCTTTTCTATCCTTCTCATACCATTCCAATGCCGAAAATCGATTTGTGATAACACTCTCCCCCTTTACTACTGTCTGCACCCATTCCGTATCCGTGACGTCGTTTGTTTCGCCTCCCCGCACTTGGCGTATCGTCCATTCACCATCTCTGGGCAATCTACTGGTCTTTTCGTACGGCAATGTTGATGTTCATTTGTTGTTTTTTCCTTTCCGTTTCGCAGCCGCTTGTTGGATTTTCCCTTTCGCCTTCTCACTGCGCTCTTGGATAATTTTTACATCCTCGGATGTCAGTTTTGCCATCATCGCTTCTTCTTCAAGGACGAAACGCGCCAGCTGAGAGATGTCTTTCATCTTGTGGGCTTTTACCCGCTTCTCAATTAAACGGTAACGTTTCTGCGTAACCTTTACCCCAATCATTTTAATCTCTGGACTGCTTTACCTCATTTTCAAATATGCCTTTGATTCAAAAGAATATCATCAATATGCCACAGGCATTAAACGCCTCGCACTAAAAAGTTGATTTTTTGCACTTTTTTTTCACTCACAACCCGAAGCTCAGCCAAAGAACGCTCCGTAGAGCGCGTTCACGGCTTTGGTGCGGTCGCAGGATTTCACGCCAAACATCATGCTGATCTCGGAGGAGCCTTGGTTCATCATCTCGATGTTCACGTTCGCGGCGGACAACGCCGCGGTCGCTTTCGCCGCCATGCCGACCGTGTAGTACAGCCCCTCGCCAACGACCATCACCAGCGCATAGCCGCGTTCAATCAGCACGTTGTCGGGTTTCAGGTCGTTCAGGATGCGGTCACGCACACGCGCCTCGCACGCTTCGCTGAAATTCCTGTCGCGGATGACCACCGAGATATTATCAATGCCCGACGGCATGTGTTCGTACGACACCCCCTCCTCCTCCAGAATCTGGAGCAGCTTGCGCCCGAAACCGACCTCGCGGTTCATCATGTACTTGTCCACGAAAATGTTGCAGAAGCCGTCGTCGCTCGCGATACCGACCACGCCGCCGGACTCCGCCTTGCGCGTCTGCACGATCATCGTGCCGGGCTCCGACGGGCGGTTGGTGTTGCGCACGTTGATGGGGATGGCGGCCTTGACCGCAGGGATCACCGCCTCGTCGTGGAACACGCCGAACCCGGCGTAGGACAGCTCGCGCATCTCGCGGTACGTCATCTCGGTGATGCCGCGCTTAACCTCCGGGACGAGGCGCGGGTCAACGGGATACACCGAGTCCACGTCCGTGAAGTTCTCGTAGACATCTGCCTTAACCGCCGCCGCGAGGATGGACCCCGTGATGTCCGAGCCGCCGCGCGGGAACGTCGCGACAGCCCCGCCCTTGGTGTAGCCGAAGAACCCGGGGAAAATCACCAGCCCCTTGCGGCCCTTGAGCGCGTTTGCCAACTGTGGATACGACTCGTCCAGAAGCTGGGCGTTGCCGAAATCGTCCGTCAGCAACATCCCCGCCTCCCTTGGGCTCACATAGACGGCATTCGCGCCACGCGTTTGAAACGCCTGCGCCACGATCTTCGCCGCGTTGTCCTCCCCGGCGGCTTTCATGCCGTCCAGGAACATCCCGTGGTGCGACGTATCGCCCGCGAGACGGTCGCGCAAATCCTGCTCGATTTCGGCGACAACGCTTTCGGGCAGGTTCAGGTCGCGCTGGATTTCCGCATAACGCCCGATAATCCTTGCCAGCGTGTCCTCTGTGCATTTGCCCGCCAACGCCTCCTCCGCGCATTGGATGAGCAGATCCGTCACCTTCGTGTCCGTCTTGTCGCGCTTACCGGGTGCGGAGACCACAACAATCCTGCGGTCCGCATCCGCCAACACGATGTCAATGATTTTCGTCACCTGCTTTGCATCCGCGACGGACGAGCCGCCAAACTTACATACTTTCATCATGCCCTCTTTTGGTTAAATCATCCTCAACTTCACTGGGGGCTCGTTCAGGACACCTGCGGTGAAGATGTCGCGTAACGCGGCATCCACATCCGCTTCTTTCGCCATGTGCGTCAACATCACAATTGGAACGTATCCCAGTGTTTCATCTTCTCCCTCGCACGCCTTCTGCGTTGCCGCCAGAATGCTGACGCCATGCCGGCCCAAAATGGTTGCCATGATGCCCAGCGCGCCCGCCTTGTCCAAGACCATCAGGCGGAGGTAATACTTGCTGGCGGCCTCCGGCGGCGGGCGCATCGCAAACGTGCCGTCGTTCGTGGCGGAGATGGCACGGCGGTAACGCGGCTGCCCCGCAACGAGATTCCGCGCGACATCGCCGATGTCGCCGATGACCGTACTGGCGGTCGGCTCGCGCCCCGCGCCGCGGCCGTAATACAGCGTGTTGCCGCTCAGGTCACCTTGCACCATCACCGCGTTGAACGCATGATTGACCGATGCCAGCATGTGCGGCAGCGGCACCAACGTCGGGTGAACGCACACCTCGATCTCCGATTGTTCCCGCTTAATCATCGCGAGCAACTTGATGCGGTATCCGAACTCGGCGGCGAACCTCACGTCCATACCCGAGAGGTTGCGGATACCCTCCACCAAAACCTTCTCCATCGGGACATGGAACCCGTACGCGAGCGAGGCAAGGATACTCGCCTTATGCGCCGTGTCGAAGCCGTCAATGTCGAGGCTCGGGTCCGCCTCCGCATACCCCGCCCGCTGCGCCGCGTCCAGCACCTCCTCGAACGGCAGCCCCTCCTGCTCCATGCGGGTGAGGATGTAATTGCACGTGCCGTTGAGGATGCCGTGGATGCTTTGGATCTCATTGCCCGCCAGCCCCTCCCTCAACACACGGATGATCGGGATACCCCCCCCCACGCTCGCGCCGAAATAAATGTCCACCCCGTTCTTTTCCGCCGCGTCGAAAATCTCATCGCCGTACTCCGCCAGCAGCTTCTTGTTCGCGGTCACGACCGGCTTCCCCGCGTTCAGCGCGGCGAGGACAAGTGTCTTCGCAATCCCCGTCCCCCCGATCAGCTCCACCACGATCTGCACATCCGCATCATGGATGAGCGCCATCGCATCCGTCGTCAGCAGCGACGCATCCACCGCCACGCCCCGGTCCGTCGAGATGTCAATGTCCGCGATGCGCCTCAGCGCCACCTCCACGCCGAGGCGTTCCGCCATGGTCTGGCGGTTACGGAGGAGGCCTTCCACGACTCCCGCCCCGACTGTCCCGAATCCCAAAATACCCACGCCAATCTGCTTCATCTCTGCCAACCTTCCTGATACGGTCAAAAAGTTGAAACCCAGATATTAGCAGATCCGCGAGGGACGTTCAAGGTTTGTTCTTGGGATTGGGGATGCGATTGCGATCCCGCCCAGTGCGCCATCTGCCTCACGTCGTCGTCGCGCGACGGCCCCCTGCCGTTCAGCACAGCGGCAGGGAGGCCACCATTGCTGCGTTGGCAGAACCCTGCGCCGAGCATCAGCAGGAATGTGCGGCACGGGAATGTCATGACCAGACCCCCTGGGCACGTTTGCCGCAGTCGGGGCAGACGCCAGTGGTCGTGAGGCGGTTCGTACGCACAACATACCGTTCGCGCGTGACCAGCCGGGCGGTGCAGGTGGCGCAAAACGTGGTCTCGCCGTCGGCGACCTCCGCGTTGCCGATGTACACGTGCTTGAGCCCTTCTTCCCGTGCGAGGTGTCGTGCGCGCGTAAGTGTCTCGATGGGCGTGGGGGGGAGGTGCGTCATCTTGAACTTCGGGAAGAAGCGCGAGAAGTGGAGCGGTGTCTCCGTGCCGATGTTCCCCGCGACCCACGCGCACAACTGCCGGATGAGGTCATCCGAGTCATTGAGCGTCGGCACCATGAGGTTGGTGATTTCGATGTGCGTGCCGGCCTCCTTCATCGTCTTCACCGTTTGCAGGACTGGTGCGAGCCGCGCGTTGCACACGTCGCGGTAGAAGGGATCGCTGAACGCCTTGATGTCAACATTCGCCGCGTCAATAAACGGGAGCAATTGGCGCAACGGCGTGGCGTTGATGTAGCCGGCGGTGATGAGGACATTGCGAAGACCGGCCGCCCGTGCCGCATGTGCGCAATCGAGGGTGTACTCATAACTCACAAGCGGCTCGGTGTAGGTGTAGGCGACATGAGAACAGGTGTGACGTGCGGCGAGCGCAGGGATCCCGCTCGGCGGAAGGTCGTAGGCCTGCACATCCTCGGGGTTCGCTTGAGAAATGTCCGCGTTCTGGCAATTCGTGCAACGCAGGTTACAACCCACCGTGCCGATGGAGAGAATCGGTGCACTCGGGAAGAAGTGAAACAGCGGCTTTTTTTCCATCGGGTCAACATGCACCGCACACGGCCGCCCATAAGTAGACGCCCGCAACACACCGCCGATGTTCATGCGGATCCGGCACTCGCCGCTGAACCCTGGCGGGATAAGACAACGCTTCGGACAAATCGAACAACGGATCGGCTGTTTTTTCGCTGGGCTCATGTCAACCCCTTCTTAATTAATCGTCTCGAAATAATCCGGTTACCTTTCGTCGCGTTTCACAGAGAAGGCATAGAGGGACACAGAGTCTATTTTTACAGTCTTTGTACAACTCTGTGGTTCTCCGTGAAACGCTGTGGAATTTTAACTGCATGCCTGTCTTATCCATAATAAAGTAAAAATAATATCTTTTTTGGGGGAATACCGTCAATGATTTTCATCCGAGTTAGGAGTTAGGAGTTAGGAAGTAGGAGTTAGGGGGTGCAGGAAACCCAAGAAACCCAGGGGAAAATACCCCCCCCTCCCCATTTCTAACTCCTAACTCCTAATTCTTCCCCTCCCCCCCTCTGTCCTCTCCCCTCCTCCCCTCCCCCAAAAAAAATGCCAAACTTGTGTTTTCCCGCTTGCATTCCCCTCCCCATTTCGGTTATTCTTATTTCAATGTTTTCTAAAGCGGAAAACAACAATGCGTACAAGGACAAAAAGATTATGAGAATTATCAGGACGGAAAACCGCCGGGCAAATGCGTGGCGGAGGGTGGCGGCGTTGTCCGCTATCGCGCTCTTCGGGGCGGTATTCGGCGTGAATGTGGCGAGGGCGGCTGACCCGAGCGCACTCGGAATCAATACGTGGCAGGAGCTGGATCAGATCAGGCACGATATGTCGAAGTGTTATGTCCTCATGACCAACTTGACGGAGTCGAGCCCCGGATACGACAACACCGTCATTTTCGACCCGTCCGAGGGCAGGGGCGTGTACAAGACCGCGGGGTGGGATTTCGCGAACACGTGGGTGAACGCGCCCTCTGCGGGCTTCGCCCACGGGCCCGACGCTAACCTCCCCATCCTCCGCGCGTTTCCCGGCGTCGCGCAAACCCCCCACATCGCCGATGTCGAGTACGATTGGTACTACGTGGATGACGATCCGACCTACAACGGCTCCCCCTACATCTACTACAAGAATGTCTCCGACGGCTGGATGTTCCTCGTCGAGATGTTGCCCGACGGCGAGTCCCTTTCCATCACCAACTGCGTCCAGACGATGCAATCAGCGCCCGATATGTTGAACTTCTCCGGCAGCGTCGAGCACGGCTACAAGCTCGCCAACTTCGGCGACGGCACGGTGCTCTTCGCCAGCTGGGCGAACACTTGGGTGACGGGCCTCACCCTCCCCGAGACGGCGACCAACATCGCCGCCAACGCCTTCCGCGACCTCCCCGTCCTCGCAGGTAACCTCAGCATCCCCGATGCCGTCGTCGCCATCGGTGACAACGCCTTCAACGGCTGCGCCTTCGACGGCACGCTCACCCTCGGCGACCCTGTGGCGTCCCAGTTGACGACCATCGGCTACAACGCCTTCAACAACAACGCGTTCACGGGCGACCTCGCCATCCCCGACGCCGTCGAGACCATCGGCGACTACGCCTTCGAGAACTGCCCCTTCGGCGGCACCCTCTCGTTCGGGACGCCCGCATCCTCGTTGGTGAGCGTCGGGATGGGGGCGTTCCAGGGGTCCGAGTTCGAGGACGTGTCCTCGTGGGGCTCTCTCGACAGGATATTCACGCACATGTTCGCCAACACGACCTTCACGACCGACACCTTTGTTATCCCCGTGCAGATCGGGAACATCGCGAATACCGCGTTCCCCTACACGGCCTTCGGTGGCGACATCATCGTCGGCAACGGCGTGACGAACATTGAGCAGTCGGCATTCACCTTCGCCTCTTTCGATCGGATATCCCTGCCCTCCACAGGTGTCAGTTACGGGCCAAGCGTCTTCTTTGCTTTGGACAAGCCCTCCGCGTTCTTTTACCGCGGCGACTTCCCCGCCGACCCCGGGAGCACCCTCTACTTCGTTTCCCCCGGCGTCACCTCCTTTGTCGCCACCGCGTGGGTGGACGACTGGAACGTGAAAAGCACCGTCGCCATCGGCACCTACGGCGTCAATACCAACGCGGGCATTATCCAGACCGAGCTCGCGACATGGCACGGCCAGCCCATCCTCTGCGGCGAGTGGGACGTGAGCGAGCATCTCGATTACGTCGTGTACCTCGACGCCAGCGGCGGCCCTCCCGAGCTCGCCCCCCACACCGAGAAAGTCTACGTCAAAAACGGCCAGCCCATGCCCGAGCCGATAACGACACCCGACTCGCAGGTGCTTTACCTCATGACATTCTTCGGCTACACCAATCAGGCCGGGCGCATCTACTACAAGAAAGACGGGACGAGCGCACGCGATTGGGACAAGGACGGCGGCGACACGCTGTACGCGATATGGCGCCCGAATTATTTACCCGGTGAGGTCCTGTTCTACGGGAACGGCGGCACCCCCGACGTGCAGATCGTCGGGATGGCATGGACGATTTTTGATACGTATTACGTCTTGCCCGACACCGTGCCGAGCAGGGACGACGGATACGACTTCGACGGTTGGAACACGGCGAAGAACGGCAACGGCGTCTTGGTAACGAACAATATGCTTGTGGCTGACGCGGGCAACGCCATCGAACTCTACGCCCAATGGAAGGAAATCACCTCGACCGACGAGACCTGGGTGCACGTGGACGCCATCAACGTCAGTCCCGGGGGTGACGTGATGCTGGCGTGGGCATACGCCCCGGTGACCAACCTCCTGCGCACCGCGTCCTACACCTACGTCTATTTCGTCTCCACCGACCTCGTGACCTGGGACGAGGCGCTGTCGCCCTTCGAGACCCGCGACGTCGGCGGCACGTACGACGAAGCGATCCTCTACGACACCAACCTCCCCTCCTCCGACCGTCGTTTCTTCAAGGTCAAGGCGGTGAAGAACTAGGGGGGGGAGAGAGTTAGGAGTTAGGAGTTAGAAATTAGGAATTAGGAATTAGGAATTAGGAATTAGGAGTTAGGAGTTAGGAGTTAGGAGTTGGGAATTAGGGGACGCAGGAGACCCAAGAGATTCAGGGGAAAACACACCCCCCTCCCCATTTCTAATTCCTAATTTCTAATTTCTAATTTCTAACTCCTAATTCCTAATTTTTAATTCCTAACTCCTAATTCCTAACTCCTAATTCTCCCCTTTCTCCCCCTTCCAAAAAAAAATCATCACATCGGTGTTTTCCTGCTTGCGTTCCCTTTGGGTTTTAGGTATTCTTATACCTATTGTTTTCTAAAGGGGAAAACGATACTACGTAGAAGGACAATCGGGATGATGAACAGAATCAGGACGGAAAACCGCCGGGCGAATGCGTGGCGGAAAGTGGTGGTTATGTCTGCCATCGTGCTCTTCGGGGCGAATCTCTGCAAGGCGCAAAACGATAACTGGGCAGACGCGGTGAATAGGGACACGGATTGGCCGCGCGCCTTCGACATGGATGGCGAGGACTTCGGCGGTTCTTCCACGCTCTACGTCAGCACCGCCTCGGAGCTGGCGCAATTCGCGTGGATGGTGAACAGCGGCGCGGAGGATTTCATCGGCAAGACGGTCCTGCTCTTGGACAACATTGACCTCTCGGCGTTCTGGTGGACGCCTGTGGGGGGGAACCCCACAAAGGGCGGTCTCGGCGGGGACCCAAACATCTATTTTCACAACGCGTTCCAAGGGACGTTCGACGGGATGGACTGCACCATCAGCGGGCTTCGGTTCTCGCCGGACCATGTCGCGGAGCCGCAGGTTGTGATGGGGCTCTTCGGACTGGTCGTCGGGAATGTGAACAACAACGGCGGCGGCGGTATGGTGGGTATCCGCAACCTGCGCCTGAAGGTCGAGGAGTTTGAGTCGGACAGCGGTTTCGCAGGTGCGGTGGCGGGGTGCATCCACCATGTGGAGGTTTTGAACGTCTCGGTCTCGGGGGTACCGGGCGCGGTGCTGAGACACGGGTTCGTGAAGGACGTGGAGGCGATCAAGGTGAGCCACGACGTACCCCTGTTCGCCGCCAATACCAGCGCGGCCGGCGGCCTCTTCGGGTACGCGGGCGTGTGTCTCTTTGAAAACTGCACGAACGCGCTGCCTGTCACCGTGGAGGTACGCGAGGATGACTGGGACAGCTACACACTTCTTAGTGTCGGCGGTATTGCGGGTTACGCGGCAGACACCGAAGCGTACGATTGTTTCAACTCGGGCGGCGTCACCGTGACGTATGAGCTTTTGGGGTCGGAGGCGGGTAATTTCTTCCCAAACATCGGCGGGCTTTTCGGCGTCGCCGAGAACAACGTGATGGTGTCCGGGTTCGTGAACTACGGCGCTGTGGAGGCGCAAGACTTGGGCATTGCCAACATCGGCGGTGTCGTCGGCTATTCGGGTTTGGCGGGAAACGCCACCCTCGGCGACTGCCATAACCGCGCCGCCATCACCGTCATCACCGACTACCTCGGCGCCGGAGCCATCGCCGTCGGCGGCATCGTCGGGGAGATGTCCTCCACCTCCGCGCAAGACTGCTCCAACGCCGGGGATATCTCGGTGCAGGGGGGCGCGATCGCGGGCGGCATCGCGGGAACCACATGGACAGTTCAGGCCGTCAACTGCTGGAACTCGGGTGACGTGCAGGTGACCCAAACGGGTGCCTACAGGACCGAGACCGGAGGGCTGGCGGGTGACTTCGGCCCCAACAGTACATTCGTGAACAGCTACAACTCCGGTACCGTCAACGCGCAGGGTGGAGTGATTTTATGTTACTCCGGCGCGCTCGTCGGGACCATTGCCAACGCATCCCTGAGTGCGTGCTACTGGAGTGACGATGCCGGGGCGCCCTTCGGTCGCACGATCGGCGGCGAGTCTGTGTTCAACTGCGCCACCTTCGACGCCGCGCCGGGCGCTACCCTCACCGCTTACGATTCCAGCGGCATCTATGGCGGGAATGCGAGCATAGACCTTCTCACCGTACTCAATGCCTATGTACTCGCCCAATCCCCCGGTACCCCTCAGCAATGGACACTCGACGACTCCGTCGAGCGCGGCGCCAAGGGCTACCCCGCGTTCGGGCCCTACGCCCTCCCTCCGTTCGAGGGCTGGGTCGTCGGCAATGACCCAACCTACGGCGAGGTCCTCTATAACCACGAGGGCTGGATGTTCACGGTCAACCTGCTGAAGTACCCCGATCCGTTCCAGGACATTGAGGTCATCAGCTGCGTCGCCACGCCGCCAATCCCCACGGTACTGGACTTCTCCGGCCCAATCGTCCGTGAGAGCGACCTCCAGCCGATCTACTTTATTAAAGCCATCGGCGGCGGCGGGGGCAGCGTCCTCGCCGGTTATGAGAATGATGCGACGGGGCTCGTCCTGCCGGAGACGTTGCAGTTCATCGGTGTCAACGCGTTCATGAACAGCTCGGGCCTGACAGGTTCGCTCGTCATCCCTGACGGCGTGACCCAGATCTCTTCGGGCGCCTTCCGCTTCTGCAGCTTTAACGACGAGTTGACGCTCGGCGACCCCATCGCGTCCGCCCTGACGGGCATCGGCGCCTTCGCTTTCGACGGCAACAGCTTCATCGGCTCGCTGACCATCCCCGACAGTGTCGAGGGCATCGGTGACTACGCTTTCGTCAACAACGCGTTCAACGGCACGCTGACACTGGAGACTTCCGCGTCCGCTTTGACGGACATCGGCGACCATGCCTTCGCCAACAACCAGTTTGCGAGGAGCCTGACGATACCCGATTCCGTCGTGACCATCGGGGAATACGCCTTCTGGAACAATCGCTTTGGCGGAATAACCTACTTCGGGCAGGTTCCCGAGACGCTGACGCTCGAAACCGTCCAGTCCTCCCTGACGACCATCGGCGACTATGCCTTCGCCGACAACGAATTCGAGGGGGATCTGGTCATCCCCGACAGTGTCGAAGACATCGGCGACTACGCTTTCGTCAACAACGCCTTCGACGGCACATTGGCGTTGGGGACTTCCGCATCCTCCTTGACGGGCATCGGCAACTACGCCTTCGCCAACAACCAGTTCATGGGCGGCCTGACCATCCCCAACAGCGTCGTGACCATTGGCGAATACGCCTTCGCCGACAACGTTTTCACGGGCGGGCTGACGCTGGGCGCGAACGTCGAGACCATCGGGGCGTATGCCTTCGAGGGCAACCCTTTCGAATTTAGGATGCCGCTGTCGATCCCCGACTCCGTGACGTTTGTCGGGTACGGGGCCTTCAGTGGGAACATCTTCTCGTATGTGTCCTCGTGGGGAACGCTCGACACAATTTTCGACGGGATGTTCGATCACACGCGTTTCATGAACACACTCGTCATCCCCATGCAGATCACGTCCATCGGGGAGTATGCGTTCTACGACGCGGAGTTGGCCGACATCGTCGTTTGCGACGGCGTAACGAACATCGGGGAGCGTGCGTTCCATTATGCCAGCTTCTCCAAGATATCCCTGCCCTCCACGGGGGTCAGCTTTGGGGATTACGCCCTCTGGGGGGCTCCCCATCAGGCGTGGTCGGTCTACTTCCGCGGGGGTTATCCCGATGTCATCGTCACTGAGAATATGTATAGCTGGTCTTCCGATGTTGTGACCTATGTCCGCCCCGCGTTCACGAACGAGTGGAACGGCTACGTGGTCAACGCCCCCATCACCGGAAGCATCTACGACGCGGAGTGGTACGAGTACCCCATCGTCTGCGAGGACTGGGACTGGGACCAGTGGCACCTGGAGCACCTTGTCAAACTCGACTTCAGCAACCTCCCCCCCGGCGGCTTGAGTTTCGTCACCCTCGAACCCCCCACGGAGCAAATCACCGTGAAATACGGCGACCCGGTGCCCGACATCGTGCCGCCCGGCGGGAGTTCGCTCTACGCCTTCCTCGCCTACACCAACACGGCAGGGAAAGTGTACTACGATACGACGGGGAGTGGAGGTACCCTCTGGGACAAGCATGGCGGCGACACCCTCTACGCGGCGTGGGGCGCCAAAACACTCCCAGGCAACATCGTGTATTTCTTCGGCAATGGCGGCAACCCACCCTTGCAGACGGAGGACGTGAGCCTCTTTGTCCCTGCGCCCCCGGCTCCCGCGTCCTATCGGTTCAGCGCTACCGCCACATGGCCGAACGACGACTACGTCTTTCTCAACTGGAACACCGAGCCCGACGGCTCGGGTGAAAGCTACGACGGGGGTATGTGGGGCAGTCTCCCGATCGACACCGTCTTCCCCATCACCCTCTTCGCGCAGTGGACAAAGGGCGACCCCGGCGAAAGCGAGACCTGGGTGCACGTTGACGTGATCCGCGTGTCCCTGGGCGGTGACGTGGACCTCGAATGGGCGTTCGCGGATGTCCAGACCCGTCTGGGCGTGACGACGGGCTCGGAGTTCCACTATGTCATCGAAGTCTGTACCGACCTCTCCCTCATGGATTGGGTGCCGTGTCTCTCGGCCGACCTGACCCGTCTCGGCGGCATGGAGAGGCACCGTCTCACCAACGGCGCCATGCCAGGTTCCGACAAACGCTTCTTCAAGGTCAAGGCGGTGAAGGACTAGGGGGGGAGAGAGTTAGGAATTAGGAGTTAGGAGTTAGGAATTAGGAGTTAGGAGTTAGGAGGTAGGAGGTAGGGGACGCAGGAAAAAACACCTTCCCCAATTCCTAATTTCTAATTCCTAATAGTGCAATCACTTTATAGTGAATTCACTTTAAAAGTGTTCCATTCTTACATCCCGTTAGGGATGTGTCTCTCGGTAGAAAAACGCCCTCCCCCCCTTGTCCGCAGGAAAAGGGGCCCCCGTTGTATCTGTGCGAC
>Ga0099364_10010933_pt1 | contig 12446 bp, 8 predicted proteins | sample TergutTh196P3_FD_73070 | JGI IMG/M metagenome (GOLD analysis project Ga0099364, IMG submission 73070) | Microcerotermes parvus P3 segment gut microbial communities from Pointe-Noire, Republic of the Congo - Th196 P3 | ecosystem: Host-associated > Arthropoda: Insects > Digestive system > Gut ... | reverse complement strand
TAACTCCAACTTCAGTAGTGTGAAAAACAATTCCCAAAAATAGTTGACAAATTTCTAATTAACAAATATAATCATTTTCGCATTTGCGCGAGTGCTGGAACAGGTAGACAGGCACGTTTGAGGGGCGTGTGTCAAATGGCGTGGGGGTTCAAGTCCCCCCTCGCGCACCAGATGCGGGTGTAGTTCAATGGTAGAATTCCAGCCTTCCAAGCTGGCCGCGTGGGTTCGATCCCCATCACCCGCTCCAGTATTATTAAATCCCGCAACCCTTGTGATTGCGGGATTTTCATTTCAGTATCCGCACATGTTAGTGATTTGGCAGGTTCTGCTTAGCAAAAAAAGTAAAAACCCTGCAGCCGTTACGACTACAGGGTTTTCGCAATGGTGGGGGAGGACGGATTCGAACCATCGAAGTCACTGACAACAGATTTACAGTCTGCCCCCTTTGGCCACTCGGGAACTCCCCCATTTTTGGAGCTGGTGGACGGACTTGAACCCCCGACCTGCTGATTACAAATCAGCTGCTCTACCGACTGAGCTACACCAGCAATTCAAGGCGCGAATGCCATGATAACAAACGAACCTCAATTTGTCAATACAAAAGGAAAATATTAATTTTTTTTACGTTTAATTTTTCTTTGTTATGTGCTATAATTTACGACTGGATAAAACTGATGTACATAGATAAAACTGATGTACATACATATATGAAAGGCTCATATCATGATTAAACAAGTATTTTCAAAGCTTTTCGGCACTCGCAATGACAGAGAGTTAAAGGTACTCGCTTCTATTATTGATCAGATCGAAGCCCTCGAGGATGAATACAGGTTGCTTTCAGACGAAGCGCTAAAAGCAAAAACTGCTGAATTCAAAGAACGTCTTCAAAGCGGAGAGACGCTGGACGATATCCTGCCTGAAGCATTCGCTGCTTCACGCGAGGCATGTGATCGCGTACTTGGAATGCGTCCGTACCATGTCCAGCTTATCGGCGGAGCTGTATTACATCAAGGGCGGATTGCTGAAATGAAAACGGGCGAAGGGAAAACGCTTGTTGCCGTCATGCCATCATATCTGAACGCTCTTGCCGGAAATGGCGTGCACATTGTCACTGTCAATGACTATCTCGCACGTCGCGACAGTGAATGGATGGGAAAAGTCCATCGTTTTATGGGGCTTAGTGTCGGACTTATTGTACATGGTCTGAGTAATGATGAACGCCGTGCCGCATATGCTTCCGACATCACCTACGGCACGAACAATGAACTGGGCTTCGATTATCTGCGTGACAATATGGCTTTGTATAAAAAGGACATGGTTCAGCGTGGACACGTATTCGCCATAGTAGATGAAGTCGACTCGATCCTCATTGACGAAGCACGAACGCCTTTGATAATCTCAGGTCAGGGAGACGAATCCACCGACATGTATACGAAAGTAAACGAATTCGTATCACGATTGAAAAAAACAGTCTACGCATCTATAGATGAAAAATCGCAGGAAGACGAAACGATTGAAGCTGACTATGTAGTCGATGAGAAAGCGCGAACATCTACCCTCACGGCGCGAGGCACTGAAAAGGCGGAAAGGCATTTCAATCTGGAAAACCTCGCAGATCTTGAAAACAGCACACTATCGCATCATATTAATCAAGCGCTTCGTGCGCACGGCGTTATGCAAAAAGATGTTGACTATGTCGTCAAGGACGGCGAAGTGATAATTGTCGACGAGTTCACAGGTCGACTCATGCTTGGGAGGCGTTACTCAGAAGGGCTTCATCAGGCAATCGAAGCAAAAGAACGCGTCGAAGTCGCTCGCGAAAGCAAAACCCTCGCAACGATCACATTCCAGAACTATTTCCGATTGTACGCCAAGCTCTCCGGAATGACCGGCACAGCACTGACCGAAGCTGAAGAGTTTGGTGCGATATACAAACTCGACATCATTGAAATCCCTACGAATCGTCCGCTTGTTCGAATTGACAATTCTGATATCATTTATAAAAACGAAAATGGAAAATACAAAGCGATAATTGACCAAATTGAAATGTGCAATGAAAGAGGTCAGCCGGTTCTGGTCGGAACTATTTCGATCGAAAAAAGTGAACTGCTAAGTTCAATGCTAAAAAAGAAAGGTATAGCGCATAATGTATTAAACGCAAAACATCACGAAAAAGAAGCTGAGATAGTTGCGCAGGCCGGCAAAGTAAACGCGGTTACGATCGCTACAAATATGGCGGGGCGCGGAACCGATATAATGCTTGGCGGCAATCCTGAGTACCTCGCAAAAAACGATATGAAAAAAGCGGGATTAACTGACGAACTGATAGCTGAAGCAACCGGCTATGCTGAAACCGGCGATGAAGAAATCATTGCGGCACGTCAAATGTTTGCGGAAAATTTGGAGAAGCACCGCAAGGTCACTTCTGCCGAAGCAGAAAAGGTCAAGGAATCCGGTGGACTTTTTATCCTAGGAACGGAACGCCACGAGGCGCGCCGCATCGACAATCAGTTGCGGGGACGCGCCGGTCGTCAAGGCGACCCTGGTGAAACACGGTTCTATATAGCCCTGACTGACGATATCATGCGCCTGTTTGGCTCCGAACGGATCATGGGCATGATGGATGCACTCGGACTTGAAGAAGACATGCCAATCGATAGAAAAATGCTTTCAAACGCCATTGAGTCTGCACAGCGCAGGGTTGAGAGCCGGAACTTCCAATCGCGTAAAAATGTCCTTGAATACGACGATGTAATGAACAAACAACGAACGTTGATTTATGAGCAACGTCAAAAAGTTCTTAACGGCGACGATATCGAAGAGAATATCCAATCGATGATATCCGAAGTCATTTCAAACATCACCGGCTCAGGGGTGGGAGAGTTTGATCAAATAACGGAGCCTGCACAACTTTCGGAGGTTTTGAAGCCACTTGAAGGATTATTTCTGCGCAAGGGAGAAATAAAACTACCCGATTCAGGTTTATCAAGAGATGAGTTAGAAGAAATCCTCGAAGATAAGGCTAATAAAGCATACGCCACTAAAGAGCAGGAGCTTGGCAACGCGCCCGATAGTGACACGCCGATCATGCGTGAGCTTGAACGTGTTATTATGCTGCGCGTAGTTGACGAATACTGGATGGAGCATATCGATGCTATGGAAAGCCTTCGCGACAGTGTACGTTTGCGCGCATATGGGCAAATAAATCCGGTCGACGAATACAAACGCGATGGCTTTGATATGTTTGAAGCAATGATTGGCGGTATAAAGGAAGAAGTGGTTCGGAGGATATTTACTGTCCGTGTCAGAAAGGAAGACGCACTGCAGCGTCGCGGTGTAGTGAGAAATTTGAACGCACAGGCTCAAAACGTCGGCGGAGATTCTTCAATAAAAAATCAGCCTGTCAAAAAAGGACAAAAAATCGGACGCAACGATCCGTGCCCATGCGGCAAACTGCGCCCGAATGGTTTGCAAATGAAATACAAAGACTGTTGCGGAAGAGGGGCTTAACGGGAGCGGGGGCATCTCCCGGACTTCTAGCCCACAAGAGGTCTGAATGACACTTATAGAACAATCTTCGCATGGGGTAACTTACATGACTTCGCCGAATATTCATACCACTCATGCGTTTACAACGCGATTAGGTGGTGTCAGCCGGGGCGTTTATGCGTCTTTGAACCTTGGGGTGAATGTTGGCGATGATCTTTCCGATGTTAAGGATAATTATGATAGAATCTGCCGCGCACTTAATATTACAAGCGATACCTTAATAAGCATGCGTCAAGTACACGGTGCACATGTGCAGGTCGTTACACACGAGAATTGCGATAATATTTTCTCGTATGGGTCATGTGAAGCTGATGGACTTATCACAAAAGAGCCCAATGTTGCGCTTGTTGCATTTGCTGCGGATTGCGTTCCGATATTGCTGCATAACCCTGTCCGAAATATAATCGGAGCCATACATTCCGGTTGGAGGGGAACCGCCAATGATATTGTCGGTATAGCAGTGCGGAAAATGTCTGATGAATTTGATTGCGCACCTGCTGATACAAGAGCTGTGATTGGCCCTAGTATATCAAAGTGTTGCTATGATACTGACTCAGATGTTGCCGATGCGCTAATAAACAGACTTGCCGATGCCGCAGAAAACTGTATAACTGCGCACGAAACCAAGTTTATGATAGACTTAAAAGAAGCGAATCACCTTTTACTGCGCAGGGCGGGGGTGTGCGATATCGTAGTTTCTGACGAATGCACATCATGCCGGAGCGATAAATACTGGTCGCACCGCCGTACGAGCGGACGTCGCGGCAGTCAAGCAGCGATTATTATAATTAGAAAATAGCGAAAGGGATTTACCCGTGAATAAGAGATGCACATTGCTAATAATATTGCTCTTGGGGTCTGTGTTGCTTCTTCAGGGGTGTCTGTTTGCCATTGAGGCAACCGAGTCCCTGCCGCAAACTATAGCTCAGACATCTGACATATCGCCCTCCCCGGATGCCCCTGTCCGCAGTCCGGCTGAACCAGGACAATTCACGATTCGTTATGTTCCGGACAGCACAATAAACCCAATTACATGCCTGAGCAGAGATAACATCGTCTTATCTTCGCTTTTGTATGAGAGCCTATTCACTTTAGATGCCAATCTCAATGTGGAACCTGTTTTATGCGACGATTGGTCGACGGACGACTTTATTACTTATGTTTTCGTTCTTAAGCATGACATAGCAATGAGCGACGGCTCATATCTCACGGCGGATGACGTCGTCTACACCATAAGACAGGCAATGCAAAGAGGGCGATTTGTTAACAGGCTCAGTACAATCAGAAGCATCGTATCGGATGATGATTTAACCGTAACCATTACTTTAAATTCCGCAAATAACAAATTCATACGATTACTTGATGTTCCGATAATAAAAACCGGATCAATAGACAATATGATTCCACCCGGGACCGGACCATATGTATTCGCGGGTCCTGGTATAATGCGGCTCGAACGTTTCTCCGGGTACAGGGATTTTGCGAAACTGCCGGTAATTGACATACACCTATTGGAATGTAACGACAATGAGATAGCAGAGTTATTTGACAGCGGCGTACTCAGTTTGCTATGGGACGATCCGTCTGATACTTTCGATGTTATACTCAACAGACACAACGAAGCGCGTGGATATGACACCACAACGCTGCAATTTATCGGATTCAATACTCGTTCTATCATACTGAGGGACGAAGATGTGCGTCGTGCTATCGGAAGTTCTATCAACCGTCAACATATAATAGACACTATCATACCCGGGCAGCCGCTTGCTGCCCCACTTGCGTTACCATCTACTTACAGGTTGTATGATTCACAATGGGAGCAAACGGACGTAGACCCGCTAAGAGAGATGTCGGTTCTTCTCAGCCGTGCCGGACTTGAAGATCATGACAATGATTCATTTCTTGATTATCCTGACGGATTTGGAGGATTCCATAAAATATCCTTAAACTTTATTGTAAATAGTGAAAACACGTATAAAGTGAATGCTGCTCACAGATTCTCAGATACTCTCAGACTGTATGGTATTGAAATAATTGTGCGCGAACTACCTTGGGAAAGTTTTTTGGCTGCGTTGGAGACAGGTTTCTTTGACTTATACTATGGTGAAATAGCTTTAGGAGCCGATTTTGACCTCTCTCCACTGCTTATGCCAAACAGCCATCTTAATTACGGACTCACGGGCAGCGATACTTACAGGCCTTTCATCGAGGACTTTTTATCGGCGCAAACAGATTTTGAAGAGCATGAAGCGGCCCAACGTTTATGTGACAGGATAAGACTTGATGCACCGTTCATACCAATCCTATACAAAAGATATGTTGTACACACGCCGATAGGAGCAATAAGTGGTGCAATTCCAAGCCAATCAGGCGTTTTTAACAATTTTGCAGACTGGACTATCGATTTGACAATGATACCTTAGAAAAGAAAGGGAAGAATCATAAATGAGTGTTTTTAGATGCTATACTGAAAAGCGTGAAGAATTCGATACAGGCGCAAAAGCTTTACTTTGCGAGTTGCGCGATTTTCTCGGGATACGCCGGCTTGAGTCATTGCGCATATTGAATAGGTACGATGTCGAAGGTATTTCGAAAGCTGTGTATCAGGCCGCAATTTTGACTATATTCTCACAACCGCAAACTGATTACATATATGATGAAACCCCGCCTGACTTTGGGAACAACTGCCGGATCCTTATCGTAGAGGCGCTGCCCGGACAATATGATCAGCGTGCGGATTCATGCGCGCAATGTTTGCGTGTTCTCAGCGAGTATACTGATTCAGTATACAACGGTCAGAATGCGCGATTAGATGAGGAGCGATGCGAAGCCGGAGAGTCTGCATACGACTTAGACTATCCTATTATTGTCAAAACCGCAAAAGTATATGTGCTCTATGGAGATATGAGCGATGGTGATATGAAAAAGCTGCGCGGTTATCTTATAAATCCTGTTGAGTCACACGAAGCGGTGTACGAAAAAGCTGAATCTCTTGCAGATTATGGATCGGAACCGAATGCAGTTGAGACACTTCATGGTTTCATCTCTGCGGACGATGAAAAACTGCGCAATTTCCTCAATATATATGAACTCGCTATGGATATGGCGGATCTTCACTTTTGTCAGGCTTATTTTCGCGACACCGAAGCCCGCGACCCAACTATTACTGAGTTGCGATTAATCGATACCTATTGGTCGGATCATTGCCGTCACACTACGTTTTTTACACATATATCTGATGTGACTATTGATGATCCGAAAGTTCAAGCAGCTTATGATGCTTATCTTGAAGCCCGTAATGAGGTTTACGGCGCTGATATCGCCGACCGTCCGATAACGTTGATGGATATCGCTACCATTACAACAAAAATTCTGCGAAAGCGCGGGATGCTCGCAAATATGGATATTTCCGAAGAGGTGAACGCTTGCTCGATACGTATTAACGCAAATGTAGACGGTAAAAACGAGAGCTGGTTTCTAATGTTCAAGAATGAAACACATAATCATCCGACAGAAGTTGAGCCATTCGGCGGCGCAGCGACCTGTGTCGGTGGCGCAATACGTGACCCGTTATCAGGAAGGGCGTACGTCTATCAGGCTATGCGAATTACCGGTGCCGGTAACCCGCTCGCCGCGATAGAGGACACGCTTCCCGGAAAGATACCGCAGAGAAAATTAACAACAACGGCGGCGCAGGGTTATTCGTCTTATGGCAACCAAATCGGACTCGCCGCCGGACTGGTACATGAGATATACCATCCCGGATACGTTGCAAAACGCATGGAACTCGGAGCTGTCGTAGGTGCTGTAAAGGCTGAAAATGTACGTCGTGAAACACCTTTGCCGGGCGATTTGGTGATTCTGCTCGGCGGTAGGACAGGGCGTGACGGAATTGGAGGCGCAACGGGTTCTTCGAAATCACAAACGGACAAATCTATTGTTGCAATGGCTTCTGAAGTACAAAAGGGTAACGCAGCCGTTGAGCGCAATATCCAACGCTTGTTCTTGTATCCTGAAGTCACAAAAATGATAAAAAAATGTAATGATTTCGGCGCTGGCGGCGTGTCTGTTGCTGTCGGAGAGCTAGCTGACGGACTTGATATCAACCTGTCGCATGTACGCTGTAAATACAATGGTCTCGATGGTACCGAGCTGGCCATTTCGGAATCGCAAGAGCGCATGGCTGTGGTCGTATCGCCTGACGACGTTAACGCTTTCATTAAAAAAGCCGGCAGTGAGAATCTTGAGGCATATGCTATAGCCGAGGTCACAGATAATGCACGGATGGTAATGCGTCATGATGGAAAGGTCATAGTAGATATTTCACGTAAGTTCCTTTCAACGAACGGATCAGTTAAGCAAGCTTCAGTTATCGTGAAGGATTCAGGGGGCAGGGGAGCGCTCCAACATCCCATACCCCCTCATCACTCGCCGGTGGAAAGACTCAAAGTGTTGGTAGGTGATTTGCGATTTTGTTCGCAACGCGGACTTTATGAAATGTTTGATGGTTCGGCTGGAGCTTCAAGCGTTTTAATGAAAAGCGGTGGTAAAACCCGCTCTACACCTGTACAAATTATGGCATCACTGCTACCTGTGGGACTGGACCCGACGCAATTAATGACAACATTTCCTATATCACAGCACGATGCAGGACTCGGCAACAGCATCGCACCGCTTCCTGCTACGACCACTTGTTCTGTCATGGCGTTTGGATATGACCCTTACTTATCATCGGAAAATCCGTTTATCGGAGCAAAAATAGCTGTCATAACATCGATTGCGAAACTCGTCTCCGCAGGATGCGACCCCGATACTGTATATCTTTCATTTCAAGAGTTCTTTGAACGTTTACGTGACGATCCCGTTCGCTGGGGGAAGCCGTTTTCCGCACTTTTGGGCGCTTTTGAAGCCCAAATGGAACTTGGTTTAGCTGCAATTGGAGGAAAAGACAGCATGTCGGGTTCGTTCAATGAACTGGATGTTCCTCCAACGCTCGTTTCGTTCGCTATAGCGCCAAACGATGTCTCTCACATTATTTCACCTGAATTCAAGCAATCAGGGCATGATGTTGTGATTTTTGAGGCAGGCAATACCTTAGCCGCAACAAAAAATATATGGAAAAACATTCGAGCACTGATCGAGGATAAAGTAATCGTCTCTGCTTGGGCAATTACCGAAGGCGGCGCTGCCGAGGGAGTTTTTAAAATGGCGCTCGGCAATGAAATCGGCTATGAGCACACTGCCGCTCAAGCCCTTGAATCCCTTTTTACTTATTCTCCCGGTGCTATTGTGGCAGAGGTTGTACACCCTGTGCCGGACGCTATGCTTATTGGACGCACAATACCTGAACCGATAATAAAAATCGGTGTTGACCATCTGAGTATCGCAGAGCTGAAATCTGTGTGGGACGGTACGCTTGAGCCAATATTCCCAACTAAGTCAAGTTGTGCGGGTAATGTTTCGTCGATTGATTACAGTACTCGTACAGCAATAACCTCAAGCGAGCATTTCGCAAAGCCACGAGTTGTGATATTCGCATTCCCTGGCTCAAACGGTGAACTCGACACAGCGCGCGCCGTCAGCCGGGCAGGCGGCATACCAAGAATTATCAATATAAGAAACCTGACCCCTGATATGTTTAAAGAATCTATAGCAGAAACGAAACTCGAAATGAAAGAAAGCCAGATCTTGATCATATCGGGAGGCTTTTCGTTCGGTGATGAACCGGACGGCTCTGCCAAATTCATAACTGCTTTTTTCCGCAACCCTGTCATTACCGAGGCAACACACGAACACCTAAAAATGCGCGATGGTCTCATGCTAGGTATATGCAACGGATTTCAAGCGTTCATTAAGCTCGGGCTCGTTCCATTTGGTGAAATAATCTCTCCGGGCAATGATTCCCCCGTACTCACGCTCAACACTATCGGCAAATTTCAAGCGGGATATTACTATACACGTGTCGCGTCAGTCAACTCACCGTGGATGAACCTATGCAGTGTTGGAGATATTCACGCTATTGCAGTTTCTCACGGAGAAGGACGCTTCATAGCATCAGACGATATGCTTAACCGACTCATCGCCGGAGGGCAGATAGCAACACAGTATACCGACATTGCCGGCAATCCTTCTATGGAAACTCTCATTAACCCTGATGGCTCCATGATGGCGGTGGAAGGAATATTCAGTCCTGACGGCAAGGTGTTTGGTAAAATGGGACACACAGAGCGACACAACGAACACGTCGCGAAGAATATCTATGGAGAAAAATATCAACCGATATTCGAAAGCGGAATCAACTATTTCAGATAGAGGTGTATAATTACGTACATAGTTAATCATTATATAACCACTACCAGGAGGTTTCTGATATGACAGACAGAAAACTAATCAGCATGGCCACGGATGTTATGGCCAACTCATATTCACCTTATTCAAGATTTAAAGTTGGCGCGGCTATTGAATGCGCAGATGGATCGGTATTTACAGGATGTAACATTGAGAACGCGGCATTTGGCTCAACGATGTGTGCCGAGGCTACGGCAATCGCGTCCGCAGTCTCAAACGGAAAACGCAGTTTCAAACGTATCGCGGTAACGTCCGAGGGAAGCACCTACTGCTTCCCTTGCGGTTCATGCCGACAGCTTCTAAGTGAGTTCTCACCTGACATTGAAGTATTATGTGCACGCGCGGACGGTCGCTATGTTAGCTACCCTCTTGCAACGCTGCTTCCGATGGTTTTCGGCAAAGAGCACATCGGAAATCCATAATCCAATGCATGTAATTTGTCACAATATTGTAATATTATTTTTCTTTTACTCTTTGCTGAAATTTGCTATAATTAAGCATCAATGGCAGTTTTTCACCAAAACTGACAGGAGGGGTGCCAGTGGATAGCTACACAAGGAAATTTAATGTTGTAGGCGGAGGGCTTAATACTCGCGAAATACTCTCGGCAGTCTACGAAGCGCTGATGATAAAGGGATACAATCCTGTTAATCAGATAGTTGGGTATATTCTGTCAGAGGATCCCACATATATTACTAACTACAACAACGCGCGCAGTATGATATGCAAGCTCGACAGAGACGAATTACTGCAAGATCTTGTCAAATCATATTTAGCGGATCGATAACTGCACGGAGTGTTTACAACATAAGATATTGGCGAAAAAGGCCGTGAAATGAAAACAAAATCTTTGATAATAGCCGCTGCATTTTAAGGGCCGCACACTGAGCGGTTCATTTTATAAGCATCGTTTACGTGGTTACTGTTGCCCCACCAGAAACAGGCGTATTATGCGCCTTTTGTTCGGTCAGTTCCGGGATAGAACCGGAATTCCCTCATGGCAGTCGCTGGGCACGCCTGTTTCCGGCTACTCCGTGTAACTTTACGTGAAAAGAATTTCCATAATAGCAAAAAAAGTTGTTGACAGTTAAGAAACAATGTGTTACAATTCAGTTACAATTTATATGGGAGCATTATTATGACTGCGGAAACAAAAGAAAAAAATATATCTTTAGAGTATAAAGGCCATCCCCTTAGAAGGAAAGATAACCTGATTTATTATGGCAGTATGGCTGATAAGTACATTATTATGCTCCAGGTTGTTGAAACGAAAACGCACGAAGATTTAAACGTTGCAAGCCGGATTGTGGTACAATTGCAGCTGACAGACCCAGACCTCAAATCGCGTGATAGGGTTGTAAAGAAAAGCGAGAAAACCAGCTTTTTTGAAGCTATTGATGTCGCAGCTGTTTGGCTGGAAAGAGCTCTTACGGCTGGCTAGAGTTCGGCGAAGGATAACCGAAAGGGAAATCATTAATGAGATATATCAAGAAACTTGTAGTAGTATTATTAGTATTGACAATATTTGTGTCAATACTGCCTTTAAGTGCGTCAGCTACTGGTACGATTGCTTACGGAGCGGCTACGGTTGACACTATGAACTTGAATCTGCGCACCGGCCCGAGCTTGACACACACGGTTATTACCACTCTCAACGAGGGCGATATTGTTGTCATACTTCAACGTACAAACAGCGAGTGGTATCACATTAACTTTCATGGCGTCATTGGTTATGTGAACACAACTTTCCTCAGAGATATTCTCACGGCGGAAAACTTCAGCGCCGTCGGACGCATCACTGGGGACTGGGTTAATATCCGCAGCAGACCAACTACTGCAAGTGATTTGCTCGCAACATATCCCGAACAGACCGAAATGACCGTCATCGGTATTAACAGCGGGTGGTATAAAGTTCGTCACGACGGTCATATCGGCTATGTCCGCTCTGACTTTATGTCGATCATCAACGGATACAGAGTAGCAACGACTTCCGGAGGATCTACGAACGCAGCATCTGATGTCGCATACTCTTCACCTCCGGCTAATCTTCCTCTGGGACAACAAATTGTTGAATATGCGTTAGGTTTTCTTGGTTCAAGATATGTTTGGGGCGGAACTTCTCCGTCGGGATTTGATTGTTCTGGCTTTGTAACTTACGTTTATAAAAATTATGACATATCAGTCAGCAGGACTGCACATGGTCAGTTTAGGGACAATGGTGTGCGCGTAAACAAATCAGACCTGGCTCCCGGTGATCTTGTTTTCTTCTCCTCAAATGGTGGCAGTTATGTTACGCATGTGGGGATATATATTGGCGACGACGAATTTGTTCATTCATCAAGCTCATCCACCGGGGTTATAATAAGCCGTCTTGACAGCGCCTACTATACAAGAGTGTGGCATGGTGCAAAGCGATTAATATAATAAAATATAGTAACTGTTCAGTACCCCTACCCCAAAAACCCTAAAAGCCGCCACGTCATTGCGGCCTCCGAGCCGCAATCCCCCGAAATCCGCGCAGGGGATTGCGGGTCAGGCCCGCAATG
>Ga0099364_10001794_pt1 | contig 12446 bp, 10 predicted proteins | sample TergutTh196P3_FD_73070 | JGI IMG/M metagenome (GOLD analysis project Ga0099364, IMG submission 73070) | Microcerotermes parvus P3 segment gut microbial communities from Pointe-Noire, Republic of the Congo - Th196 P3 | ecosystem: Host-associated > Arthropoda: Insects > Digestive system > Gut ... | reverse complement strand
CCCGAGGAAGCGGTTGCGGTGAGCGTTTCAGTTCTGCCCACGCGGTTGATACCCGGCTGCGGGAAGGTGATGGTCTGATTCGCCTTTGTAATCTCAAAGTGGATGACAAGCGGCGTAATCACATAATCCGTCCCGCCGTTCGCCGATACGGTGAGGGTATAGCTGCCCACATTTGTCGGCGCGCTTGGAAGTGCCGCGCCGCCGTCAACCGCCCATGCGTAGGTTGCCATGAGCCAGGCCATGCCGTTGTCGGTAGTAAACACCGGCGTACCTGTCATAGCGATGGGGCTGCCGTTGTATGGGCGGCTTGTTACCGTTACGCCTGAGACGGTCACGGGAATTTTATCCGTAACGGTTACTACGCGGGAAACGGAAAGAGGGGTCGGTAGCGTGAGCCAGTTCGGTGGGCTGGTGTAACTGATTGTGCCGGTAAAGGTTGTGCTTTCGCCCACTGTTGTTCTGTCGAGGGTTTGTGTTCCCCAGTTGATTGTGTACGGTACATTCACGTCCCCAACCGTGATTTGCCCGCTTATCGGCAGAACGGACGTGCCCAAATCGCTTGCCGTTGCCGCCGTATCGCTTCGTACGAGAACAAATGTATCCGCGAACGTGGGATTTGCCGCCACTGTCGGCGTGACGGTTACATTGACCGCAGCGGTTACACTGCCTACATTGATATTGCTGTTACCGGTCAGCGTCCCGGTGAATGTGTATGTCGCACCTGCTGGCTGATGCGTAAACGACGGCAGCACATTCCATGTGATGGGCAGGGTCGCAGTGCCTCCGGTGGTCGTGACATTCACGGTTGCGGGCAATCCGGCGAGAGTGGCGATTGCCCCGGCGGTTGTGGCGTTTCTCGCGGTATAGGCCGTTATGCCGGTTGTAACGTTGTTGATAACCGTGTCGATGCTCTGGACGGCCGCGTTCGCCACATTCACCGTGATATTGCCGCTTGCGGTTGTGAAGTTCCCGCTGGGATCGGTGTAGGTTGCGGCGAAACTCTGCCCGTTTCCGGCGTTCGGTATCGGTGCGCTTGGCGTTACCCACGCATAACCTGTCGGTAGTTGTGAGTTGAGGGCGGCAAGCGTCAGTGCCTCTGTGTATGTTGTATTTATCGCGGCGGGTGTGCCGAAGCTGCCAGCCGCTTGCCCTATCACAATGGAAAATATCAATTTTTCGATGCCTGCGGCGTTCTGCGCCTGAACGCCAAAATCAAATTCACCCGCCGCCGTGGGCGTTCCCGAAATCACGCCGGTTGATGTGTTTAACGAAAGGCCGCCCGGCAATGTGCCGCCGGAAACGCTCCATACGGCATAGCCGCCTGTTGCTTCAAGGGTTTGGCTGTATGCCGTGTTATATGTGCCGCCCGATAGTGATGCCGTTATGATGGCGGGTGCGGTCATTTCGATAATAGCGTCACCCGTTATCGTGCCGTTGTCGGTAATCGTGCCGCCGTCACATATAGTGCCGCCATTGGCAATCGTTCCGTTGTTGGTAATCGTGCCGCCGTTGTTGATAATCGTACCTTCGTTCGTCAGCGCCTTGCCGTCCGGTACCGTCAAGCTCGCACCGTTCGGGATGGTCAGCGTTTGGCTGTCCTCAATCGTCAAACCATCCTCAAGCGTAACATTGCCGTAGACGGTGCCGCCGCTGCCGTTGAATAGTATGCCTTGCTCAACGTCATCAATGTTTGTCTGTGTGTTTCGGTTGTTCGACAAACTCGACGCGTACACCACCACATTGTCGTCCATGGACAGCGTACCGCCGCCGAGTGCATTGTTCCCGCCGCCGATGCCCGCGCCGAAGCTGCCGCCGGTAGCTTTGACCGTAGCACTGCCGGTGATGGTAATACTGCCACCTGTGCCGCCTGTGTCGCCGTAACCCCAACCGCCGCCGATGCCCGCGCCATTGTTGCCGCCTTGCGCTTCTACGTTTGCGGTACCGCCTATTGTTATAGTTCCACCCCTACCGCCGCCGCTACTGGATACACCTTCACCGCCGCCGATGCCCGCCGCATTGAGACCACCGGTGGCTTCGACCGTGCCGCCAGTGATTTCGATAGTACCGCCATCGCTATTTTGACCACCGCCGATGCCCGCGCCCATGGCGCCGCCGTGGGCTGTGATATTGCCGCTTTCGATGGTGATATGGCCGCCATCGCCATTTCGACCGCCGCCGATGCCCGCGCCGTAGCTGCCGCCTGTGGCTGTGATATTGCCGCCGGTGATGGTGATATCGCCGCCCGCGCCGCCGTTGCCGCCGCCTATCCCCGCGCCGCCGTTGCCGTTGGCTGTTATATTGCCGCCGGTGATGGTGATATTGCCGCCATCTCCGTCTCTACCACCGCCTATCCCCGCGCCGCCGCTGCCGCCGATGGCTGTAATCGTGCCTCCGGTGATGGTGATATTGCCGCCATTACCGCTACTTCCACCGCCAATCCCCGCGCCGTTACTTCCGCCGTTAGATGTCAGGCTGCCCGTGCCGTTTATCGTCAGCGTTGCGTCTGTGGTTTCTATACCCGCCCCACTTACGGGACTTGTGAGGGTGTTAGTTCCCAAAATGGTAAGAGTCAAATTCGCGCCCGCGACCAGAAAAATTGCAGGGACAGCACTATCTGTAATACCCGAGATAGACACACCGTTCAGCGTGACGCTTGCGTTTCCAGCAACAACAATGCGCCGCCCGTTTGCAACTGTTCCGGTAACGATAATGTTTGCGCCGTCTTCGATCCTGAGGAGCTCGTAAGCCCACACGCAGTTGTGATCTTCGGCATTGGTTGAACCGGCTGTCCATGTTCCCGTTGATAGATTAAACGTGCCTGTCGGTTCTGGCGGCACATTAAACAGCATTATGTCCGACCTGCTAATCGGCGCGGGCATATCATCCGTTAAACCGGAGGAATCCCCGCAATCATCATCACAGACATGGTCGCATTCCACGCCCGCGTCCTCGTCAAAGGCGCACAGGCCCTCCCCGCAGATATGGGCGCAGTCGTCCTGTCCCGGCGTAGTTTCATCGCCCGTTAAGCCGGAGGAATCCCCGCCCGGTTCATCATCCGATAAGCCTGGGGGAATTTCGGCGCAATCTTCGCCGCACACATGGTCGCAGGATACAGGCTCTATGTAACCGCAATCCGCGTCGTGAACATGAACGTAGCCTTCATCTTCGTCCTCGTCGCAGTCCGCGCCCTGTACATACAAGCAAGTGCCATCCTCGCAAACATGGATGCAGTCCTCCCGTTCCGGCAAAGGCGCGGCTCCGATTAGAAGCGTAAGCGTCATCGCAAGGGATAAAATCAAGGCGGTAAGTTTTGCGAGTGGCCTGCGTGTTTTCATGTGTGTTTTCCCCATCTTTCATAATGTAACCTTGTATGCCAACAGTAAAATAGCATATGAAAAAATTATAACATAATAATCTGTTTTTCGCAAAATATTTTATTTGGAAGTTTCCGCGAAAAACGAACAGCCATAATGCCGTAAATGCCCGTAATATAACAGTCCGGGCATTTGGATTATTAACAAAAGGCATAATCGGTTACATCCTCCCGGATGATGTGGGATACTTGACGTATCTCACGATTAAAAAAGGAGGATTTTCAATATGGCAACAGAACCAATCCGGGATAAAAAGAAGCTGCGGGAGCTTGCGGGGTACTGGCTAAAGCGGGGGAATCTCCGCAATTATCTGCTGATTGTGCTGGGGGTATGTACGGCTTTACGCATCAGCGATTTGCTTCGGCTTACATGGGATGACGTTTTCGACGAGGGGCGCGGGGCGTTCCGCTCACACATTACATTGACGGAACAAAAGACCGGAAAGCACAAAACCATCGCACTCAATAAAAAAGCAATCGCCGCGCTCCGTCTGTATGAACCGCACAGGCGGGGCATATATATTTTTTCCAACAACCGCAAAAATCCCGCGCCAATCAGCCGCGTACAGGCTTGGCGCATCGTCAAGGCCGCCGCATTGGCGATAAAGCTGGCGGGGAAAATCGGCTGCCACAGCCTGAGAAAATCGTTTGGGTATCATGCTTGGAAAAACGGCACAAGCCCCGTAGTCATCATGGATATATACAATCATTCGAGCTATGAGGTAACGCGGCGGTATCTTGGGGTAAGCCAGGATGACCGGGATGGGGTTTACCTGAATCTCGCGCTCTTTTAGCTCCCGTAAATCAAAATCCAGACGAATGAAAGAGCCAAATGCCGCGCCCGGCGTGGCATACGAAAGATGGCTTAACTTCGTCGTTCCGCTAATGATGATGATTAAATATTCCATAACAAGCCCGAGTAGACTGTCTACGCCAAACCATAGAGCTTTCTCACGGTTTCATCATCTGATATCGTAAAACGCTGTGCATTACGGCGTTCTGCGATATCAGTAGTGTTTGACGTTTAGGTGCTTATCGTGTTATACTAAATCCAATCTTAATATGAAAGGTGGTGAACAGCATGAAGCAATCTTGCAATGAGTTGTTCCCCGGCAGCGATATAGTGCGTAAGTACACGTTCAAAACAATCAATATACCAAGGGATCGTTCTGCCCTGTTGGCGAGAGCAAACCATCAGCTTTCACAGGATTTTGCCGACACAAGGGATAATTGCGCCATTTTTGCTCCCCCGAAAACAGCCGTTTTCGCACTCACAGGGGATAATTGCGCGATTTTTCAGCATGATTGTTTTGAATGTCTGTCACCACATATTATAGCGGCCTAAACCGCTTCTTATGTTTGGTTGCCCTGTGCAGACAAAACAATCTGCACAGGGCTTTTTTGCGCCCTCAATCAAACATAAAGGATTGACTGTTATGCACCTTAAAAAATATATTAAAACGGCTAAGATATCCCTGCACGCGGGAACCAACGGTGGAATGATCTATATGTTCCCGCAGATTATCCTTAAAATAATCTACCTCGTTCCGCTGATGTTTATATGGCGAATCGTCACGGCAAGCGGCGTTAACGCGGGTATGAGCTTGACACAGCTTTTGACTTACACTTATATCAACGCTTTGCTATCGCACATTCTAATCGTAAATACTTTTATCAACGATTGGGACTCGGCGGGTAAGGTTATTCCCCTGTTCACCCGCCCGATGCCGGTTTACGGGCAGGTTATATCACGAACTATTGGTGAATGGATACCGACAATACTAATGTTCTCCCTGCCGATGGCGATAATCGCGCCGCTGTTCGGGATACAAATGATACCGCAAACCTTGTGGGTTATACCATCGCTGTTCTTATGCGCGTCGCTCGGTTTCGCCTTTGAGTTTTTGTTCTTCTGTGTTACCCTGCGCCTAAAAAATGTTGTATGGTTGATGTGGGTCATACGTTCAGCAATAGTATCATTCTTTTCAGGAACAGTAATTCCGTTTAGAATACTGCCGCTTGGCATGGATAAATGGATGGCGTATCAGCCATTCGGAAGTCTTGGCGGCGCAACCTTGTCGCTCTATGTAGGTACGGCAGACCCGCTGAACATTATCACGGCGCAAATTTTTTGGAACGTGGTTTTGTGGAGCGTTGCCGTTTTATGGTTCAACAAATCACGGGAAAGGATGGTGAGTTTCGGTGGGTAAAAAAACCACCCCGCCGTCTGCGGACGGCACCCCTCCAAGGAGGGGAATTTCATTAAAACGCTGGGTTCAGCTTCTCGGTATATACGCCAAAATGGATATGGCGGCTTTGTTCCGTGATACTAAATTTATGTTGATTGCCGTGATTTCGGACATAGCTTCGGATATTTCGGGTATATCGGGCATATTTCTGCTTGCATGGCGGTTCGACGGCATCGGCGGTCTTGATAAATATGAAATCCTATTCATGCTTGCTTATGGAGGTATCGTAAATGGCATAATCGCAGTTTTAGACCGGGGTAACGCATCATTCCCAAGCAGGATTATCGGACGCGGACAATGGGAGCATATGTTTATTATGCCGTTGCCGTACAATGTCCAGATGATTGGGTTCTTTCCGTTTACATGTTCCGGCAGGCTCGTTTCGGGGATTATTTTGATGGTCATTGCGGCAATAAATCTACCCATGCTACCTGTTTGGTGGATTGCGGTTTTATTCTTGAACGTAATGATCAGCATTGTCATCGTCGTTGCGCTGTCATACCTTGTATCGAGTTTGGCGTTTTACGCCCCGGTACAATGCGAAGAAATTTCCACTTCAATCAGGTACAGCGCGGAATATACTGCCACATTTCCGTTATCGGGTATGCCGCTCTACATGAAACTGCCGCTCTTAACCGTCTTTCCGGCAGGGCTTATAGCATGGCTGCCTACGCTGATTATCCTCGGTAAAACTCCGACATTTGCAAACCTTTACCCGATTATTTTCGCGGTGCTGCTTTCGCTTATCGCCGCTCATTTTTTCAAGAAAGGATTTCGATATTATGTCAAAAAAGGAATCAACCGTTATCACGCGGGCGGACACCGCTGTTAGCGAGAACTTCGCCATCTGCGTCGGCGGCGTTACTAAAATATTTGAACAATGGCAGCGTGAAAACGCAGGTAAGGCCTTATTCAAAAACCTGCTCAAACCGCAGAAGAAAATTATCACGGCTCTCGATAACGTATCGTTCACAATCAATCGTGGCGAATTTGTCGCATATGCCGGACCGAATGGCGCAGGTAAAAGCACAACCATGAAACTGCTTGCGGGTATGCTTCAACCGACTGAGGGTACTTTGAGCGTTCTCGGAATGTCACCCGAAAAAGACCGAATAAAGGTTATGAGCAAAATTGGTGTGTTGTTCGGCAACCGCACGGAACTTTGGTGGGACCATCCCGTATCGCAGAGTTTTGAATGGAAAAAGGTTGTTTGGGATATTCCCAATGAGGTTTACAAACGCAATGTTGATTTGGTTGTAGAGCTTCTTGATATTGGCGGCTTATTGAAAACCTTCGCCCGCGAACTATCTCTCGGTCAGAGAATGAGAGCCGACCTTGCCATGATGCTGCTGCACAGCCCCACGCTCATATTACTAGATGAGCCAACACTCGGGCTTGATGTTGTGGCAAAGCGGCAGATGATTGATTTTCTCAAAAGAATCAATCGTGATGACGGTGTTACAATCATCGTCACAAGCCACGACATGGATGACCTCGAAGAAATGGCACAGCGCATACTAATGATTTCGGACGGCACAATCGCATATGACGGAAGCTTTGACGGTTTGCGGGATATTACCGGGAATCTTACACGATTTACAGTCACAATGGGTAATGGAGACATCCCCGCGCTCAATGGCGGCAGGTTCATTAAAAGCGGCAGCGGTGTTTATGAGTTTGAGGTTGATGTCACAAAAAATCCAATTAAGCATTTGCTGAAGCAGCTATCGGATTCTGACGGAATTAAAGATGTGGAAATCAATAAAGCACCCATTGAACAGGTCATTGCCGGGTTATATGAGGCGTGGAAGTAAACGAATCATAGTAACATATTAACTTAATCTTTGCAAGGTGCGATTTTTCCCATTGCAACCAAAATCGTTTAGCCCATCTCCACCGCCAAGCACTTGTATAGCTTGGCGGTGGAGTTCTATGTTTTTCTTGATATTCGGTGAAAAAATCTATATAGTGGGAACACGCCCTAAAACGAACGGGCGGGGATACCCCGCCCGCTTTAATTTTTCACGCCTTTTATATGAATGTGCCGTATTTGTGTGATCTCGTAGCTGTCTAAAGGCCGGTCAAGGCTGTCGTATGAATGCGCGCAAATCATGATATTCTCCATTTGAGGAGACTCTCCGGTTTTTGTTACCACAAGCGTGTGATGGAATTCCGGCAAGTATGTAGCTATCTGGATTATATCCCCGGGCTTCATCTCGTCTATCCCTGTTTCTTCGGCGTATGGTCCCGGTCCCTTGTTTGACGTTAGAAAGCTGTACAGGTACTTTACCCCCGTCCATGCCGGGGCACGGTCGTTCACAGAGCGATAATACCAGCCGTATACCGGTTTATAGTTCATCACGCCGGCGCCCGCATGTATGCATTGCGACGCGAAATTTGCGCAGTCCCCACCTAAGCCTGAGAAGCTGTAGTACGCGGGGTTTCTCTTAAGCGCCCATGTTCTCGCGTACTCTACTGCCGCGGCGCGGTTATAGCTCATTTTCACTCCCCTTTTCATACAGTGTTAAAACAGCTTATGAAAAAGTGGTTGAATATGTGAAGCTATCGTTAAGGCTATTATCCCCCGCGCAGTGTGTTTTCGATCCGCCTTAAGTTATTCTGATTTTCGTTTTGCGCGCCGGTTACCGGCTTTGCGGCGTTTGCGGCGGCGATTACCGCCATGTAGATTTCAACCACAAGCTGGTACAGCTCCGGCGGTATCGACTGGCCCAGCTCAAGCTTTGACAAAAGTGTCGCAGCGCTGTCGTCGTGGTAAATATTGACGCCGCACTCGTCGGCTATTTCAAGGATTTTTTGCGCGACAAACCCCGACCCCGCCGCAACGACGACCGGGGCGGAATCCTGTCCCGCGCTGTATTTCAGCGCCGCCACACGCAAATCCCTTGTATCGGGAGCGGGAGCGCCGTTTTCAGATTTGGACATCGATACCCACCTTCTTGTTGAGCAGTCTCGGGAATACCTCGGCGACGCTGTGCTGTCCGCGCATCACGTCGATTGCAAAATTGCTCATCGTATACCCATAAGTCTGCATAATATCGCCAAAGTGCCGCTTTAGTCCTGAAATCGGCTTTAAAAAATCTTCGGGGCACCACAGCGCAAAATCGACGTACCCGTTTGTTTCAAGGAAGCTAAGCTCGAACGAGCCGTGCGTATCCGACTCAATCGAAAGGAATATCTTGCGGCTTTTGCCGTTCTGTCTTCCCGCCCTTTCCTCTGTTTCCGGGTCAACATACAGCTCCGTGAATACTTTTCCAATCGGCGTTTCAAGCGGCAGCATAAAGTGCAGGATATCCATGATGGAGCCCTGGTTTTGCAGCATGCTTATGAGCATGCTTTCAGCCTGCCGCACTACCGCCGGGTTTGCCTCGGATGAACGCAGCGTCTCCGAAATGACCTCCGAAAGCTTCTCCATGATGCTGTTCGGCGTGTTTTTCGCGTCTTCCACGCTTGATTGAACAAGGCTTAAAATGTTTCTTTCAAAGTTTTCAGGCACGTTCGCAACCTGCTTTAGATTGGCTAAAAGCTTTTCCACGGCGTCTTTTAGCGCTTCGGGCGTTCCCTGGTCGACTCTTACGATGTTATGTATCACAACCATCATCACATCGCGTATTTTCTCGCTTTGATGGTATTTCGTGACAATTTCCCCAAGAAGCGGCAGCAGGCTGCTTTTGAGTATCTGGGCCGCCTCCTTCTGGCTTACCTGCTCAACAGGCGGCGCTTGTTCGCCTTTAGCGGCTTGCGGCTCCCCGCCTTGGACCTTTGCCTGCTGTGATTGTTGCGGCTCCCCGGCTTTCCGGGCGCCTGCCTGCGCTTCCTCCGCGGTTTTCTGCGTTCCTGCCTGCGCTTCTTCACCGGGCTTGTGCTGCGCAGATACTTCCTCGCCCTCCTGCGCCGCCTGCTCGGGGTTTACCGGCGCCATAATCTTAGCGGCTTCTTCCTGAGGCAAAAGCATTTTTGCAAGTCCTGTAAGGTAATCTGCGAATTGTTCCCTGTCTTGAGGAAACATGTAGTCTAAAATGCTGTTACTGTTGTATAAAATTGTTTTGATGGAGTTTTCAAAATTCACATTGTGGTCAAATGATTTTAGCAGGTTCGCGATTGCATCCTTCACCTTCGGGAACTCCTCGAATTTGCCTAAAATATCGCGTAAAACATCAAACACGGCGCCTTTAAACAATATCGAGGATTTATCCTGTTCTAAAACCGCGCTTAGAAATTTATCCGACGACACGAAAAGGGATTCTAAAAGCTCCTTTACCTGCGCGTCGTTCGCAACGTCGGAGGCGGAGACGCCCATCTCCACAAGGAATGCAATCTTCTTAAACGCCTGGATGATTTCGCCCGCGTTCTTTAAAAGCGGAATAATGGCCGCGCGGCCCATGCTGTCCTTTAGGTTTGCGCCCGGTTGCTCGGGCTGGCGGTCGGCGACTCTGCCCTCATGGTCTGATTTGTGGATTTTTGACGGGTCAGTCAAGTCAAACGCCTGATCGCTTACCGGACGAAGCTTGCTGCCAACGTTTTCCTTTGATACCATTGGAGTCGTTACTTTTGTTATTTCAGCCATTTCATCCATCCTTTCAGACGTTTTTTAATGATAATTTTGATGATAATATTGTAAGTTATCCGTCTTTATCTGTCAATTGGTTTTGAGCTGTCAATTCACCCCAGCTGTAGATTTTTATCGAATTTTGTGGTAAACTATTTTTAAAAATTACAGGAGGCAGTGCTATGTCTGAAAGCCTTTTCGGCGAAAATATCGCGCCATGCTGCAAATACTGTGAATTTGCGATGCAATATTTCGATAACGATAAGATTCTTTGCAGAAAGCGAGGCGTTGTGCTGTCGGACCATAAATGCAGGAGTTTCTTTTACGACCCATTAAAGAGGGTTCCTAAAAATCCGAGGATCGTTGAAAAAATAAAAGAGGAGGCATTTAAGCTGTAATTACATAAGGGGGTGTCCATGCCATATAATGAAAAATAAAGAATTCAAATTTATACTTTTATGCGTTTTTCTAAGCGCTTTTATATTGTTTTCAATCACCTTCGCTTTTGAAGGCATTCCGGTCTTTCAAGAGCGGCAAATCGCCGAGGATACAGCCCCTCTTGTTCCGGCAAGCGCCAACGCGTCCGATTTAAACAAGGACGCCCGGCCTAAGCCGGTGCTTGAGATAAGTGAAGACGACTTGTTAATCCCGGGGGTTTTTGACGTCACAAGGCCCGACGAAAAGCTTACCACATTATACGATAAATATTTTATCATGGGAACCTCGGACCCCAGGCTGCCTGTATTTTTCGGCGAGGAGGAAATCAAGCGCCCCGGCGTCAGGGGGACGTTCGGTGTTCTCGCGGAGCTTGAGGTCGGCGAAAACACGTTTACCTTTTCCCAAGGGGGGAATACAAAAACCGTCACGATTATACGGCGGGAAATCAAACCAGACAAATCGGCGCCGATTACCTCTGTCACGCAGAGCTCTATGGTTCCCGCCGTTTTTTCGGGAGTCCGCGCGGGCGATGAGCTTGAAGTGGGCTGCATTGCACCGTCCGGGGCCGAGGTCACGGCTGAGTTCGGCGGCAGAACCGTTACGCTTTCGCAGGTCGCCGAGGCGGAAGCCTTAGGAATCCCCGCGTTTTATAAGGCGTCCGTCGCGGTCGGGGACGGATATGATCCCCAAGTCACGCAAAACGCCGGCAAGGTAACGTACCGTATGACGTTTCACGGCGAGACGAAAGAATACACATCAAGCGGAGATGTTTACGTCGCGGGGGCTGACAGCGCAATTGCCGTCCGCGTTACAAATTATCTGGGGTTTGTTTACGATGATACGCGTGACCTGTCGGATTTCCGCGAAAAACTGAAGCGCGGAGCCACCGACTACATGCGTTCGCAAGACAACTCCTACGTTGAACTTTCTTCAGGCGGGTATATCTCTAAGAATCAGGTAAAGGTCATAGAGGGTACGCCCGATGTATCGGGAACGCTTTTAAAGGTCACGCCGGACGCCTTAGAAAAAGGCGAGAGCTACACGTTTCACTGCGATAATAACCCGGCGTATTTAACAGATCTTTCGGATGAGCGGTTCTCCGTCACGTTTTTTAACGTGGCGGGAACCCCTGCTATAGATATTTCGGACAGCAAGCTGTTTTCTGAAGTGGAAAGATTAGACGGCGACCATTTTGTAACGTATACCTTTACGCTGAAAGAACCGGGGCCTCTCTGGGGCTACAATATCAGTTACGGGGACGAGGGCGCGTCGCTTCTCTTCCGCTACAAGCCTGTGCTTTCACAGGGGCCGAGGCCATTGTCGGGGATTACCGTTATCCTTGACGCGGGCCACGGCGGCAAGGACCCGGGCGCGCTTGGCTTCGCGGGAATAGACGGCCCCACGGAAGCCGACGTAAACCTTTCCCACGCAAAGGCGGCGGGTAAATTGCTTGAGGATATGGGCGCAAAAGTCATCCATACACGGTTAAGCGATACGTTTTATTCGCTTGACTACAGGCTTCGCTCCCCTGAGGAATACGGCGCCGACTTGTTTTTGAGCATCCATCACAACAGCGTGCTTGAAAATGTCGATGCGAACCGCGTTTCAGGCTTGGAGGTCTATTACCATACGGGGATGTCAAAACCGCTTGCGGATGCGATGATGCAGGGGCTTGTAAGCGGCCTTGGCAGGCCGGAGCGCATAATTCGCCAATCTTATTACCGCGTGACGTTAAGCCCGTATTCCCCTGCCCTGCTTTTGGAGCTTGGGTTTATGAGCAACCCTCTTGAATACGAGCGCGCGGCGTCCGGCATCGAGA
>Ga0099364_10010932_pt1 | contig 12448 bp, 13 predicted proteins | sample TergutTh196P3_FD_73070 | JGI IMG/M metagenome (GOLD analysis project Ga0099364, IMG submission 73070) | Microcerotermes parvus P3 segment gut microbial communities from Pointe-Noire, Republic of the Congo - Th196 P3 | ecosystem: Host-associated > Arthropoda: Insects > Digestive system > Gut ... | reverse complement strand
AAATGAAGGGTTCAATTTAATTTGAGGGGTTTCCATTGTTAATATTGCTGATACATTCAAGAAAAGCTTTTGCATATTTATCCGCTTTTCCCTGGCCTATGCCGTCAATCAACATACACTCGGAAAGACTTTTTGGCCTGCGTTTTGCAATTTCCGCCAGTTGTTCATTGGTGCAGACGGCATAAACCGGAAGACCGTTTTCTTCCGCAAGTTTTTTTCTGATTTCGCGTAACTTTGAAAAAACAGAAAAATCCTCCGGGCTTAAAATTTCTCTGTAATCCACCTTGCTTTTAACAGATTCGCCTGTACTTTTTTCCTGTCCGTCAAGGTACTCCACCAGAACAGCCCAGCGCGGCGTGCCTTCTATTGCGGCAAGTTCCTTGCGGGTCTGCACAATCCGCCTGCCCCTGAGAAACCTGTTAAGTTCTTCCTGTTCGGCGCTGCCCGGGTACAGTGGAAGTAAAAATGGCGCGTACTGCAGCTTCATGTTTTTAGCAGGGGGCTTCGCCCCCTGCACCCCCATTTTATGGTTTTTTCTTCTCCCCCCGCCGGTTCAATGCCCTCTCTTCCGCTCCCTCCGGTCGCTTCAGACCTTCCGCCTCCGGCGGAAAGCGGGCATTTCACCTAACGCTTGCCTGAGCCTGTTAAACTAGGGACGGACAAGACGGAAACCAACAAAGCTGATCCAGTAGTTCGGGCCGTTGAAGCCCCGGCTCGCGGAACGCAGAACAACGGCTGAAGGGCCCCAGCTCCCGCCGCGTAACACGCGGACAGTCCCAGAGGACGCGCCCGCAGGATCTGCCTGCGCTCCGCTTGCGTATGTCCCATACCAGTCAAAGCACCACTCCCAAACATTCCCGTGCATGTCGTATAACCCCCACGCATTTGCCGGTTTCTTTCCCACCTCATGCGTTCTTGAATTACTATTACTTGTATACCAACCCGTATTGTCGCTTATGCTTGTTCCTGTATTATACGCTGTTGTTGTCCCAGCCCGACAGGCATATTCCCATTGTGCCTCGGTAGGTAAACGGTAACCATTTGATCCGGGCTCTATCGTTACTGCATTCCATGTACTGTTACTGCTCGTTGGTATGCTTCCCCAGTCTGAGGGATTCGTACTTCCGTTAATACGGTATGCGGGGTTTAATTCTTCCATAATACTCAATCTGTTACAGAATACTATCGCCTGATACCAACTTACAGTCTCCACAGGTCTTCTTGCCTGTACTTCTCCTGATGCAGGACTTGATGTAAAATAACTGGGATTAGTCCCCATCACAGCTTGATACTGCTCCTGCGTTACCTGATATTTGCCCATGTAAAAACCATTGGTCAGCGTTACCTGGCGCTGAGTTTCATCACTATAACGATTCGGCTCGCCTGCAGGGCTGCCCATCGTAAACGTCCCGGCAGGGATCCATACCATCTCAATAATTGAGAGAGCGGCAGTCTGTGGAAAGGTTGCGGTAATCACACCGGAGTTTGCGGAATTATTAACCGTTGACGCCCCTGCGACAGTGAAAAAGTTTGAAGACACGCCCTGCAGAGTATAGCCGGATTTGGCCGTCAATGTTATTGTCGCTGTGTAAGTTGCTGAAGCGGCAAACGTTGCAGGGCTGCCGTTCCATGTTACTGTTCCGGTGTACTGCTCTGTCGCGGTTATGGTCGTTACAGGTGTTCCGCCTGTTACTGGTACCGTTACGCCCTGTATTGCAGAAATGTCAATGACTGTGGTGGGTATAGGCGGATCTACACAAGCAGTAATAATAACCACCAAACTTAACATCAGCAGACATTGCTTCACTCTCAACTTCTTCATTAACTCTCTCTTCTTCATAAAAGACCTCCTTGTATGTCTTAATTAATATTCACCTGATTAACAAATAAAAATGCTATAAATAAACGACCGTCTATTTTTAGCATTGCTTCGGAAAATTGATTAATTGTTTAGTTAGCTCAAATACTGGGTTTTTCACTAAAAAGATAAGATTTATGGAAATATTTTGTAAAATATTTAATTATTTATTGACAAATATGGGATATTAATATATTTTTTTAAATATAGAAAACCTGTACTATTAAAGAAAAATTGCTTAAATTAAACGGTCGTTTATTTTAAGCATATTTAGCTAACAGTTTGCCTAATAGCTTTCTCCACCAGTGAGTTCAACGATATCCCCTGCGAGGATGCGGTAATAGCCGCCTTGCGATGTAAATCAGTGCCAATCCGTATATTGAAAGAACCTTTGAACGGCTTTTCGGGTTGTTTGCCAATTTCAGCGCAAAATTCAATATATTCGTCAACTGCACTGTGAAAATCTTCGATGAGGTTGTTTACGCTGTCGCCTTCAAAGGATATGAGAGATTTAATCCCAATTATTTTTCCATGAAATACAGAATCAATTTCCGAAAACTCAACGCTCCCTGTGTAACCTTTATAGTGAAGGTAATTTTTTGAACTCATATTAACCCCTTTTCCGATAAAGTTGCGATTATATCATCCATTTGATAATGTTTCAGAATATTTCGTGGATGCGGTTTATGAAGCCGTATATAATCTCCTTCATCATTCACGTTAATACCTATATGCAGTATATATGATCCAAAAATATTTTGCAACTGGTTTTAGTTGCAAAATAATAGGTTTGCTAAATTATCGCTAAAATAGCTTTTTACTCCCAAATATTGCCATAATATGTTATAATACAAACACAACAAACAATGGAGGATTTATGAGCGAAAATTTAGAATTAATTTCACTATTTGAAAAACTGCGCGTTACCGATGTCCGCGACGGGATGGACTGGATGGGCTATCACCATTACGGGTCGGTCGATTACAATATCCGCCCGCTTTTCCGGCCGGAGACAAGCATAATCGGCATTGCAAGGACCGCGCGTTATGTTCCATATGAGGGACCTGTTCCGGCGCTTCCCCCAGAGGAATACAGAAAATGGGTGCAGATGTATTATACAGAAATATGTTACGACCCGTGGACAAACGACATACAGCCTGGCGATTTTATGTGCCTTGATGTTGCGGGCATTGATGTTGGGCTTTTAGGTTCGAACAATACGCTGAACTGCAAGAAAAAAGGCGCGGTTGGTTTTATGACAAACGGCGGCGGAATCCGCGATACAGATGAATGTATTTTACAGAACATTCATGTTTGGTCGAAGTTTATTTCACAGCCGATGGATCAGGCGCGGATCCGATACATCGACAAGGACATCCCCATTGCGATCGGCGGCGTTGCGATTTATCCGGGCGATGTGATCGTGGCGGACGGAGACGGCGTAATTGCAGTTCCGCGCAAGGTTGCGAAGGACGTGGCAAAATACGCATGGGAAGAAGCAAGCGCCGATAAAAAAGCGCGGAAGCAGCTTTACATAGATCTTGGAATGAAGCTCGACAGCACGGTGGAATAAATGCTTGCAGAAAGAACATCAATAAAAAACTTGATTTTCATCCGGCTGAATCCGGGAGACGATCTGCTTGCTTCGCTGGAAGAAGCTGCAAAGACGCATAGTATTAAAAACGCTGTTATCCTTTGCGGAATCGGGTCTGCACGCAGCCATCATTTTCATGTTGTCGGCACGCGGGAAAATCCGCCGCGAAATGATTTTGTAAAGGACGAACAGGCCTCCGACATTGCCGGTATTAGCGGGTACATCATCGAAGGGCGCGTCCATGCGCACATTGTTCACTCGGACACGGAAAAAGCGTTCGGCGGCCATCTGCATCACGGAGTTGAAGTGCTGACCTTTGCAATTCTTACATTGGCGGAAGTGGATTACGACTTTACGGGATTTGACAGTATTGGGAATATTGAAGAACTAAAAAATAAATAATAGGATGAATTATGAGAATAGCAATTGTAAGTGCGCCGGCGGCAAGAAAAGCGCCGCCGGATTATGTACGCACACTGGCAAAGGGAATGGAAGCAATGGGGCATCGTGTTGATATTGTCGATGCATGGACGGAAGACGGATTCAAGCTGCCCGGTTATGAATATGTGGCGGTGGCGGCAGAGCCGATCTCGTTCTTTTCAGGGAAAATCCCGGAAAATGTTGCAAAGGTGCTTGCCGCAGGAAGTTCGCTTACGGGAAAAAAGAGTGCGGCTTTTATAAAGAAGGGCGGTCTTTTTACCAACAAAGCGCTTGCGAATTTAATGAGAGCGATGGAAAGAGAGGGGATGCGGATCAACTGGAGCGATATTTTGCTTAACGCTCCCCATGCTGAAGCTCTTGGTAAAAAAATCGGAAGTTAAGATTTTCCCCGGTAATTAAATTGCCGTAGAATTCCTGTTATCAAAGAAACCAAGGTATATAATTGGAAAACCACTATATCCTGCTCGGCGTAAAGCCCGGCGCAAGTACCGCAGAAATAAAAAAAGCATTTCGTCAAAAGGCAAAGCAGCTTCATCCTGATATTGCAGGTGCGCAGCAGTCCGACGCGATGCAAAAACTCCTTCGCGCTTATGAAGTCCTTTCCGACTTGGAACGCCGCTTTGAGTATGAAAAGTTATATTCTGTTTATGCAAAAAAAACCGGTTTTGATTACCGCACATGGCTTAAAGAACAGGGCGATCCCCAGAGTATGGCAAAACTGATCTTTTACGAACTCCTTCGCCTTGAAGAAGACAGGGCAATAGAAATCTGGAGGGAAAACGGCGGTCTCGATTTTCAATTTAACATGTATTTAGATAGAGCTGACTGGATGGACTGCCAGTACATTCTTGCAGAAGAACTTGACAAACGGGGCTTTTGCTTTGAAGCTTTCAAATTGCTCGCCGCTCTTCTTGCTGAAGAACAGTGCCGTCCTTACTTCAATCTGTTCACCCCCGAAATCAAACTATATGTAAAAGCATTAGTAAATAAAAGACTAAGGCAGCAGGTTGATGATGAAACATGGATCGACTGCATCGAAGCCTTGATCGGGATAGGCTTTTCCGTGCATGATGAAAGTGTATTTAAAGAATCTATCGCTATCACTTTAAAAAAGATAAGGGCACAACGATGATACGCTTAAAAAACGAAAAACAAATTGACGGTATAAGAAAATCCTGTAAGATGCTTTCTGCAATGTTCCGCGAATTAATCCCGCTTGTAAAGGTTGGAATTCAAACAACAGAACTAGATTACTGGGTGCGCGACTGGATAAAAAAAGCCGGAGGAAAGCCTGTCTTTCTTGGTTATGTTCTAAAAAAAGCAGCCTACCCTGCCGCGATTTGCATTTCCATAAACGACGAAGTTATTCATGGAATACCTTCCAAAAGGCGCATTCACGAAGGCGATTTGGTTTCGCTTGACTGCGGCATCAACCTTGACGGGTTTATAAGCGATCAGGCGGTAAGTATCGAAGCGGGAAAGGTCAGCGCCGAAGTACATAAGCTGAATGTCATCACAAATCAAAGTCTGTACCTTGGCATTCAGGCTGTAAAGGCGGGCGATAGACTCCTGCAGATTGCCCGCGCTGTAGAGGGGCATGTAAAGCCAAACGGTTACGGTATTGTAAAAGATTTCTGCGGGCATGGGGTGGGGCTTGCCTTGCATGAAGATCCGCATGTGCCGAATACCCCCCACGGAGCAAACCCGAAGATGAACAACGGCATGGTTTTTGCAATAGAGCCGATGATCAATATAGGGACAGGCGATGTTGAAGTGCTTGAAGACGGCTGGACCGTGGTAACCGCAGACGGAAAAATTTCCGCACATTGGGAACACACAGTCGCAATATTCAACGGAAAAACCGAAGTTCTAACAGAACCTTTGGAGCAGTACGTTAATATGTAACTATCCAAGCATTGGGGAATTTATTATTATATAAGTGATGTAAACTAATTTCAGGAGATAAGATGAACATTTTACAAAAATTTTCTTCAAAGAGTTTATTGGTTTTTAATCTGGTACTTGTCGGTATTCTTTTTGGCTTTACTTTGGCGTTTTTAACATTTTCTTGTTCAACACCGGGAACACGGGCGCAAGCTGAAGAAAATCCTGTTATTATTCCAGAAGATGCACTGGCTTTTGTAGAAAGCATGCAGACGGTTTTTAACTCAATTGCAGAAAAAGTGCTGCCTTCGGTTGTGGAAATTAATACAATTTCCATAAGAAGCCAGTCAACTCAAAGCTTTAATGGAATTCCTTGGGAATTTTTCTTTGGTCCTCGGGATGTGCAGCCAAATCAGGAACGTGAATACCGCACAGAAGGGCTCGGTTCTGGAATTATCGTAAGGTACATAGATGGAACATACTATGTTATTACAAATAACCATGTTGTAGAAGGCGCTAATGAAATTTCAATTACAACAAAAGATGGAAAAGAATATCCTGCAGAACTTGTGGGATCCGACGAGCGCAAAGACCTTGCCCTTGTTTCTTTTAAAACAACCGATTATTACCCTCTTGCAGTCCTTGGCGATTCTGATACAGCATTGGTCGGACATTGGGCGGTTGCCATAGGGAATCCTCTTGGCCAGCAGTTTTCATTTTCTGTAACACAGGGAATAATAAGCGCAGTAGGCAGAACAGGCGGACCCGGAGGAACTATCAATGATTTTATACAAACCGACGCTGCAATTAATCAGGGGAATTCCGGCGGACCTCTAATAAACATAAGGGGCGAAGTAATTGGAATTAACACATGGATTGCGAGTAACAACTCAGGCGGGAATGTCGGGCTTGGATTTGCAATTCCAATAAATAATGTTAAACGTACAGTTGATGAATTTATCGAAACCGGATCTATCAGCTACGGCTGGCTTGGTGTTTCATTACTTGAGCCCGGAAGAGATATAATAGCAGATCTTGGACTTGAAAACATACGCGGCGCGCTTGCTACTCAGGTGTTCCTTGGATCGCCTGCAGCTAACGGCGGAATTAGACCCGGTGATTATATCACCCACGTTAATGGAAGAGAAGCGCGAAATGTTACGAGCCTTCAAAATCTTGTAGGTGAATTAAGAGCGGGCGAAAGTGCAGTATTTACTGTGGTCAGAGACAGGCAGTCAATAGATATCCGTGTCCGCATCGAAGCGCGTACGGATCAGGTTGCTTCAGATAATAGAAGGTTATGGCCGGGCGCATCAGTTGTTCCTTTGACAGACCAGTTAAGGCAGTCCCTCAACCTTGATAGAAATGCAAACGGGCTTGTAGTAACTCAGATTACTTTGGGAAGCCCTGCTGATGTTATGGGTCTTCGGCAAGGCGACAGAATAATTTCTGTTAACGGCGAAGCTATAATTGATATTGCAGCATTCTACAGGTTGTTACGCGAAAGGATTTCATCTGAACTTTGGTTTGGAATAATTAGGGGTGAAAGCACGACAGAAACGCTAAGGTACAGACCTTAAAATTCTACGCGGAATGCAGGTTTTTTACTACGGTTTTGATCGTAGTAAAAAATGTCTGTGTTGAAGCGCCTTTCTGCTTCCAGAGTAGAAGGCGGTCCGTGCCCGGGCAGCACTGTATAATCGCTTGGAAGCGAAATAAGGCGGCTTCGCAGTTTATTCATCTGTGTCGCCGCTCCATACGCGCTTGCAGTGCTTCCAACAAGACCTGCTGTAAGAGCATCGCCTGTAAAAAGCAAATCGCCTATACGATAAACGACAGAATCGGAAGAATGCCCCGGGATTGAGATTACTTCCGCATTAAAACCTGCAACGTCTAAAATGTCGCCGTCTTTAATCATAATTGTTTTATAATCCATTATTGTCTGATTAACAGCAAATATATCAACATTGTAAATTCGCTTTAAAGTACGCAATCCCCGTACATGGCTTAAGTGATCGTGAGTTATTAATACCGCTTTTAAATCAAAATTATTACTTTCTATTACATCAATAGCGATTTTTTCTATACTTCCGGGATCTATTAATATTGCAGAATTCCGGTTGCCTGCATCTGCATTTTCTGTACCAAGAATATATGAGTTGCTAAAACCATAAGAACAATACTGAAAAAAAAGTTTCATTGCGCTTTTTTCTATTCTCCTTAAGTTATTTAATCAAAAACAGCTTCTGCGGTATTTGATGACTTAAAATTAATTTCGCTTTGTTTTGCACTTGCAAAATATGTTCGTTTTAAATTACAGTTAACAAAGGAAGTTTTATCTAATTCTGCGCTGATAAAACGACTGTTGTACAAATTAGAATTATCAAATATTGAATCAAGAATAGACGCTCCTTCATAATTTACATGGACAAGTTCTGAACCAGAAAAATTGCAAGTGTTAAAACTAGCTCCGGCAAATGATACAAACTGGATGTCGGTTTTAGAAAAATTGCAATTGGAAAAATTCGCAAAATCAAAAAAACACATTCTTACTTTAACGCCGGAAAAATTGCAATTAATAAATGATACATTTTTAAAATTACAGCCGTAGAAATGAAGACCGGAAAAATCGTATTTTTCAAAACGCATTCCAAATACAACCAGATCTTTAATTATTTTTTTCCCCTGTATGTAATCGCGAATGCGCAGATTTTCCTGCTCAGGATTTGCCTGATGAACAAAACAAAGATTAACTCCTGTAATAGCAGGTCTTCCGCACCCTGCGGCGCATGGTTTATTTGTAAACATCCTGTTTAACCCTAACATATTTTTTACTTTACAACCAGCCTTATTATAGATACAATAAATTATGTGCTGGTATTGCGGATCGCAAATCACTGACGAAGGACCCATCGGGCGTTCAATGCGCTGCCAAAAGTGCGGAAAAGATCTGCGTGTATGTAAAAACTGCCGTTTCTTCCTGCCCGGCGCACGCGGCGACTGTCGTGAAACAAGCGCAGAGCCGCAGGCGGATAAGGAACGGGCAAACTTTTGCGATTGGTTTTCTCTAAAAGAAAAAAGCAATTCAACAACTCCGGAACAATCACCGGAAAAATCATTGGCGGACAGTGCAAAAGCCGCTTTTAATAATTTATTTAGCTAAAATGGATAATAGGTCAATAGTTTTTATAGATTCAGGCATCGGCGGACTTCCCTATTGTATTGATTTTTTCAAGAAAAATCCTAAGGAAGAAATCTGCTATCTTGCAGATACGGAAAATTTTCCATACGGACCTAGAAGCAGCGGGGAGCTGGCTTCAATCCTCGTTAAATTAACAAAAAAACTATTAAAAAAAATAAATCCAAAAATAATTGTTATAGCCTGCAATACTGCAACAATTGCAGCCATCGCAAGTCTTCGGCAGAATTTCCCCAAAGTCCCGTTCGTTGGAACAGTCCCCGCGCTAAAATCCGCGGCAATGTCTTGCAGTAATAAAAAAATCGGCGTACTTGGAACCGAACGCACAATTGAAGAAATTCGCAGCCTGCGGCTTGTAGACGATACCTTTGAAATTCATGGTATAGCTGCGCCTGAACTTGTAGAATTTATTGAAAAGAATTTTGATATTACCGACGAAACCGAAAAAACAGAAATTGTAAAAAAATACATTGAACTTTTTCGAGCGGCAAACGCGGGAAGTATTGTACTAGGATGCACGCATTTTTTATTTTTACAGGATGAATTCCGCAGGGAAGCTTCCCCCGATATTTTTGTATTTGATTCGATCGAAGGAATTACAAAACGCATCGAATTTTTGCTGGACGAAAACAACGGCGCGCTTCGCTGTGAAAATGATTTTTATTCAGAAAACCGTCTTATACTAACTGGAATTGAAGATACATTCTGGCGCTCCAGAGCGGAGTCTCTGGGTTTTACAATCGGGAAAATATGAGCCGTGATACAGAAACAGCTAAAGGCATGGTTATCCGCACTTCGCATAATATAATGATCGTACGCATAGAGACAGAAAAAGGATCAAAAGAACTGGAATGCCGAATAAAAGGAAAAGTTTTAAAAGGCTGTGAAAGTTTTTACAATCCGGCGGCTCCGGGCGATTATGTCATTATAGAACGTGAGGCAGATTCAGACAAAGCGATGATTCTATCTGTAGAAGAAAGGCGCAATTTCTATTCGCGCTTTAACCAGAAAAAAGCTGCAAGCCAGATTCTTGCCGCAAATATCGATCTTGTACAGTGCCTCTGCACCCCCGTCTCCCCTCCATTCAGACCGCGTTTTCTTGACAGGACTCTGCTTCAGGCGGACATTGCAGGAATTGAAGCTTTCGTTATCTGCAATAAAATTGATATTAAATATGATAATATTGATATTGATGAACGGCTTGAAGAATATTCAAATCTTGGTTATAAAGTATTTAGAATTTCTGCAAAAACAGGAGAGGGCGTTGATGAACTTCGCCAAAGTATTTGCGGTAAAACAAGCCTTGTTATAGGGCAATCCGGCGTTGGAAAATCCAGCATTATAAATGCGCTGCAGCCCGGGTTAAATTTAAAGGAAGGAAACCTGAATGAAAAGTACGACAGGTGCGTTCACACTACAACAATGTCGTTTATGTTCGACCTTGCAGACGGTACAAAAATTATTGATACGCCGGGTGTCCGCTTGTTTATCCCTGATGGAATTCAAAAAGAAGATGTTGTTACCCATCTTCGTGAATTTGCTCCGCTTGCAGGAAAATGCAGCTACGGAATGTCCTGCTCGCACAAAACAGAGCCGGGCTGTAAAATAATGGAAGCGGTTCACGCAGGGGTTATTCATGAAGATCGTTACCAAAGTTTCCTGCGTACAAAAGAAGATTTAGAAGGAAAAAATGACAACAGATAAAAAAACACTTGCACAAAAAACTCAAATCCTTCTTGAATACCCGCAGATAATGGAAAGAGTCGCTTCTCTTGCTGTAAGCGAAGAAGCCGCCGCTTTAATAAAAGATTCGCACCCTGTTTATGACAACACAGCGGAAGAAATAAAAGCAAAAGTAAATGCAATATACACAACCATAAAATTCAAAGGCAATGAACCGCGTTCTTGGCTTCCAACGATTGGATTTTTGCTTCCAAAAATAGATATAGAAGGAATTGTTTTAGACATCGATGAAACGCTTGCAATGGGTCTTTTTATAGAACGGGGGATTGAACTAAAAAAATATTTATCTTCAGAAGATTCGCAAGGGAAAGTATGGAACGAAAGCTGCCGCGATGTCCTTGTTCCTTTACTTGCTGAAATCCCTGACTGTAAACCCGTCTGTGAAGAAATTTTTAAAATCATCGACAGAGAAGGTAATATGCGAGATCTTCCTGCGTTACGCGCAATTCGCAAACGCATCGGCAGCCTTGAAAGAGAATTAAAAGCCACAGTGTCCCGCTACTCCACTGATGATGAGTACAAGCGGATGCTTCAATCTTCGCTGCCTTCGCAGAGGGACGGAAGAGCGGTAATTGCAGTAAAAGCCAACTTCCGCGGGAGAATTCCCGGGATAGTACATGAAATGTCAACAAGCGGGCAGACGATTTTTATTGAACCGCTTGATGTTGTCGAAAAAAACAATGAACTGCTTATAGAAAAGCGCAATCTTGACGCGGAGATTCAAAAGATACTGCGCGAATTAACAGGAAAGATTTCAACTTATGCCGAAAGTATTAAAAAATTTCATGCAATAGTTATTGAACTTGAATGTCTGAGGGCAAGGGCGAAATATTCGGGCGCTGCAAAGCAGAACTTTGCAAAAAACCCGGAGAGCGATCACGAGGGTTTAAATCTTGTACAGGCGCGCCACCCGATGTTAAAAAAGCCTGTTCCAATCAATATAGAAATGAAAAACGGAACGCGTGTTTTAATTATTACAGGTCCGAACACAGGCGGAAAAACTGTTGCACTAAAAACACTAGGGCTTCTTGCAATGATGAACCAAAGCGGCCTTGCTCTGCCCCTCGACGAAGGAAGCTGCCTTCCGGTTTTTGACGGTATCTATGCGGACATAGGAGACGAACAGTCGATTGATCAATCGCTTTCAACTTTTTCTTCGCACATCACAAAGGTAAGCGCGATCACCGCACACGCGACAGAAGATTCGCTGGTTTTGCTTGACGAACTTGGCGCAGGCACGGATCCGGAAGAAGGCGGCGCAATCGCAATGGCTGTTCTTGATCATTTAATAGAAAAAAACACGCGAATGATTGTAACAACACATCACGGTATTTTAAAAAATTACGGTTACACAAGAGCGGGTGTGGAAAATGCATCGGTGGAATTTGACGCGCAGACTCTTTCGCCAACGTATAAGATAATCAATGGAATTCCCGGAGAAAGCCGTGCGCTTGATATAGCCGAAGCCAATGGTCTTGCCCATTCAATCGTTGCAAAAGCAAGAAATTACATTGACGAAGAAAAATCCGACGTATCTGAAATGATCAAGGGTCTTGAACAAAAGCAGAGAGAACTTGCAGGGCTGGAAAAATTAAGCGCAATCGAACAAAAAAAGTTAACAGAAGAAAAACGAAAAAGCGATTTAAAAGAATTACAGTTACGCCAGAAAGAAGCTGAACTAAAACGCGAGTCTATAGGAAAGTTCCGGCAGTTCCTAAGCGAAAGCCGA
>Ga0099364_10010931_pt1 | contig 12448 bp, 6 predicted proteins | sample TergutTh196P3_FD_73070 | JGI IMG/M metagenome (GOLD analysis project Ga0099364, IMG submission 73070) | Microcerotermes parvus P3 segment gut microbial communities from Pointe-Noire, Republic of the Congo - Th196 P3 | ecosystem: Host-associated > Arthropoda: Insects > Digestive system > Gut ... | reverse complement strand
CTACCGTACGTTGCGGCCTGAAAAGGACGGCCTTTTCTGCGAGCGTATCTTCGGCCCCACGCGCAGTTACGAATGCGCGTGCGGCAAATACAAACGCAGCGGGCCGAAATTTCGCGGCATAGTCTGCGACCGCTGCGGTGTGGAAGTAACGGATAACCGCGTCAGGCGCGAGCGTATGGGGCACATCGAACTGGCCGCCCCCGTCGTCCACATTTGGTATCTGCGCGGCATTCCCAGCCGGCTCAGCCTGCTTTTGGGGACCAGCGCCAAAGACCTCGAAAAAGTGGTTTACTTTGCTCCCACCCGAAAAAAAGAGGGGGCGTTTAAGGTCATTGCGGATGGACGCAGAATGGATCTTATACGCAAAGGCACTGTGATTTCCGAGAGCGAAATGAAGATACACTCGCACTATGACCCTAAATTCAAAGCCGAAGAGGCTTTCATAATGGAGTCGGTGGACAACATCCCGCTGAACGAAGGGGACGTGCTGACGTCCCAGCAGGTTGCGCGCTTCAAGACGGACTACGGCGACGAGATATTCAAGGTGGAGCCCGCGTTTGAGTTTACCGAGTCCGTCGAAAGCCTTTCTATCGAAGCCGGCGCGGTGGCGCCGGAATCCGAGGCGGAACGCATAGCCTCCCAGGCGGAACTCGGCGGCAGGGAAATTTTCAAACGGGCGACCATAGCGAACAACGAGGCATTTGTGGTCACCGCGGCGCTTAAACTGCCGTTCGCCAAAGGCAACATAGTCTCCAAAGGCGAGCTGGAGCTCTTTCAGCAGAAATATCCCGGCCGCTTTACGGCGTCGCGTTGGGGAATCACAATTGACGACCCGTGCTACATCGTAATCGAACAAGGTTCTTCGCCTTTCGCGCGCGCCGACGTGGTGTATGACCGTCAGCAAAGCCTCTGCCTGGCCTACGACAAAAAATTCGAGGCTGGAATAGGCGCGGAGGGCGTGCAGACCATGGTCAACCGCTTGGATCTGGATCTGCTTTCGGCGTCTTTGCGGGAGGAAGTCGCCGAAAGCAGCGGGCAGAAAAAACGTAAGCTGGTCAAACGCCTTCAGGTGGCGGAAGATTTCCGTAAAAGCGCATCCGAGGCCCAGTCCATGATTCTGGGCGTGCTGCCGGTCATACCGCCCGACCTCAGACCTCTGGTGCAGCTCGACGGCGGCCGGTTTGCCACGTCCGACCTGAACGACCTGTACAGACGCGTTATAAACCGTAACAACCGCCTGAAAAAACTACAGGAGCTGCGCGCCCCTGAGATAATAATCCGCAACGAAAAACGCATGTTGCAGGAGTCCACGGACGCCCTTATCGACAACGGGAGAATGGGGAAGGCCGTTTTGGGGGCGGGAAACCGCCCGCTCAAGAGCCTGACCGATCTGCTGCGCGGCAAAAAGGGGCGCTTCCGCCAAAACCTGCTGGGCAAGCGAGTGGACTACTCCGGGCGCTCCGTCATAGTCATAGGGCCGCAGCTCAAAATCTATCAGTGCGGCCTGCCTAAACAGATGGCTCTGGAGCTCTTCAAACCGTTCGTGATCAGGCAGCTCGTCGAGCGCAATCTGGCGCCCAACGTGAAGAGCGCAAAACGCATAATAGAGCGCGGGCGCGAGGAGATATGGGGTATTCTGGAAGAAATAATAAAAGACCACCCGGTTATGCTCAACCGGGCTCCCACGCTGCACCGACTGGGTATTCAGGCGTTCGAGCCGGTTTTGATGGAGGGCAAGGCCATTCGCCTCCACCCCATGGTCTGCACGGCGTTCAACGCGGATTTCGACGGAGACCAGATGGCGGTGCACGTGCCTTTGTCACTGGAAGCGCAATCCGAAGCCCGGCTCCTCATGCTTTCCGCAAACAACCTCCTCTCCCCGGCGAGCGGGCGTCCGGTAGTCACCCCCACCCAGGACATAGTATTGGGTATATATTACCTGACCTACATGCGCGACGGGCTGATGGGAGAGGGTATGCACTTTTCCAGCGTTGAGGACGTCCTCTCGGCTTTCGACCACGGCGCGGTGCACCTCAACGCCCGTGTATGGCTTAAGACAGACCCCGATTGGACGGTTGTGCCGGAAGGGCGGCGCAAGTACCGCGGGGCAAAGGGTAAAGCGGTTATCGTAAACGACGTAAACGACCTGAAAAAGAACAAACCGCCGGAAGGCGCGGCGGTTTTCGTTGAAACCTCGCCGGGGCGGGCTATTTTCAACAACGTGATAGCCTTTCCCCTGCGTTACGTCAACAAACAGCTCGACAAAAAAAATACAGGGCGGCTGCTGGATGACGCCTACGATAAGGTAGACCGCGCGTCCGTGGTGGAGATGCTCGACGCCGTAAAGGCGCTTGGCTACCGATGGGCGGCTAAAAGCGGCATCAGTTTCGGCGTGAGTTCTATAATCATACCGCCGGAAAAAACGGAAATTACATCCGAAACAATCAAGCAGGACGATCTCTTCAAGGAAGAGTACGACATGGGCGTTCTGACCCAGGACGAATATCTTTTCCACAAAGAAATGCTCTGGTCTGACGCAGCGAAAAGGATTGCGGACAACATATCCGTGCACATGGACGAATTGAACCCTGTCCGCATGATGGTGGACAGCGGGGCGAGGGGAAGCCGCGGGCAGATGGGACAAATGGCCGGTATCAGGGGCCTGGTGTCCGACCCGTCCGGACGGATAATCGACTACCCTATAACGGCCAACTTCCGCGAAGGCATGAACATGCTGGAGTATTTCATATCAACGCACGGCTCCCGCAAAGGGCTTGCGGATACCGCGCTTCGCACGGCAAAGTCCGGCTACCTCACGAGGCGTCTTGTGGACGTGGCTCAGGATCTGATCATCACCGAACACGACTGCGGAACTGACAAGGGCATATGTATCCGTTCTCTGACAAGAGACGGCAAGGATATGATTCCGCTGCGCGACCGAATCTCCGGCCGCATCGCCTGTGAAGACGTCAGCGCCGGCGCGGCGGGGAGCACGAAAAAATTTCTGGTTAAAAAAGGCGAACTGATAACCTACGAAATCGCCACCGAGATAGACAAGAGCGGGGTAGAGGCGGTTCTGGTGCGCAGTCCTCTGGCATGTGCGCTGAAACGCGGGCTTTGCCAGAAATGCTACGGCATGGATCTGGCCTCCCGTCACCTGGTTCCTATCGGCGAGGCCGTGGGGGTGGTGGCGGCCCAGTCCATCGGAGAGCCGGGGACTCAGCTCACCATGCGTACATTCCACACAGGCGGGGTTCGCTTTGTCGGCGAGGACATCACTCAGGGACTTCCCCGCATAGAGCAGCTTTTTGAAGTACGCCGTCCCCGTAAGGTGGCTTTTTTAGCCGGTATTGACGGAGTTATCGAGGAAATTAAAAACTCGGAAGGCAAGCACAAAGTCATAATAGCCGCGCCGGACGGCGAGACGAAGATAGCCCATACCATTCCGGCGTCCCAGGAGCTGAAAGAAGACATAGCCGAGGGGCTGGAGGTAGAGAGCACGACCCGCCTCACGGAAGGCAACATCGACCCGCAGCAGCTTTTGGACGTGTGCGGCATCGACGCCGTTCAGCACATGCTGGTTGACGAGATTCAGGAGGTTTATCGTTCCCAGGGCGTCTCTATCAACAACAAACACATCGAGGTCATACTGCGCAAGGTAGCGCCTCTGAACAGAGTGAGGGTTGTCGAGGAAGGCGATACGTCTTTCGTGGCCGGCGACCTGGTATGGCTTAGCGACATCGAGGAAGAGGAAAAGCGCATAAACGAGGATAACGAGCGTTACGTCGCCGAGGCTGTCCGCATATTCGCCGGCGACCGCCTCAAAAAAGTAGAGAAACCCAACGAAGAAACCGAGTTTCTTCTCGGAAAACCCCTGGATGAAGAGGGTATAAGGCTTTTATTGAAACCGGGCATGATGATCTCGGAGATAGTCGTTGAGCACGAAAATCGAGACGTAGACGTGATAGTCGGCGGAGCCGCTTTCCGTAAACAAATGGAGGGGCTTGAGCTTGTGTCCGGTTTTTCGGCGGATGGAGCTGAAATTGCGGCTGGGGCGCGGCTTTCCGCCGAGCATTTGCGCGAGATAACGTCGCGTGACCCGCAGCCCATTCTGGTACGCGACAGGGATACTCTGGACAAATTGGTCGGCGTCGAATGGCTGGCGGAGTGCCTGAGCCGGGACGGCGAAACTCTGACCGAAGCCGACGCCTTGGTCACCAAAGAAACCGCGGATCTGATCAGCGGGCATAACCTCCCGGAGATCAAGATATGGCATAACGTCGAACAGATAATCGTAGCTGACATGTTTCAAAACAGCCTTATGAACAACGACAATCTTTGGGGCAAAACGCTCATGCAGGCAGCGGACAAAGAAGGAAACCCCATTCCCGGTATGCCGCAGTATGTGGACGCGCGGGTCGTCCGAGGGTTGGCCGAGGGGGAAATCGCCGCCATAGAGACCGAGGACGGCATAATCCAGCGAAGCTCCCTCCTGCGCCGCTTCCTTGGGGAAAAAATCTACGGCAAAGTGTTGCTTGACGTGATCTTGCCGGGCGGAACCCCGGCTTCCCTGAAATCGGGGCATGAGATAAACAATCCAATGATAGACACCATTGCCGAATGTGAACCGGCGGAGATTTTTGTGCGCCCCATCTCCTCAAAAGCGGTAAATAAACTTCTTATCCGCGAGGTAACATTCGTCCGCAAGCTGCGTGAAAGCCCGGAGTGCAAGTCGTTTATCCACGGCATAACGAAAGCGGCCCTGGCGACGGACAGTTTCCTTTCCGCGGCTTCTTTCCAGCAGACGGCACAGATCCTGGCCGGCGCGGCGGTCAAGGGGCAGATCGACCCCCTGCACGGGCTTAAGGAGAACGTGATAATAGGCCATCTCATCCCGGCCGGCACAGGCGCGGAAGTTTTCCGAAAGATTGATACCGCGGGCGAAAAAGACGGCAAGCGCCCGGAAGAAACAGTCATTGCGGAAGAAGAAAACGAAGAAGCGGTTTTGGCTTAGCGGCAGCGAAAGACATCGTCGGGGCGGCAGTCTGCCGCCCCTTTTTGAATTTTTGGAGCGTGTTTAAGAGTTGAACGCAGCGTTTGGCAGCAACCTATTGGCGGAAAGCCGAAACCGTCCGGCCATGTATTTGTGGCATATGGTCGGCGCGGCGCTTATTTTGACGGCCGGTTCCTTTCTCTGTTGGGGCACTCCCTGTTTTTGGCTGCCCCAGGCAGGAACGCTTCCGCCTCCGGCGGATAAATGGCTCTTTTTGGCGGTCATGCTTGCCGCTTACGTTGCGGCTTTGGCCATAGCGGGGCAAATCGTATCCATGCCGCTGTGCGGCCGGCTGCAGAGCGTTTTTTTAGGCGTGTCGGTCAGTTTTGTCTTTTTCGTGATGGTAATTTTCATCATGCGTTTTTATTATTCGCGTTCCTTTCTGGTATTCGGGTTTGCCGCCTCGCTATTTTGGCTCTACGCCGGGCAGCGTTTGTTTTTTTCGGCGAGCCGGATAAGGTACGGTTTCACACCCGGCTCGGTTATCAATGAATTGAGAGAAGAGTGGCGGGATAATTTCGTAGAAATTACCTCTCCGGACTCGCCGGAAACGTTCGACGTCCTGGTGGTTTCCCCCTGTCTGGAACACCCGTTGCCGCCGGAGTGGGCGCGGTACATCACCAACATGATGATCCTCGGCGTCCCCGTGGTACACCCTGGAATGGTGTATGAATTTTTCGCAGGCCGCCTTCCCCTTAAATACATGGCCGAAGGCCCCGGCGTGGTCATTCGCCCCGCAAGGGCATATTTTTACCTCAAATACCTTTGCGACTGGATAATGTTGGCCGTACTGGGGCTTCCAGCCCTTTTGTGTATAGGCGCGGTTTCCCTGGCCGTACTATGCTTTTCCGGCAGGCCGGTTTTCTTTGTGCAGGAGCGCGTAGGCAAAAACGGCAGGCCGTTTTGTATGGCCAAATTCAGGAGCATGACCTGCGCGGGAGAAATCACCGGGATAGGGCGTCTGCTCCGAAAATACCGCATTGACGAACTGCCGCAGTTATGGAATGTCCTTCGGGGGGAAATGAGCCTCATAGGCCCAAGGCCGGAAACGCCGGAGCTGACGCGCCGGTACACGGAAGAAATCTCTTTCTACCCCTATCGTTACTCCATTTTACCCGGCATAACCGGCTGGGCGCAGGTCAATTACGGCTACGCGTCCATAACCAGCGAAAATAAAATAAAATTGAGCTATGACCTGTACTACGTCAAGCGCGCCTCGCTTTTGCTCGACATTTTAATTGTATTTAAGACCATAAAAACCATGCTGATCGGCTTTGGCGCAAAATAAAAATACAGTCTCCAAATATTCAGCGCTTCCTTAAATATTTACGCAGTTTTTCAAAAACTATGTCTATGTCGACCGGTTTTCCGACGTGGTCGTCCATTCCGGCCGCAAGGCAGTTGTCAATGTCCTCTTTGAAAACGTTCGCGGTCAGCGCCACTATCGGCAGCCTTTCTTCACCGGCCGCGGGCAGGGCGCGTATGCGCCGCGTAGCTTCCAGCCCGTCCATCTCGGGCATTTGTATATCCATGAACACCATGTCGTATTTTCCGTAATCCGCCGCCACCATGTCCAGCGCCTCCCTGCCGTTTTCGGCGACGTCAATAGCCAGCCCCGTGTCTTCAAGCAGCGATATAAGTATTTCGCGGTTAAGCTCAATGTCCTCGACCAGCAGCAGCTTCTTGCACGCAAACTCGCCCCCCGCGCATTCGGGAAATTCACTTTGGCCGGAGTTCTCGGCGTCCGGCTGCAAGTAAACGGTTTTTCTGCCGCGCGGCATTTTTACGGTAAAAATAAACCGGGAGCCTTTGCCCAGTTCCGACTCGACCCGAATTTCCCCGCCCATAAGCTCCACTATACGTTTGGAAATGGCGAGTCCAAGGCCCGTGCCGCCATATTTACGGTTTGAGCCGCTTTCCACCTGACTGAACGGGAGAAATAACTTATCCTGCTGCTCGGCCGATATGCCTATTCCGCTGTCGCTAACCTCGACGAGCAGTTCGCAAACGCCGTTTTTTTCCCCGGCCAAAGAGGCCTTAAGACTGATTTCACCGCCTTCGGGCGTGAATTTTACCGCGTTTGACAACAAATTCGTTATGACCTGCGCCAAACGTTGTTCATCGCCTATGACCAGAAACGGTATTTTGCCGTTAACGTCAAAAGAAAACCGATGCTGTTTTTCTTCCATTTGAAAACTCAATAATGAAGCTACTTTTTGAAGCGAATTTTCGAAGTCGAACTCGACGGGCGTCAATTCCAGCATGTTTGTCTCGATTTTCGATATGTCCAGCACGTCGTTTATCACGCTGAGCAGGTGCGCCGACGCGCTTTTGATCTTTTTCAGCGCGTAGTCTTTACGCTCCGTCCCCGCCGCGTTCCCGCCTATTGTCGCCATGCCGGTTATGGCGTTCAGCGGCGTGCGCATTTCGTGGCTCATGTTGGACATGAACTCGCTCTTTGCCTTGTTGGCGGCAAGCGCGCGCTCAAGCGCGCCCGCGCGCTGCTTGTCGTAAACGTCGCGCATAATAGCGCCCGCGATGACGCTTGCTATCATCGCGACAAACGATATTTCGCTTTCCTCCCACAGGCGCGCCGCGTCACACTGATCGACGCTCAAAATCCCCCATAAACGGCCTTCGACATAGAGCGGCGCGAAGATAAACGCGCGTACGCCAAGCGACGACAGCACGCGGAAATCTTCTTTCCCGGAGGTGGTGTCGTTGCAGGAAATTGTCGGCGTGACGGCGCTTTCGGGCAGGTTAACGGGGAAAGCGCCCTCGATCAAATCAAACAGCCCGGACAGGGCTGCCGGCGGCGGCGCGCTGTAATACGTCAGGCAGGCTTCGCCTCGCGCGTAATCGGCACGGTAAATAAGCGCCCGTGACGCGTCAAGGTACCGCGTCAATTTGGTGAGCGCCTCGTTTACAAGCGCCTCGGAATCGCCGGACGACACGAAACTTTTAGCTATCCCGGACATCAACTCCTGCTGTTCAAGGCGCGTTTTGAGCATCTCGCTCTGAGCGCGCAGGCTCTCGGTCATCCTTTTCATATTGCGCAAGTCATATTTGAAGGAAATAATAAATTTTTCACCCTTATATTCCAGGTGCGTCAACGTGTTATCCATAGGGAGCGGTTCGCCGTCGAGCGATAAGTGAAACCACTCAAAAGTGTCCCGCCCGCCGGCAAACACCCTGTCCCTCATCACCATGGACTTTTCGCGGGAATTTCGCCCGTCGGGCTGCGTTTCGGGCGAAAAAATCTTCCAGTAATTGTCCAGAAAGTATTGCTTGTCAGGGCACGCGAAAATCCTGAGCGCCGATTCGTTGCACTCGATGGCGCGAAAATCCTTATCGAACAATATATACGCAACGGGGCTGGCTTCCGTTATAGCTCGGTTGAATTCGTTCGCCTCCGCTATGCTGCGCTCCATTTCGGCGCGTATGATGGCGTTGGCGCACATGCGCGCCGCCGAGCGCAGCATCTTGACGCTGTCTTCGTCGAAATACCGCGCCATGACATGGTTTTGAAAGGCTACGCAGCCCCAGAATTCGCCGCGCGTGAAGACAGGAACTATCACCATGGATTTGACGCCGTACTCGCTCAAAAAGTCCAACTCGTCCTCGGACATGCCCTGTATGCAGGTATTTACGCAGACGTCCTTCGACAGTACCGAAATCCAGTTCTTTATCGCCGGGTGATTGGGCAGTATTATCAGATTGGCGTCCAAGCAAGCCGTACCGCCTTCGGCGGCGCTCCAGCGGTACGCCTGCCCAAAGCGCATTTCCCCGTCGACATCCATCAGATGGTAAACGACAACGCGATCCAAATCCGTCGCGTCCGCTATCGGCCATATGCCGTTCGTCATTACCTCGTCAAAGGTTTTTTCGCTGTGGGAGGTAAATATTTCAAGGGCTTTCTCCAGAGCGTCAAAAGTGACATCTCGGTTGTTTTTCATGGACACGTCCGCTTAATCTCCGTACATGTCGCGCGCGGCAGGGTCATATAATCCGAAATGTTTCGTCAAAAACGCGTCGAGCGCCGGTAAATAGACGTCCAGAGACTCTAAAAAGCCATCGTTGTGGCCTCCCCTTATCTGCACGAACGTTTTCTCGCTCGCCACCGCGTCATAAAGTCGCCTGCCAAAGCTGTAGGGCACAATCCAGTCGTCCGGACTGTGTATACAGAGCGTAGGGGCCGTCAATTCAGACGCGGCCTCGGCGGAGTTCCATATGTCGCCTACGACGAGCCTGGCCACCGGCGCCATGAACGGAATCTTTATCATCTCCGGCAGGGACGAAAACGTGGACTCCAATATAAGCGCGCGAGGCTCCACGCGGCGCATCAGCTCCATCGCCACCGCGCCGCCCAGCGAGCGTCCGAACACGACGATTTTTTCCGAGGGAACTTTCTTTTCTTCCGTCAGCCACTTCCAAGCGCCAAGGGCGTCGAACGTGACCCCCGGTATGGAGGGTTCTCCCTCGCTTCGCCCGTACCCTCTGTAGCTTACGATAAACACGGACAACCCAAGTTTGTTGAAAATGTCAATGGAGTTGAGGCGGTACGAAATGTTTCCGGCGTTCCCGTGAAAAAAAAGCAGCGTGCCCCGCGCGTTTTCAGCCGGAATATACCACCCGTTGAGACGCACCCCATCCGACGCCTCAAAAAAAACGTCGTCAAAAGGCAGCTCAAGAGCGGCGGGCGTCGCGATAATTTCCGCCGACGGCACAAAAACTATCCGCGGCAGCGACAGGCGCAGAGCAAGCACTATAAGCGCCAGAATCAAAAATAAAATCAAAGGTCTGTAGTACGTCAGGTTGTTTGCGATAGTAACCAAACCTTCCCTTAACAAATTTCACGCCAAACATTGCAGACATTATACCAACCGCAAAGCAGTATCGTATAATGTGCTTGATGATTGTAAGATAATCCTGGAGGAACGAGCAATGTCGTTTTTAGTCACAGGGGGCGCCGGGTTCATAGGTAGCAACACGGTACGATTTTTGCTGGAGCTTGGTCACGAGGTCGTCAACTTGGATAAGTTGACCTACGCCGGGAACCTCGCTTCTTTAAGCGACGTGTTGTCCCACCCTCGGCACCGTTTCATACGGGGCGACATATGTGACGCCTCGCTGCTCGAAACAATTTTCGCGTCGCACCGCCCGAGCGCCGTTCTGAACCTGGCGGCGGAGTCTCATGTGGACCGCTCAATAGACTCCCCCGGCGATTTTGTACGCACCAACGTGACAGGCGCTTTTTGCTTGCTGAACGCCGCGCTTTCCTACTATGAATCACTGCCGGCCGAAGAAAAAGACAGCTTCCGGTTTCTGCATGTGTCCACGGATGAGGTGTTCGGCTCGCTGGGAAAAGAAGGTTTTTTCTCCGAAAATACGCCATACGCCCCCAATTCTCCTTACTCCGCCTCGAAGGCCGGCGCGGATCACTTGGTTCGCGCATGGCACTGTACGTACGGGCTGCCCGCGCTGATCACCAATTGCTCGAACAACTACGGCCCGTATCAGTTCCCGGAAAAACTCATACCGCACATGATATTTTCGGCACTGCGAAACAAGCCACTGCCAATCTACGGTGACGGGCAAAACATACGTGACTGGCTTCACGTCTCGGATCATTGCCAAGCCCTTTCGGCCGTAATAGAAAAAGGCAAGCCGGGGGAGAGTTACGTCATCGGCGGAAACTGTGAGCGGGCAAACATTGAAATAGCGCAATACATATGCGAAACCCTGGACGACCTGCGTCCCCGCGACAACGGGCGTTCGTACCGGGAACAGATCACGTTCGTCAGGGATCGCCCGGGGCACGACCGCCGCTACGCGATAGACGCGAACAAAATAAAAAACGAGTTGGACTGGCGCCCCGAATGGAGCTTGGATCGCGGGATGCGGAGCACCATCGCGTGGTATCTGGAAAACGAAAAGTGGGTGGACGACATTTTGAACGGAACGTATCGCCTGGAGCGGCAGGGGAAATTGCGCGATGATCGGTAAAGGAATAATCCTGGCCGGCGGGCTCGGAACGCGTCTTTACCCGCTGACGCTCGCCGTAAGCAAACAGCTTTTGCCGGTCTACGACAAACCGATGATATATTACTCCCTCACGACTCTGATGCTGGCCGGTATCCGCGACATTTTGCTGATATCCACGCCTCGGGACACGGATCAATACCGGCGCCTTCTGGGAAACGGGACTCAGTGGGGCGTCAATTTATCATATTGCGTTCAGCCTGAACCAGGCGGCTTGCCCCAGGCTTTTATTCTGGGAGAGAAATTTCTGGCCGGGGAGGGCGGCGCTCTGATCTTGGGAGACAACATATTTTACGGCGCCAATTTGAGCGGAACCCTGCAAAAGATTTCGGAACGCGCCTCCGGCGCCACGATTTTCGCGTACCGCGTCAAGGGTCCGGAGCGCTACGGCGTGGTGGAGTTCGACGCCGGCGGCAAGGCGCTGGGCCTGGAGGAAAAACCCGCGCGTCCCAAATCGAATTTTGCCGTGGTCGGACTGTATTTTTTCGACGATACCGTGACGGAAAAAGCGAAAACTTTGATCCCTTCGCAGCGCGGGGAGCTGGAGATAACCGACCTGATAAAGCTGTACCTTGAACTCGGCATTCTGAACGTGGAAATTTTGGGGCGCGGTTTCGCGTGGCTCGACACCGGCACGCACGAAGCGCTTTCAGAGGCCGGGACGTTCATAGCGGCGATTCAAAATCGGCAGGGCCTTATGGTGGCGTGCCCGGAGGAAATAGCGTACCGGCAAGGCTGGATTGGCGACGCGGAGCTGAAAAACACCGTTTCCAGGCTCGGCAGCACCGATTACTCCGGATATTTAAAAACATTACTTGAAACAGGCGGGCTATAGATGATTTAGCAGGAACGGGGTTAACGGGCCAGCTCTCCGGCTGGCGTTTTTTATTGTTTCGGGTTTTCAGCGGCCCTCATCTCAGCTCTGTCGCTGTCGCGCAAAAGAGATTCAATTTCTGCGAGAGCTTTCTCATGGCTTCCAGCATTTTTTACAATGCTGAACATCATCTTTATAATGCCATAATACTGGTTATCGGTCATAACGTCACACCCCGCCTCCATAAGAGATCACCTCCGAGGATGTATAGCAGATTGAGAGCCATCAGTTTTTTTGAATAAGCGCCTTTGGTATCCAGATTATATCACGGGTCCAACTTCCTAAAACTGCGACCTCAGAAGCCAACCCAGGGCGTAAAAATAATTTTGGGGCACGCCCATGCCAAGCGCGTAAAGGCGGGTCAGACGGCGGCAGGCGTGAGCGTGACCCTGAACGGCCGCTTTGCGATACCATTTCGCGGCCTCCGCGTTATCTTTCGGCGCTCCATCGTGCAGGGCGAACGTCGTGTCGTAGATTTC
>Ga0099364_10010930_pt1 | contig 12449 bp, 11 predicted proteins | sample TergutTh196P3_FD_73070 | JGI IMG/M metagenome (GOLD analysis project Ga0099364, IMG submission 73070) | Microcerotermes parvus P3 segment gut microbial communities from Pointe-Noire, Republic of the Congo - Th196 P3 | ecosystem: Host-associated > Arthropoda: Insects > Digestive system > Gut ... | reverse complement strand
CCTTCACCTACTACCCGGAACCCCTTGGGCCACCTCGGCCTGTTGTTGGAGACCTTTACCTTTTATTATGTACTGAAACATTATGTTGCTTAAGAAATATAAAACTAAACATTTCTGTGCGCAACGATTTGTGATTTTATTACATAACATTGACAATGTATTATCTTTGCATGGCTTAGGCAGTGTAACTTATTCATTTGTCTCCTTGAAAATTTTCAATTATTTTATCGAAACATGTAGCAGGTAAATCGAATGTTAACTAACTTGATGTCTGTACTGTACTCTAAACTGCATGCTAAACTGAAATTTGCTTTCCGCATCTCAGGGAAGCCTAGAGACGCCAGCATCCTATAGCGACGCGGTCAAGATACGAACCGGTCGCCTTCCAAAGAGAAATCAAAAGCTATCCTGCTTCCTTGCTCGGTACATTCACGTACATTAAGCTACAGCGAATGAATTTATTTGCTGAATCTTCATATTCGAGGGCTCCCTCGTGTTCTCACTGCCAGTTGGATGCAGTATTCCGAACAGGCTGTACCCACAACATCCGCCAATTACAGCTTCCCGCCAGTGACAGAGACAGACGGACAGACCAGCTGGTCCGCTTGCTAATTTGCCACGCTTAAATTTAAGCAGGCGTGCGATCACACTACAAAATACAGATGCACATTAACGAAATGCGCCAAGAGGCTAGCACACACACACACACACACACAGAGGCAAATTACACGTACAGTTTGTTCGCTTCAGGTAGCACTGACTCGTGCGTGACCGTGAGGGATACTGATACTGCTGTTGATATTGATACTCACGTTGATGTTCACACTGACACCGATGCTGATACTCGTACCGATTTTGATACTGATACCGATATTCATACTGCTATGTTAATATTGATACTGATGTTGATATTGATGCTGATACTTATACTGATGTTGATACTAACACTGGTGCTGATATTAAAACAGTTGTTGATAACTGATAGTATACTGATGTTGATAATTGATACTTATGTTGATACCGATTTGATGCTAATACTGATGCTGATACTGATAATGTTGTTCATAACTGATACTTATACTGATGTTGATACCGATTTGACATTAATACTGATACTGCTACTGACACTGTTGTTGATAACTAATACTTTATACTGATGTTGATAACTGATACTTTATACTGATGTTGACAAATGATACTTTACACTTATGTTGATAACTGATACTTTATACTGATGTTGACAACTGATACTTTACACTTATGTTGATAACTGATACTTATACTGATGTTGATAACATACTGATGTTGATACCGATTTGAAACTAATACTGATGCTGATATTGATACTGTTGTTGATAACTGATACTTATACTGATTTTGGTAACTGATACTTTACACTGATGTTGATAACTGATACTTTATACTGATGTTGATAACCAATACTTTATACTGATGTTGATAACTGATACTTGTACTGATGTTAACTGATACTTGTACTGATGTTGATACCGATTTGATACTAATAATTAAACTGAAGTTGATGCTGATACTGATCTCAAGCAGCACTACTACTGCCGTCCGCTACAGACACAACACATATCTCTGTACAATATCACGTGACAACAGGAAATTAAAATGCGGAAATACTTCATAACATTCAGTTCGGAAACTTTTTGTCTTCCTGATATGCAACAAGGCAGGCAACGTACATATAAACGTAACAGTGAGACACGTTCGTGCTACCATTGTAGCGGTGGAAAAGCAATAACTACTATATATTCTGAGTGTGTGTTTGTTGTCTTAGGTGTCCAGCATGCAATGCGCATGCGCCATATTGTCATCTGTGGCCAGCCCCGCTCTACAGTATTTTTCCACATTATCTCGAAAACGGCACGATTTTCATAAAAAATTACTGAACATAAATTTCTTTCCTCTCTATAAATTTTGTCTGACACATTTCTCATTATAAGAAGAACTAAGCGAGATATGATCCTAAATGTATATCGGTCTGCTTCATGTAAAGTACCGTCATTCTGGTCACATTTTAATGAAACTTGAATTTTCTCAACAGATTTTCGAAAAATACTCAAATATCAAATTTCATGAAAATCAGTCCAGTGGCAGCCGAGTGGTTCGTTGCAGACAGACATGATGAAGCTAATAGTCGCTTTTCCCAATTATGCGAACACATCTAAAAATGACAATAAGTCAAAACAGCAACCTCAAATCTTACCACATTTACTTGATCTCAATATGCCCTAATATACAGCAGAAACAGATAAACTGACTGAAAGCTACGATATTTCAGTCCTTACAGCGAACAAGGTTATGGGATGGACAACTGAGAAATTGAGTTTTGACAAGCATAAGTGACTTCCTCTTCTCCAAAATATCCACCCTGAAATATTCCATGATGACTGCTTTTAAAACTGCAACATGTGGGTGGCTGCACACTGATGACTGTCTTATATTCCTTCTGTAGAGGCATTAAGTAGTGAACATATGATCAGTGAGGCTACTGCTGGTAGTTCAGCGCTAATTGTGAACTGAATGCTTCAATTTGTTGAGGTTAAAGTTGAATCAACTTTTTCATGACATTTTTTGTTGATGTGATAAAACACCTCATTGAACATGGCCACTTCAAGAACAGACATAAAAAGCAATCCTCTGACACTCTGTAGAAAGCTGAACATAATAAGCACAATGGCTGGAGTTTTGAATGTCCCTTGCAGAAAAGCTTGTCATTCCTGTGAGAAACATTACTGACAAATGGTACTTTGGTCAGGTATATTTGAGAAAGTGTTAGAAGTTGCTGTAAATTATATAAATTCAACACAAATGTGTAGTAAGTTCTCTAAAATTGGAACTTTTAATTTCTACTGTCATAAAAACTTTTTTTCTGCTTGATAGGTCAGGTTTTTAGGTTATCTAAACAAATTCTTGAGTGAGTTTTACTGTATGTGGAACAGTTTTTTTTATATGTCCTCGCATCTTCATATAGGGAGTAGAATTTTGTGGTTAATAGTCATTGACTTGTTGTTAGTGTACCCAAAACTTCTTTAATGTTATAATACGAAGTATCAAAGCACAGAGTGGTGCTGTATCTTTGCTGTCTGCGATGTATCTGAATCGATGCAAGGAAATGTTCAGGTTGTGTGGGCACAAGGAACATAAAGTGTAAGTACATCACCAATAACAAGTTCTTCCACACTATGTCTGTCTTAGCCTGTCTGTCTTTATCATGCATTTTAACCTTCTACTCTGCCATGGACATTGGCAAGTCACAGTGCCCCTCTTTCATGACATGATGAGCATAAACACTTCAACATATGTCTGCTGAAACTTATATGGAATATAAATATAAGAATAAAAAATATAAATGATAAGCAGGCAGTACATGAGAATGAATGTTATGTGCATATTTACTGATATTCATATATAATTAATAGAAAACTTTGTGGTAAGTGTGCACTATTTATTTCTGAAGTTTCTTGCATAAGAGTCCCGGGTTCTAAACTCTGTAAGGCATAAATTATTTGACTAAGTACAGCACAAACTGTACACAGTTTCATAGTAACTTCATGACCATAATATTTTTCACTACACTCCTGTCCCAGTGGTGACACTACTGTGAAAATGAGAATATGATACACCTCCTGCCAACATCTTACTGTTCATGTTACTTTATATAACCAAAATTATGTGCACCAAAATATACACATCGGATATCAGTAAGTCTCCTACTTACTTTGGGTTTGTCACAGGTGCCATCATCAGGGCTTCCAACCTCCTGAGTGTTTTATGAGGTGACAGAAGCCAGCTACCTACAATTGCAGCCACCATGTAACTACATCATCATTTACATCATTCAGCAGTTCTTAGTTTCATCAGTCTCTTGGTTTTTCCTACTTGGCACCTAATTCCCATTCTGTCTAGTGATTTCACATGCCTTGTTTTGATGTTACCTCTTTCCCTTCTTTTTGACTTGTGTTTTTTTTCCCCCTTCTCCTTTTTATTCACCACTCATCGGTAAATTCTTGGTTCTCTCAAGACCTGGGTCGGTGGCAGAATGCAATATACAGTAAAGCACAAGGTGTACTTCAGAACATTACTTTACTGCCTACAAAATTTTTGGTGTGGTTTATTCTGGATGGCAAATTCTGTCATTTTCTTCTGTTTGTCAAACTGTTTTACCTGCATGTCATAGTGTTTGAGTGTTTAGCTTTCAGATTTGGCACCTTCTGTTCACGCTTTTGTTTGTCTTAACTGAAGACAGAGACACAGCAAGCCTCTGAAATGTAAAAACTTACATTTTTTATTTTAAGCCATGTGTACTGCAGTAGGCAGTTTATATCACATGTCCATGCAGTCATATCCAGGGTCTTGCAGAGTAAGAAGCTGATAACACCACAACCATGCCTCATATCCTCTGTTTACCGAAGTATGAAGTTGATTACACACCTCCACCCAGTGCCAAAATTAAGAAAGCATGACACTATTTCATTCCCCTACATAGTCTTGTCGCAGGTGCAGTAAATTTACCATTTCCTTAAATTATGGTACAGCATAAAATTACTACAATTTGAATGGTGGATTCATTAAAATGTGTAAACTAATAAGGAAGATGTCATTAGAAAATGGGTCATTTCATTCCTAAAGAAATACGGTGAATCTGTTGGTACAACCAACATTTTATTATAATTCCTGCACCTCTGTAGGTACATTATACATTCTGTTTTGCACCCATCAACATATTGAATTTTAACTAGAAAGGGTTTTTTCCTTCTAAATGTTGATCTACACATCAGAGTAACTGATTTTATCACTGTACAATGCCATCAATATGAAGACTGTGTGTGCAACTGACAGCAGATACAGTAACAAATAAAACAGAAATATAATACATTAATCTCATATCATTGTGATAACCTGGATATTGTGAAAATGCAGTAGTCAGAATAAACTGGAAAATGATGTATGTAATGAATTTAGGTTGCAATCTGTAACTCATTAGAAATGAATGTGAGCAAACTTCCATAATTTCGATCATTGCGTGGGATACTCTCATTTAAAACTTTTGACAGGGTTGCAAACAGTGTAATGGTGTGGTACATAGACTTTAGCAGGGCATTTCAAAATGTCTTACTTTTTACAGTATGTGTGTATTAGAAATTTAAGTACGCCCATAAGGCAAGTGCAGCTTGTCCTGTGCCATGTCACAATACAAATACTCAATGGTTTTAGGTCCAAGACTCTTCTACTGAATTTTACCCCAGTTAGACAATAAATGTGGAAAGTGCACGTAGAAATTAATTTGTGTCTTTAATTATATTATGATGATATTATCAGATGTGTATACCTAATTGTGTTCCTGAGGAAGTGGTAATAAATAAAAAGCCCTAAATCAAACATGAAAGTCATAGTAGGAATAGAATGGACAAGAAATGAATAGAAGAAGGTTGGGCACATTAGTGACCCACACACTTCAGCCATACCTCATCCTTTGTGCAGCCCTTACATTCATGCATCTAGCAGCCCCACACCTTCAACAGAGTGTAGTATCCTGCTGATAGAGATGTTTTCAGTCACTTCATTGCATGAAATGTCCACCGAGGCACCTGAATGTTAAAGTGACCAAAACTTCACAGTCACAAGCAACATGTGAGGCTGTTCTGGATGCCTGTTTACATCTGTCACACTGGAACTGTTTACTGGCCCCAGTTTAAACAAATGTGCTTTTATATGACAGTGTCCTGTTACCAACCCTGTCATTATTCTTAGCTGGTTTCTGCCCAAACTGAACAGTGCCCCATCTTTTTTTCAGAGGGTTTCTTTTTAAGAATTTTCCACAGACAGATTATATTGCTGAAGCCCTTGCTGTCCGGCAGCTTGTATTATGATGTGTGAGATGTTGTCAGATGTTCCCTGAATGTCTAAGAAGGCTCCAAGCATAAACACTTTTGTTCCACTGCTTCTATATGTGCGACTGCACAGTGCAGAGCAGTTTCAGGGGACTTCCCTGGTTGGTAGGCAAACTGGTATCAAAGTAGAGGATACACACCAAAGATCTGGTCCCTAATGTGCCTGGCTCCAGGCCCATTGTAAACTTGCCAGGCAGGCTCTAAATATTCAGCATTAAATATTCTGCTACATGTTGCAAGACTGGATGTATTTATGTGTTATGGTGAGTGAGATGTTTGACTTGTCTCGCAACCAAGTGAGGAAAAGTGTGGAGCAGGCAGCATGGATTCCATCTGAACTGAAGTACGTACAGCTAAACTGTGTAAATGTTTGTCATCTGTTTTTCATGTGTACTGTCCTGACTTTCAAATATGTTAGTGTGACGGTCTGTCCGGTCGGCACGCAGCATACTGCCAACATTTGATGTCTTGATGTATGAAGAGTAGTTTGATGAGTTTATAATTTGCTTACATTTAGTGTGGCTTAGCCACACGGCCAAAATTGAAAGTTATAACAGTATATCAACATGATCAGTCAGTGAGCACTTTGATTGGACTGAGACAAAGGTGCATTTATATTGGTTGATCTGAGTCACATCATGCCATGTGGTGTCACTGTCACACGGTGATGGAAAGAAATGGCATGAGGCAACAATGTAACACTGGGGGGCAAGGAAGGGAAAGATTACAGTCATGATAAAAATGTTATTAGTGATATGAAAGCAGCCAGCTAGCTTATTTTTTAAACTTACTAAACTGTCAGTGTGACATTTTTAATGTGGTGCAGTGTAACAAAATAAATTCATCACCAGCACAGTGTCATTATACTGACATTTCACTGTGAACCAAAAATACAGGATACTGCTAAATTACCTGGGAATGGGGGGGGGGCACAAATAATCCAAAACCTGAATAATATAATATAATTAAACTATCTCAGAACGGTCAGTTGCCACTTCCTGTTGGCTGTTTTATTGTATTACCGCAGCCCACTCAGCTGTATGGTGCAGCAGCAGTCAGAAGTGACCAGCAGTAGTTGTCAGATAAAATGAGGGCCATCCTCAAATTGTATTACTTTTAGCTTACACATGCACTGCACCAAAATTGTGTATATTAATACTGTGATGAATTTTGTAATAAGTACGGTATAGAAAGAGGGGGGGTGTGGCAAAAGGAAGTAGCAGTCTGGTTCTGTCTGTCTATCTGTAAATTTGTTTCCCAGCATTAGATTAGATGATAAAACTGGCTGGTGTAATAGATAACAGGAAAGTTGGGGAATGTTAAAAGCTTGGTTTTGTAAATACGTATACGTCAAATAAAATGCATTCCGACTGCTTATGTAGCAGCTTTCACCCTAATTTCTCTGTTAATATACATCAGCTTTTAGTAAAATCAATACTGAAAGTTCATATTGTGTTAGTAGAGATGTTTATCTGCTCCTTCTTGCCAGCCTGTTTGTCATCAAACCGTTCCAACATATGCTTTAACTAAAATGGCAATGCCACTTCGGTTCGTTAAGTATGTGATAAAATGTGTGTGTGTGTGTGAGATCAAGAGCAAGAATAACCCTCTATGCCAAACATTCTAAGGTAGATTGGTCTGAACAAGAAAGAAAGAATGGTGATGGATGTATTAACAAGGGAAATGGAGTCTCAGGCAACCATTTATTCATTATTTGTACACCCCTGAAGATGGCCATAGGTGGGATACTAATTCATTATGCAGCACAACAAAAGTACCATGCTATCTATCTCACCAAAGCTCAGCTTATATACATACTTCCTCCCTACTTGTCACACTCATATAGGCATGATGATGATAAACAGCAAAGATCAGATTTACAATATGTGTTCTGTAGAACTGATAAAACTATATAATAATTTACCAAGTCATTTAAAGAATATGCATACAACTTTTCAGAAGGAAGCTAACACTATTTTTATTACAACACAACTTCTGTACTGTGAAGGAATATATGTCTTATAACTTTTTATCAAATAAAAATTATTAGTACATGACATGAGGAATTATTTTACAAAATGTGACCTTTGTGTGTCAATCTATGAATTGTTACCATGTTGAATGTTTATAATATGATATGTTAGTGACAAGCACAATGATTCATATGAACAGTTCTTTATACAAAGACTGTACTGAAGTGCCCTAAACATGTTTGGTCAAGGAGGAAGAAAGTCAAAACTAAACTAAACTGCCAAATGTGGATGAAGGTGCTAATCTGTATCTACTTTGTGGCTCTCCTGCAGGGAAATACGGTCAGAAGTTCTCACAGACAGGACTGCTATATACCCTGTTCTCTTGTCAGTAAACAACTTGGACATCCTATCAAACTCAAGCTTCAGTCTGTTTGTTGCTGGACTACAGGAGACATAGTTTCCATTAGTGTCACCAAAATTTGCAGGAACATAATCATATATCATCTAAACACTTTACTAGCCTTACCTCTGATTTTGGCACAGACTTCACCTGGATGTCCTTAAGTTCAACAAGCAGCCAGTACAGCAAATCGATCACCTGTGGAATTGTCTCATACACATCTGGATCATAAAGCTGCTGAACCAGGATTGTGAATGGTGGTGTCTTGTCCACAGCCTCAAGCTACACAAAGCAAAGTGCTGGGTAAAGGAACTAATTTAGGATATACTTAAAGGGAAACTTTGCAAACACAAATCCTATTGAAAAGAAGCACTAGTTTTATGTTGGATAAGTATTTCAATGTCCACCCTCAATTTTGTGGTCACTTATTCTCAGATTCATGAGGATTTAGTTAAATCTTTTTTTTTTTAATAAAATTTTGCATGTGATCCAATAGTAGACCCTATGTACCAGTTGTGAATCAGTTGACAAAAGGCATTTTCCTATTGTGTACACAAAGTAAAGAAAAGATGCAGCGCTCGAGTTTATAGGGCCACATGAAAAAAATAAGGAGATGATAAACATTTAGTGACAGGAACCGTGGATCAGATCCTTTCGGAAATATCTTCATTATACATTTACTGAGAAACCAATTCAAGATGAAGCCTTACAAACAACATTGTTCATAAACCATTCAGAAGACAATGGTGTCCAAAATCACCATGGCTTCCTATAAATAACATTCGGTTAGAATGTCACTTCACATTTCAGATACAGGAACTTCTTTGGTCGAGCTCTGTTCAACATGTTTTATAATACTACAATTTGCAGCTGTCGCACTGTATCCAACATTCTCCATGACAGTCATTTTCATATGCCCTGCTAAATTCAGCATGATTATTTTTTGTCTAGCACTCCATTTTTACCTTTGGAACTGTCACTAGAACCTTCCTGCACTCTCCTTCTCTTTGATTTGTTCTTATCTTTCTCTTTCATCCCCTTATGGAATTCATCACCAGAAGTAACAAACCTTGTTGCAGTGAACAATCTGGAATGCTCTGTGGTGTTTCCTCTGGATTCAGAAACTCTTTTATCACCTGGATGACTTCTGAAATTGTGGGAATTTCATTTGAGTAGGATGAACATCCAGGCTCAGGCTCTACATCACTAATGTCATCTAAAATAACACCAACAACAGAAGTGCCATTGTCAATGATCAGATGGACTGCTGCAGGATCCAGTGGCCACAAACCACTTCCTTGATATCCTTCTAAGAAGTTGGATGGTGTGATTGCCTTTTCCCACACTGAAGTAGCACCCTGCAGAAGTCATGCCGTCTTAGTTTTTTTTTTATCAGTTTTGTGTATTCATCCAAGACGGCTTTCTTGAGGAGCCCAAAAACTCTGACATCTAAGGGCTGCAGTATATGTGTTGTATGTGGAGGGAACACTGAAAATCAATGTTGTTCTCCCTAGCTAGAAACAAAGTACCTCTGGAGAGATGAGATGGAGCACCAGGCATCTGGCAGATATTCTGCCAATAAACTTTACACATCAGTTGAAGACCATTTCTGAATTGATGAAACCTTTTAGTGAGGTAGAATGGCATCCTCTGGGACCCCTTTTGTCAGATTCTTGTTCATTCTAACTCCCTTGAAGATAATCAATGTTGGCAGCATGATATACTAGGTTACATTGCACCCTACGACAAGTGTTATGTTTTCATTCCTCCCCACCTTTTTTCATTATCACTATTTTGCATCCTTTTGGAGCAATAATTTTGCCACTTTTGTCTACCAAAGCAAGCCCAGTTTCATCAACATTATACAGGATAAAACAAAGAGTGGTTGGCACTGTGGTTATTGGCATCCTGTCATTCTTTGGAATTCTAGTAAGGATTTTGGCAGCAAGGGCGCCATTTCTGAATGCTATTCAGATTCATGAATGTTTGGTCTTTCATGTGGTACCTAAATTACTAACCAGACGTGCTTTGTTTAGTGTCACAGTTGTTTGATACCAGATGCTTTACTGGCATGAGCAAAGAAAGGCAATTACTTAAGGTAGGAGTTAAGCAATTCACTTTTTAATTTCTGAATTACATGTTGTATGGTACATGGCAGTTTTATGAAACTTAGACATATGTTTTCCTGCAGACTTGCTCTATGTGATCTGATGTAAATTTGGACATGTTAACTACTGTTGTCAGAAATGGGAGAGTGGAAACTGTAATGAAAAAATATAAAACTTTAGTCAATGGCACCGTATGCCAATAACTGTATAAGACTGCCATATTTTTTATACTTTTCTTTTTACCTCTACATTTTCCTTATTGATCAACAAACTACAAGTTTAATTCTCATGTGGTTAGAATTAAATTTAACAGTATTTGGCATGAGGTGACATAGCACTGCAAGGTGCACCAGCTGTAAATTCTACAGTTACTGGCAGTGCCAAAAATTCTACCTGATGATATATTCCTATTCTTTTAGATTCATCAACATGAATAGGATTAAGTCTGGGAAGATTAAGAAGAAGAAAGAGAGAAAGAAAAATGTGGTTACTACCCTGCAGATTTAGAGATTCAAGGCGTATAGCCAAAAAAGTGGCAGCGAAGAAGTACAGTATCACAAAGTCCACCTTAGAGTTTTGATTAAGCAGCCAATTTTCAAAATACTCCATGAAGCCTAAGCCTGTACTTAGTGAAGATGAACAACTTTTAGTCTACCGGATAACTGCTGCTCCCAAAAAATATTCAACTGTCAGTACTCAGTTTCTAATGTAAAGCAGAGAAAAACACCTTTTAAAGCTAATATGCATAGAGATGGATGCTTTTGACCATTCCTTTACCATCATCCTGAGTTGTCCAGTCACACTAGTAAAAACATAACCTCATCCAGTGCCATGGTGGGTGAAGAGGATATCATAAAATGGTAAACAAGCTATATATTACTATGGATTTTTTAAGAAGCCACTGTTTCCCAACGTAACATGTTTTTCTTCTTCAGTTCTAGGTTGTGCCAGGTGTAGGATACATTAAAAGAAAAAAATCTCTAGACATTCTTCAGAAGCCAACAAGAATCTTCAATGGTGATGCATTAGGTTTCCAGTTACATCCAAAGATGAAAACTCTAACATGCAAAGGAGATAGAAGTTGTTAAGAGACCCTGCAGAAACGTCCACAACAGACACGTTCACCTTCTCTGCTTCTGGACTGATGCGCCTGCCCAAGGTGATACATCCATACCAAATAATTCCATGTGAAATCACAAAGACAGTTCCTGATGACTGGGGTTTGGGACACAGCCCTACTGGATGGATGACAGCAGATGTATTTCATGAATATACTGGACATTTTGCTCCATGCCTTGGAAAACATGATGTCAAGTTCCCTCTTATCCTTTCCTCTGACATGACACTGGATGATTCTGAATAGCCATAACACCTTTAATTATGTTACTATAGTGAGTGGCGATAACTGTACAGCTTGTTGACAATTACTATACATTCAAATGCCAAGAACTCTGTTTTACAGTGCTTATGTTTATCATATATTCTTCATTAAAATAATGTTTCAGAAAATTTAAAAAATATATTCTTAGAGTCTCTCAAATGGCCTAATTTTAATTCCATGGTCAAAAGAAGTCATAATGTCACAGTGGTAATACAATGATAAAAGAATGAAGGCAGGTGTCTTTATGGTGCCAACCACTATACAGTTGACACCACACCTGCACGAGTAATTTTGATTTCACTGATTAAACTGCTTCATTTATCAAATAATTCTTTCCTGGTTTTTTTCTGTTGCCACAGTGCTTTGGGTAAGGGACAGACTTTCCGGCTGTCGGAGAATAAAGTTATGTCGCATCATGAAGCTTTTATACTACAGTTTTGATGGCAAAGTATTTTTTAAAACCTGTGTCACTCTTTCAGAATTTATCTCCTCAGCCAATTGCAGTATTTCTTTGTGACTCAAACCATGCCCCACTTTTTGCAACTCTGTGACTGATTCGTAAATTTCTTTCTCACATTCAGTCCCCAAGAAAGGTTTTGGACCTGGTCTCTTGCAGTCTGTAACAACATGATCATTCACTTGACTTCAGTCCTTGTTTAATGGCAC
>Ga0099364_10010929_pt1 | contig 12449 bp, 11 predicted proteins | sample TergutTh196P3_FD_73070 | JGI IMG/M metagenome (GOLD analysis project Ga0099364, IMG submission 73070) | Microcerotermes parvus P3 segment gut microbial communities from Pointe-Noire, Republic of the Congo - Th196 P3 | ecosystem: Host-associated > Arthropoda: Insects > Digestive system > Gut ... | reverse complement strand
TTTCCGCTGCGGCAGCGCCGCAGCGGAAACATGCCACATTAAAGGAATGAAATGGTCATTCCGAGCGTAGCGAGGAATCTTGGTCTGCGTCATTTTACACATAACTTTACACTACCAAGTCAGGAGTTCTGAAATTATTGCTTAAATAATACCAATTTTACCCAACACTCTTAAAATCAAAATTATAACAATAAAACCACTAAAACCACAATAAAATAGACATTTTTTAAATAATCAAAAAAATTAAACCACTGATTTTATGATGATTACATTTTCGCAAAAAAAATATTTTTCATTTTTAACATTTTTTAAGACTTTTTTTTTGGATGTTTAAATTCTGTATCTTATTTTTGCACTTTAATTTTTAAAATTTATATTAATCTAAAAAAAATTTTTTGAACATGCGAAAAGTAATTATTTCATTTGCCGTTCTTTGTTTAACGGCTTTAACTATTAACGCTCAGTTATTCGTTGGTGGTACTGTTAGCGTAGATTCATGGGGAGGCTCGCGCACTTCAGGTACAACAACCGCAACTCCACCTCCAAGCACATTGTCATTTACGATTGCCCCAAAAGTAGGCTTTTATTTAAATGATGATTTTGCTATCGGTATTCAAGCTGGTATTCTTTCTGCGGTTACTACTTCAAAATCCTCAGATACTCCTCCAGTAGAAACGAAAGCTGGTGCATTTGGTTGGTTATTTGGTGCTTTTGCTCGTATGAACTTAGTAGAAGCTGGCGGTTTTTCTTTTTTACTTGAGGGTGGTCTTGGTATAAGTGGGGCTACCCCTTATTATATTGACGGATCGGCTCAAAGACATGATGGCGACCCTGTGACTATATTTGACATTGGTGTAGCCCCTGTTTTGTCATACAGCTTTTCCAATGCCTTGAGTGCTGAATTTATGTGTGATTTTTTGAGATTGGGCTTTACTCAAGAGACAGAAAAAAGTGGTGACACAACAGATCCTTGGACAAACAGTGATAATCATTTTGGTTTGGGAGTCAATTCAAACCGTGCTCCAGTATCAGTTGCTGTAATTTTCAAGTTTTGATTTAATTATGATTATGCAGAGACGCACGGCCGTGCGTCTGTACATTTGATTTAATTATGAATTAAAGATAAGAGGGTGCATTTGATGCTGCCCTCTTTTTTTTTGTATAAAAAATATAAAAAATATTATTATTATGATAGGCGGATTTGTAGAGACGCACGGCCGTGCGTTTTTACATTTGATTTAATTATGAATTAAAGATAAGAGGGTGCATAACATGCTGCCCTCTTTTTTTTTTAATATTATGATTACGCAGAATGATGGATAGGGGGATTTGTGGAGACGCAGAGATGCGGGAGAATGCAGAGATGCGGGAGGATGAAGAGATGCGGGAGGACGCAGAGATGCGGGAGGACGCAGAGATGCGGGAGGACGCAGAGATGCGGGAGGATGAAGAGATGCGGGAGGATGAAGAGATGCGGGATTGGGGGATGTAGAGACGCACGGCCGTGCGTCTTTACACACCATTGTACCGATTTGGGGATTAGGAAAGCAATTATGATAAGGAATCTATTTTACGACCTTTTTAATTTTCCAAAAGGTCTTTTCATTATCTCCCTTTGTCACCCTTCGCATTTCTCTTATATTTCAACCGTTGGTTTTATTTTTTCGATGATATTATATGCTTCATCGAAACCCTCCTTTACGACCTTTGCACTTTCTATTCCATCATAATAACCTAATAGATGCAAAATTTTGTATGCACTGTTTAATCCATTGAGCAGTTTTTTATCAAATTTTGTGATATTACTTTGATAATATTCAATTGATTTTCGCTGTTTTTTTGATGGTTTATCCATTCCTTTCAAAATAAAGAATCCCTCCAACGCTACAAGCAGACCACTATATGCCGTTCCGCACGCCATTCGGACATATTTTTGGTCATTATAATAACTATCTTCTTTTTTTGCCTTTTTCAGACAATCCTTAGCATTGTCCATATATCGGACAGCCTCGTGATAATACCGTTCTTTTACTGCTTCTTGTTCTATTACTGACATAGTGAGTTTTTTTCATTAATTTTGAAAGTGCAAAGGTAAAATTTTTTACGGAAAACATTTACAATCCTGCAATCTTTTTAATTTCGTGCAATTTATTAAGTGCCTCCATTGGGGTAAGGTTATTAATATCTAAATTTGCGATTTGGTTTCTTATTTGGAGTAGGACAGGGTCATCTAACTGAAAGAAACTCAACTGATAACCTTCGCGATTCTTTGCTAAATTACCGATTGGTTTCGAATGTTGTCCTTTTCGATGGGTATCTTCCATCTCTTTGAGAATATCTTCTGCACGTTTGACCACACTTTTTGGCATCCCCGCCATTTGCGCAACGTGAATACCAAAACTATGATTGCTGCCACCTGAAACTAATTTACGCAAAAAAATTACTTTGTTATCAACTTCTTTTACCGAAACATTAAAATTTTTACATCTTTTAAATGATTTAGCCATTTCGTTAAGTTCGTGATAATGAGTTGCAAAAAGAGTTTTGGGGCGTGCTTTGGGGTGTTCGTGTAGATATTCTACAATACTCCAGGCAATTGAAATTCCGTCATAAGTGCTTGTTCCACGACCAAGTTCGTCAAATAAAATTAGGCTACGTTCTGAAATATTGTTAATAATGCTTGCGGCTTCGTTCATTTCAACCATAAAAGTAGATTCTCCTAAGGAAATATTATCGGACGCACCAACTCTTGTAAAAATTTTATCGACAGTTCCTATTTTTGCGGATTCAGCGGGTACAAAACTTCCGATTTGCGAGAGAAGTACAATAAGAGCTGTTTGTCGTAATAATGCTGATTTGCCCGCCATATTTGGACCTGTTATTATTACAATTTGTTGTGTTTCATTGTCTAAAAAGAGGTCGTTAGGAATATATTTTTCGCCCGGCGGGAGTTGTTTTTCGATGACGGGGTGCCGTCCCAATTTTATTTCAATCGCATTAGAATCGTCAACAATTGGACAAATGTATTTATTTTCAGCGGCTAATGTTGCGAAACCTATCAAACAATCTAAATTCGACAAAAGTCCAGCATTAAGTTGAATTGCAGGAATAAATTCTGCAACTGCTGATAATAGCGAATTGTAAAGTTCTGTTTCTAAAACGACTATTTTTTCTTCGGCACCGAGTATTTTTGTTTCATATTCTTTAAGTTCTTCGGTGATGTATCGTTCTGCGTTCACTAATGTCTGTTTACGGATCCAAGTTGCAGGTACTTTGTTTTTGTGCGTATTTGTAACTTCAATATAATAACCAAATACGTTGTTAAAACTGATTTTCAGGCTTGGTATTTGAGTTTTTTCACTTTCTCGTTTTTGTAAATTTGCAAGATAATCTTTACCTGAAAAAGCAATTTGTCTCAGATGGTCTAATTCTTCTGAAATTCCGTCACGTATAACGCCGCCTTTGTTGATTGTTGCGGGAGTTTCGGGCTGTATTTCACGTTCGATGCGCTTGTAAATTGTTTCGCAAACGTTCAACTGTTCACCCAAATGGCTAAGCGCTTCGTTTCCCGATTCTAAACAATGCTGTTTGATAGGAGCAATGTTGTGTAATGCGTTCTTCAAATGTAACATTTCTCGTGGCAACATACGACCTGTTGCTACTTTTGAGACTAATCTTTCCAAATCTCCAACAGGTCTGAGGTGTCGTTCTAATATTGTTTTCTCTTCGGGAGCGCGAAATAAAAATTCTACAACTTTTTGTCTTTCACGAATGGGTCGGGCATCTTTGAGGGGCATTGAAATCCATCGTTTCAACAAACGACTTCCCATTGGTGTCAATGTTTTGTCAACTACGTCTATAAATGATTTGCCGCCATCGTTTAAGGATTGAAAAAGTTCGAGGTTTCGGATAGTAAATTTATCTAACCATACAAATTTTTCATCTTCTATCCGTAAAAGCGAATTGATGTGCGATATTTGTAGGTGTTGTGTTAAATCTAAATAGTGAAGTATTGCTGCTGCGGCTATAATTCCGAGTTTGAGGTTTTCTACTCCAAAACCTTTGAGAGAGCCTGTTTCAAAATGTTTAAGAAGGCGGTCATTAGCGGCATCGGCGGTAAAAATCCAATCATCTAACGGAAATGTATAATATTTAGAACCGAAAATTTCGTTAAATAGTAGTCGTTTATTTTTTTCGAACAATACTTCTTTTGGTCGGAAGTTTGCAAGAAGTTTTTCTAAATGTTCGTGCGTACCCTCAGAAAGAAGATATTCACCTGTAGAAATATCGAGAAAAGATATTCCGCCAAATTTTGCTTCAAGGTGTACAGATGCCAGAAAATTATTTTCGCTATGTTCTAAAATATTGTCGTTAATAGCGACACCGGGTGTAACTAATTCAGTAACACCTCGTTTTACGATAGTTTTAGTAAGTTTAGGGTCTTCTAATTGGTCGCAAACAGCAACTCGCTGACCTGCCCGCACTAATTTTGGCAAATATGTATCTAATGCGTGGTGCGGAAATCCGGCAAGTTCGACGTGTTGCGCTGATCCATTTGCTCTTTTGGTTAGTGTAATACCCAAAATTTCTGATACTAAAACAGCATCATCGCAAAATGTTTCATAAAAATCCCCTACACGAAACAATAAGATGGCATCAGGATGTTTTGCCTTAACGCCAAAATATTGTTTCATCAAGGGAGTCTGAACTACTTTCATTGTTTTATTTTTAGACAATCCCTTATGGAATTATTTTACTAATTCTTATTCTAAAATTTTAATTTTAATGTTTCGGAACCATACATCATCGCCATGATCCTGAAATCCAATGTACCCGTTTCCTTCGTCGCCACCACAGTTAAGTAACAGGTCGTAGGCAAGGGGCCATTTTTCTTTGCTGAATTTGCTATCGTCAAGCATTTCTTGCCACTTGGGAGTCCAAAGGTGATACTCGACCACTAATTCTTCATTTTGGTAATGATAAACAGAGCCTTTGTTAATTTTAATGGCACCTGTGTTCCATTCGCCGTAAGGTTTTGCATTTTGTGGTTTTGCAGGAATCATATCATACAAAGATGCTGATGCCCTATTTCCGTCAATGCCTAACGTTCCGTCTGGATGGTTTTCATTGTCCAAAATCTGATACTCTGGTGCAGAAATGTATGCCGGTTGTCCTTCTATTTCTTGGATGTAATAGAATACTCCTGAATTAGCACCTTCTGCCACTTTCCAATCAAATTGAAGTTCAAAATTTTTGAATTTTTCGTCAAAAATAATGTCGCCGCCATCTTTTGCGCCGGCTTCACCTCTACCGGAGCCTTGAATTTTAATTGCGTCATCTTCGATGATCCATGCTGTTGGCATATCGGTACGGTTGTAACCGCGCCAGCCATCAAATGTTTTGCCATCAAAGAGCAATTTCCAGCCATCGGCTATCTCCGCGTCTGTTAACGTGTTGATAGCAACAACTTCTGGTACTTCTGCATCTGTTTTTTGTTTTGATGCACCCGAACCGCCACAGGCGGCAAAAATAAATCCCGCTATTATTATTGCGGAAATAAAATAAATTCTCATTTTTTTATATTTAATATGTTATTATTTTATTAGTTTTCAGTTTTCAGTATATAAACTAATTTTCATCTTAATTTTTTAATAGATTTTTTATAAAAATATTTTTTGCAAAGGTAGGACTTTTTTTTTATTTCACAAAATTTATTTCTATCGAATCATTTTTTTAATTTTTTTGCAATTTATTTAGGCTCAGAACTTCGGGCTAGTATAAACTCGATTGTCGCAATAATAAAACTTAAGAACCTAATTATTACCTAATTCAAAAAATGGGTCATGCTGAAATGGTTTCAGTACCTACTCGTTTTGAAGGAGATTGCGGGCCAAGTCCGCAATGACGGATTCCCCCTCTTTTAACCTAATCACCTTATTTATTATGTTGTCAATTAGGTGATTATTTTGTTTTGGAACAAAAAATGCAAAAAATTACCCTGACTTTGTGACAAAAAGTGTAAAAAATTACCCTGACTTTGTGACAAAAAGTGTAAAAAATACCCTGACTTTGGAACAAAAAATGCAAAAAATTGCCCTGACTTTGGAACAAAAAATGCAAAAAATTACCCTGACTTTGGGACAAAAAGTGCAAAAAATTACCCTGACTTTGGAACAAAAAATAAAAAAAATTGCCCTGACTTTGTGTATTTAATAAAATAGTATTATCTTTGCAAAAATTTTATTATAATAATTTATTATTTATTTATTTATGTATCAGAGAAATATATTAAAAGAACTTTTAAAATGGAAAGGTTCTGACGGACGGAAACCTTTAGTATTGCGCGGAGCAAGACAGGTTGGCAAAACAACTGTGGTAGGACAATTTGCCGAAAATTATTCTCAATATATCTATCTTAATTTAGAACGTGATAGAGATAGAGAATTATTTACCAAATATGGTAATAATATTGAAGAAATAGTCAAATTTATATTTTTTCAACATAACAAAAATCTTGATAAATTGAACGATACGCTACTTTTCATCGATGAGATTCAAAATGAACCTGATGCAGTGGCAATGTTACGATATTTTTACGAAGATTACCCCGAACTACACGTTATAGCCGCAGGTTCAATGTTAGAAACACTCTTTGACAGAGGGATTAATTTTCCCGTTGGCAGAGTTGAGTACAAAAAAGTGCATCCTTTCAATTTTGAGGAGTTTCTCGGTGCTATGGATGAAAATCAAGCGGTAGAACTTTACAATCAAGTTCCGCTACCGAATTTCGCACACACAAAACTTTTACAACTTTTCCACACTTATACATTGATCGGCGGGATGCCCGAAGTTGTGAAAAAATATGTAGAAAGTCGTGATATAACCTCACTTGCAAATGTGTACGAAACATTGATACTGACATATCTTGACGATGTAGAAAAGTACGCAAAAAACGCTACTCAAGTTCAAATTGTTCGACACGCAATTCGTGCATCTTTTAATGAGGCAGGCACAAGAATCAAATATTATGGCTTTGGAGCATCCAATTATAGTTCACGTGAAATTAATCAAGTGTTGCGTATGTTAGAAAAAACAATGCTAATCTATCTTGTGTTTCCAACTACACAAATGCTTCCACCTTTTATACCAGATGTAAAAAAGTCTCCAAAATTGCAAGTTTTAGATACGGGCTTAGTAAATTATTTTTCAAACCTGCAAAAAGAACTTTTTGGAACGTTAGATTTAAACGAGCATTATCGTGGCAAAATTGCGGAACATATAGTGGGACAAGAGATGTTGGCTGCCAGCAATAGTTTGCTACATGGATTACTATTTTGGGTTAGAGACAAAAAGCAATCAAATGCTGAAATCGATTATATGTATAATTTTGATGGTCAAATGATACCGGTAGAAGTAAAATCGGGAAAAAGTGGAAAATTGCGTTCGCTGCTTCAATTTTTAGATTTATCAGATATTTCTGTTGCCGTCAGGTTATACGCAGGAGAGTTTCAAGTTGAAGAACATAAAACAATCAGCGGTAAACCGTTTAAATTAATCAATATTCCATACTTTTTGGCAGGTAAAATGCATGGATATTTAGCGAAATATTTGTAAAAATGGAATGATTTAAGCCAATAATAAGGGATAATATGACTTATTTACTCATTTTTCTACCAATATTTCATCCCTAAAGGGATGCATTTTTCACTCATTCACAGATTCACTCATTCACTGATAACTGAAAACTGAAAACTGACAACTGATAACTGAAAACTAATTTACTTTCTTTGCAAAATAACTTTGAGCCACTTCGAAAAGTGTTTTTACCACAAAGTACACAAAGTACACAAAGAATACAAGTTGATATATGTTGATATTTAACACTTTGTGTCCTTTGTGAATTTCATTTTGAGACTCTTGTGGTAAAATAATATTACTTTTTGGGAGAGGACATTGCATTGGTCACATTCCTAACGGAATGCGGGTTGGGGCCCCTCCCTATTAGTATTTAGTTTTCAGTTTTCAGTACACACTACCCACTACTTGCTACTCACTACCCACTACTTGCTACTCACTACTCACTACTCACTACTTTCTACTGACTACTTACTACTTTCTACTTTCTACTGACTACTAACTACTCACTACTGACTACTAACTACTCACTACTCATTTCAAATTCTTAAAAGCCCCAAACTACCCCAATTTTTGCACCAAAATTATTAAAAATATCTCCTTTATCTAATGCAAAATCACTTTTTAAAGTCAATTTTGATAAATTTTTGGGATTCCATTCTATTCCAATCATCGAATAAAATTGTTTTAGTCCGCCGTCAAAGAAGTAATTTTCAGTTCGTTCCCAAGTGTAACGACCGGGATATTCATTAAAATAAGAACCCCAATTAACTGAAAAAGTGAACATAACTTTCCAAATTAAATAATCGTTGATGTTTCCTTTTCCGCCAATATGAAATGCTCTAAATCTGTCATTTATAATATAATTACGATTGTATGTGCCGAGGTTTGGGTTTAGATGGGCAATTTGGTCACGAGTTAGATTAAGTGGCGACCCCATTATCATACCGTCAAAAGTCCACCCGCCAAGATATGCATAATTGCTCATATATCCGTCTCTGCCACCATATTCGTATCCTTTGTTAAAACTATTTTGAAGATATTCCCAAACATCATCAAAAGAAAATTGACCATCAATTCCAAATTCATCTTTCATAAACTTATTCAAATCCAATTGTTTCAGTGTAGTTGAACTAATAGTTTTAGTTTCGCCATTAATATTTTGATAAACAGGGTCGGGCGTTCCCAAACCAGACTGATATTTAGTATTAATCCATTCGACTGTCAAATTTGTGAGCCATTTAATATTTTTGAAATTCATGTTCAAACCAACAATTTGGTCTTTATTATTTTTAAAAATTGAGAAACCCTTTTTGTTCCATCTTAAAAAAGTCATTCCAGAGCCGTCAGAAAATGGTTTTTGGTAATAAAAATGTATATTTCCAAAGTTGTGTGTTGTATAAATTCCGATGTCGTACATTCCCATGTGTGCGCCAGCAGCATTAGTAGCGTCACCTCCGCCAATAGTATCAGAGGATTTAGCAAAAAAAGAGTTCCAATAATCAATGGGAATCTTGCGTCCATAGCCATCGTGTCCGCCCATCAAAGCCGAGTGTAGAAAACCAAAATAAGGTTTCCATTTTCCGACGTCAGCCCGCAGGTATGCATATTTTTCGTGCAATAAAACATCTTTATGAAAATAATTGACATCTGATAATGATGTAAAAATGCTGTTTGTATCGTCTAATTTGGCATGCGTTATTCCGCCACGAATTTCAATCCTGCCAAAAGTGAATGGAATTTTAGTGTATTCGGGGATAGATGCTGTTATTCTATCCATCGGTCTAAAATTGTCACCAAAGAGATATGACCCCGAACCATAGTATTCTTCTTCAAAAATTGGCGAAAATTTATGTCGCCCTAACGTCAAATTTAGAAAATAACAATCAATTTTTAAAAATCCGTGATGTAAGTAATTTTTTGTGTTTAAGATAGAGTTTGAGGCTAAATCAGTATTATAATCTAATTCGGCATCTATTAGAAAATTCCAATTATTAAGATTTTTAGACAACGAAACATGCGCCGTAGTAAGAAACTGTTCAGTGGTTTTAACTCCCCACCTGCCTTCTTGCCGTGAAGTAAACCAAAAAGGAACAATAGATTTGCCCGATAAAACAACTCCTGTCTCAAAAGTACCGTCAATGGTTATCTTTTGATGTGATAAATCAGACGTTTCAGGTTCAGTTGCAAAGATAATTGGAAAAATAAAAACTGAAATAATTAATAATGAAAATCTGTTATACATTAATATGTTTGTTTAATTATTGTTATGATAAAATTTAATTGCAAAGATAAATGTTTTTATTTTATTTGTAGAAATTTTGTAAAAAATATATGAAAATTTCATGACTTTGAGAAATCGAGAAAAATAGGAGTAAATCATTATGACGCCCTCCATTTATGGGATTAGAGATGGGACTATTAATAAAAAATAAAAGAACATCTTTTTTAAAAGAAGTAAATTGGAATATTGCTAATTTTACTTACGATACAATAGTTTTTCGGGTAAATATTTATGAGGCACAAGAAGAGATTGATATTAAATTTTCAAATGATGCAGTTTACGTCGAGAGTACAAAATTTGAAAGTTTTGAAAATATCTTAAGAAATCCAGTCTATGTTACGGTTACTAAAGAAAATATAAAAGATAGAATCACGGTTGATTTACGACATCTAAACCTTGTGGTAGAGGGTGATTTTCTTGTAACTTTTGAATATGTAAAAATTTCAGGAAGTGGTGAATTTCTTTACCGTTGCTCCGATCCTGTGTTTATGACAAGACATTTTGTCAGATGGTCGAGATTGTTTTATTGGCGCGTTGAATGGGGACCAGGACCGAGTATTTGGGCATTAGTTGATGTTGAAAAATAATATAGCAAAACAGCGGCAGTTACTTCGCAGGAAAGCCTATGTGTAAATGAAATGTGGAAGAAAAAGTGAATAAAAATGTATCAAAAATACAATCATGTTATAAAAAGTTGTAACTTTGCAGAAAATTTTAAATTATGGTATCAAAAATTTATATAGATACTTCAATTGTTGGTGGATATTTCGATAAGGTATTTTCCATCGGAACTAAAGCCTTTTTTGAACGACTTAACAATATGGAGGTTATTTTTGTGCTTTCCGATGTATTGAAAAAAGAATTGCTTAACGCTCCACAAAGAGTAAAAGATTTATTGTTACAATTCGAAGACCATTGCTTTGAACATGTTGAACTGACCCCCGAAGCAGAGTATTTAGCCAATTGCTATATTGCCGAAAAAGTAGTCGGATCAACAAGTATTGACGACTGCCAGCACATTGCTATTGCCACAATCAATAAAGTAGATGTATTGGCAAGTTGGAATTTTAAACATATTGTAAACCTCAAACGAATCAAAGGTTACAATAGTGTAAATATGAAAATGGGATATAATATCCTCGAAATCAGAAATCCAAAAGAATTAATTGAATATGAGAACGATTAACGAACAAAATGAGTTTGATTGCCTTGAAATGAAACGAGAAATTCAAGCAAAAATATATGCGGAAATAAAGGATATGACCGCAGAAGAACGTATTTTATATTTTCGCATTCCATCTGAAAAAGACCCTTTCAGACAACACAATAAAAAGAAATGTGTTATGGCGTGAAAAGTAAAATGCCTGAAAATAATTGGCTGTCTAACACAGCGAAGTGAGGCAATGAGGTTTCTTATCAATAACCTTGGTTAATATGAGTGAATTGAAACAAATTAAAGCAATTTTAAAAACAGGACAAGAAATTTTGTCAAATAACGGAGTGAGTACTCACTATACTCTTTTTGATTTTTGGCGTTGGAGTACATCGGATATTTTGAGCAACACTACTCGCGGACGATTTGCGGAATTTATCGTAGGAACAGCGGTTGAACTTAATACGAAAAATATACGAGAGGAGTGGGACGCTTACGATTTAACAACAGAAGAAGGAATTAAAATCGAAGTAAAATCTGCTTCATATATTCAGAGTTGGAATCAGACGAAATTTTCAACTATTTCATTTTCAATAAAACCTACAAGTGTTTGGGAAAAAGTAGACACAAAAATAAGACGCGGAAAACCTAAAAGGCACGCAGATATTTACGTGTTTTGTCTTTTGAAACACAAAGACCAAGAGACAATTGACCCTTTAAAATTGGAACAATGGGATTTTTATGTTTTACCAACATATCGACTTGACAATTATAAACGAAGTCAAAGTTCCATTACTATTAACTCATTAGCAAAATTGAGTGCCCCAAAAAAATATAGCGAATTGAATAATGAAATATTGAAAGCATACAAAGAACAAAAAAATTGGATAATTCGTATTGAATAAATACTTGAAAATGAATAAAATAAAAAAAACACATGAACTTGAAAAATGTAAAAATTTGGAAGTATAGCGGAATATTCCTCATTGCACCCTTATGTTATGTCAAAATAGCAACGACAACTACACCACACTGATAAAATTACAAAATTTACCAAAAAATATATTTTCTTTTTTGGTTTTCTGAAAAGAAAATATTTACTTTGCAAAAAATTAAATATGCCAAATAAGCCAAACAATCATTTTACAAATAAACTAATACTCGGGGACAACCTTGCTGTATTACAGTCATTACCCGACAAATCGGTTGATTTGGTTTATCTTGATCCACCTTTTTTCAGCAATCGAACTTATGAGGTTATTTGGGGAGATGACGGTGAAAAACGCAGTTTTGAAGACCGTTTTGCAGGCGGAATTGACCATTATATACATTGGTTAAAAATTCGTGTACGCCAAATGCACCGCATTTTAAAGGATA
>Ga0099364_10010928_pt1 | contig 12450 bp, 10 predicted proteins | sample TergutTh196P3_FD_73070 | JGI IMG/M metagenome (GOLD analysis project Ga0099364, IMG submission 73070) | Microcerotermes parvus P3 segment gut microbial communities from Pointe-Noire, Republic of the Congo - Th196 P3 | ecosystem: Host-associated > Arthropoda: Insects > Digestive system > Gut ... | reverse complement strand
CCCAACGTGCTAGGGTTCGTTAGCATCAGCCCGGCAATACTGCTGTCTGTTTTTGCGAGTAAATCATCAATGTCAACATTACCGTCAGCATCTGATTTAACATGAACTGTCTCAAGCCCCGCCATGCTAACTGAAGCAGGGTTTGTGCCATGTGAACTGTCCGGTACCAGTATTTTTGTCCTATTAAACCCACCGTTTCTTTCATGATAGGATTTAATAATCATCAACCCCGCAAGTTCTCCGTGGGAACCGGCCGACGGTTGTAAGGAGAACGCATCCATTCCCGTTATTTCCGACAGCATCCCCTGTAGCTCAAACATCAACCTCAGGCTCCCCTGCGAATTCTCATCGCCAATCAGCGGATGGGTGCAGGCAAATCCAGCAAAACGTGAAATGTCCTCATTAACAGCCGGGTTATACTTCATCGTACACGAGCCTAACGGGTAAAAGCCGGATAACACGCCATGGTTCTTACCCGACAGGTCAACATAATGCCGCAGAACGTCGACTTCGCTCAATTCGGGGAGCTCAGGAGCACTTTTGCGCAACATGCCGCTTGGGATAAGCTCTTCCATATTATACTCAGGAACATCGCATTCGGGCAGGCTGTAAGCAAACCTGTTTTTGACGCTTTTTTCAAAAATTATTTTATTCATACTCATATAGTATCCAATCCTTTCAAATGCGGGCGGATATTGAATCCGCCCCTACGGCGACATATGCGTCTATTTCGGCTTTCGTCCTTTTTTCTGTTACGGCAATCAGTAGGCACCCTTCGAGTCCACTGCCGCCGCTACCCATGTTGCCGTTGCCTGTGCCATCGTTGCGGCGCGGGTTGCCGCTTGGTGCTAGGGTTATGCCTGGCATAAAGCCTGCTGACAGCAGTGCGCTGTGCAGAGCCTCAATATCGCCGCCTGTGTATTTCAGCACAAATTCTTTGAAGAAAGGCGCCGTGAACCGTTTCTCAAACTTGCCTGTTTCAATAAGTTTGTCGAACATATAATGCGATTTCTGTACGCATAGGCTTGCCACCTTCTTTATCCCAGTCTTGCCCATGGCGCTCATATATACCGTCGCCATGAGGGCACAAAGAGCTTGGTTTGTGCAAATGTTCGACGTGGCTTTCTCGCGCCGGATATGTTGTTCCCGCGCTTGTAGCGTCAGTATAAACCCGCGTTTTCCGTTTGTGTCAGTCGTCAAGCCGGCAATCCTTCCAGGCATTTTTCTCATATATTCCTTTTTGCACGCGAAAAAGCCAAAGCCCGGGCCGCCAAAATTCATCGGGTTCCCTAAGGCCTGCCCCTCCCCCACAACAATATCGGCTCCGAATGCGGCGGGGGGTTCCAGAATACCCAATGAGATTGGGTCAACAACGGCAACAAACAGTGCGTCGTGCCGCTTTGCGGCCTTGCCCAGCATTTCCAAGTCTTCGAATATACCGAAGAAGTTTGGGTTCTGGACGAATACCGCCGCACAGTTGTCCGTGACAGCCGCCGCAAGGCTTTCCAAAGGCACAGCCCCAGTTTGGGGGTCACAATTTAATTTTATGATATTGAAACCCCTGTATTTTGAGTATGTTTCACAGACTTTCATGTACTGCGGGTTCAACTGCCCTGCCAAAACCACGTCAGTTCTGCCATTTATGCTATTCGCCATAACCATTGCTTCCGCGCAGGCTGTAGCGCAGTCGTAGAGGGACGCATTGGAAACGTCCATGCCTGTTAGCCTGCATATCATACTTTGGTACTCAAATATCGTCTGAAGCGTGCCTTGGCTTATTTCCGCTTGGTATGGAGTATATGCAGTGTAAAATTCCTGCCTTCCAGCTATCTGGTGTATTACCGATGGAATAAAATGGTCGTATATCCCACCACCCATAAAGCAAACATGCGTATCGCAACTAATGTTCTGCCCCGCTATTGCCTTCATATGGCTGTGCAGTTCGGGTTCGCTCATGGCATCAGGAAGGCCGAGGCCGCTTTTCAACCTTAACTCGCCTGGAATGTCCCCAAACAGCCCATCAATTGAATCCACCCCCAAAACGCGTAGCATTTCCTCCTGTTCGGCAATCGTGTTCGAAATATAATTATTCATTTTTGCAAAACTCCTCGTATTCGTCTTCGCCCATCAATGCGCCTAATTCCGACTCGTCGCTGATTTCGATTTTTACGACCCAATTTTCATATGCGTCCTCATTCAGCAATTCCGGCGCATCCTCAAGTTGTTCGTTGACCTCCGTCACTACCCCTGAAACGGGCGCGTACAACTCCGATACCGCCTTGACAGACTCAACCGAAGCAAATGCCTTTCCTGCTTCCAACTTGGCCCCTACCTTGGGCAACTCGACAAATACTATATCCCCTAAGGAGCACTGCGCAAAATCGCTAATGCCGACGGAAGCCGATTTGCCCTCCGCTTTTATCCATTCGTGTTTCTTTGTAAATAAAATACCCATCACCGTTTCCCCTTTCAAGTATTTTTCGTTCCAACACCTATTATTCGCAGCGCCTGCGGTAAAATGGTAGCTTTACTTTTACTATTAGGTTATTCGCGGCGTCAGCGATAAAATGGCAGCTTTACTTTTACTATTAGGCTATTCGCGGCGCCTGCGGTAAAATGGCAACTTTACTATTTTCGCCTTGACCCTTTTGTCGCGTATTACGACGTCCACATCATTATCCAACTGTACGGCATTTACTGAAAGCAAGGCCATCGCCAACCCTTTCTTAAATGTTGGGGAATGCATGCCACTCGTTACGAAGCCCACATCCTCACCGTCCTTCTCCACCCTGTATCCGGCGCGGGGCACCCCCCGATCCAGAAGCTCAATGCCAGCCAGCCGCCGCCCGGTACCGTCCACAGCCTGTTTTTCTACAACATCTTTCCCCAGAAAATCGCCCTTGCCAAGCTTAACAAAGAAACCCAGCCCTGCTTCTATTGGCGAAATGCTGTCGCTAACCTCGTGCCCATACAGTGGCAGGGCGCTTTCGAAACGCAGTGTGTCCCTCGCCCCCAGCCCAGCCGGTTGTAAGCCCTCTTCTTTTCCGGCGGCAAACAGACCGTTCCATATTGCTTCCGCGTGCTGGCTGTCGCAATATATCTCGAAGCCGTCCTCTCCAGTATACCCGGTTCTGGAAACAATCGCTTCAGTGCCGCAAAGTGTAGCAAATTCAAATGTAAAAGGCTTAATTCCGCTCACTTCGAATTCGGCAAGTTTTTGCAGAATTGCTTGAGCGGACGGCCCTTGTACAGCAAGCAATCCGTAATCGGCTGAACGGTTATTAACCTCAATATCCGCAGAAAACGCGGCAACATTCCCTTTCAGCCACTCATAATCCTTATCGGTATTTGAAGCGTTGACGACAAGAAGAAACTCGTCGTCATCTATCATGTATACAAGCAAATCATCCACTACGCCGCCATTTTTGTTTAACATTAAAGTATAAATAACTTTATATTGCCGAATAAGGTTTAGGTCATTCGTAACAATCCTGTTCAATGCCGCCTTTGCAGCCTTGCCCCTCACCACGATCTCCCCCATGTGGGATACATCGAAAAGCCCTGCCCTCTCACGGGTGGCAAGGTGTTCCTCTATGATGGATGTGTACTGCAACGGCATGTCCCATCCACCAAAATCAACCATCCTCGCCCTGCGCCGCAAATGCTCTTCATAAAGCGGTGTTCTTTTTAACATATTAATAACCACACCTTTCCACGAGGGCCACAAAACAACCCCTCGTTCGACATTTTACATGCCGCTCGTTCGACATTTACAACCCCCTCGATAGCAATACGCAAGCTTAGATTGACATAAAACAACCCCTTTTCATATAAAATACAATCCTTTATACAAACCTTTGTCATTTTATACAATCCTTTATCATTTTTTCTTGACAATAAAGGTTTTGTATGAGAGCATTATACATACGTAAGTAGTAAAAAGCAAGAGTGCTATAGGCTCTCACAGAAAGCCCACATTGAAGGCCCCTTTTTACTAGGGAGTTTGTAGAAAAAAGTTGTGTAATTTGTCGTAGTATTTTTTCACCACTATGAGGCGTCAAAACGCAGGAATGCATTATGCCTTGCAAGTTTTGGCAACACAGTAGGGTGGCAAAAAGACAAGGCAAAAGCGCAAGTTGTTTTTTACAAGCGACTAAGCCCCGGCGCGGCGAAAATAATGCAAAGGGAGGGTTATGCATTTGAAGAGGCATTTCAAAAAAATGATAGCGCCAACAATAGCAATACTCATTGTTGTAGCCTATTTTGCTTTCCTTGGGGGAATGCTGGTTTTTGGCGATGGCATACCCGTGCCGATTAGAATTTTGGGCCTAATTATACCAGCCGCGTTTGTCGGCGTAGGCGTATTCGTGTTAGCAGAAAGAGTGAACGAAATAAAGAGAGGTGAAGAAGATGATCTTAGTAAATACTGATTATATCTCAGGGCGAAACCTAAGTATGCTTGGGATAGTGAAAGGCAGTACCATACAATCAAAGCACATTGGGAAGGATATTACACAGGGGTTTAAGACGATAGTTGGCGGCGAGTTGAAGGCATACACAGAAATGATGAACGACGCAAGGGCCCTTGCCACGAAAAGAATGGTTGAGGAAGCAACCTCATTGGGTGCTGACGCGATAGTAAATATCCGTTACGCATCGGCTTCAGTCATGCAAGGCGCTGCCGAAGTCATTGCGTATGGCACGGCGGTAAAATTCGTCTAAAGGCTAGGCTAGATAAGCAAGCTTAATTATTCAATTCAAGCAACTCGGCACTGTAACAAAAGCTTTTCCAAGAAAATGTTACACAATAAACCTAATAATACAATCTTTTTTTGTGTTCTCGGCTTCAATGGAACCTTTTTTTGGCGTAGTCGCTACTCCAATTGAAGCGGCTTATAGGATGACTAATGGGGTGACAATGGGATGACTAATATGACAACTAATTGGATAACCAATCGAAAATTTAAGAAAATTTTGGCAACATATGTTATTGTTCCTGCGGCTCTTTGCTGTTGCATCAAATTTCGTCGGGAAATCGCGGCAGGTATCAACATTTCGATATCAAAAATTAAACAGGGCGCAAAGATTATACGAGAAGGCGCCGCAATGCTAAAAAACGCGAAGGTCAATACACACAATGAAGCCGAGAATGCCCCGGAGGTTAGCTGTGACGAAGAATGCGGCTCCGCCGCACGGGCAGCCGAGCATGGTGACTGCTTTATTACACGGGTACAGCCAATGGAGGATGAAACGGAAAACCTTCATATAAACCGCGCACTGCACAGCCGTGAGCTGATGTTTTTGCAATCGCGGGTAAACATGCATTTTCTGTTCAACACATTGAAAATGATTCAAAAAACAGCGTACGCGGAGCAAGCCAGCGACTCGGCAAGGCTACTAGTCATTACAGCCGAATTGTTGCGTTATAACCTAGACACGCTGTCAGTGCCCGTTACGTTGGCTGACGAGATTGAGAGCATTAAAAACTATATCATGATTCAGACAAACCGGTATGGACGAAAGATATCGTTCCGTTTCGAAATCGACGAAACGTGCCTGACGAGGGAACTGCCCTCAATGATTTTGCAGCCCATTGTCGAAAACGCCGTTGTGCATGGGGTAAGCAAAGCGTTCAGCGGTGGAACCATTACTATTCGCATCTATAAAAGGGCGGGGCGCTGTTGCCTTGAAATAGAAAACGACGGCGTGGGCATTGAACCAGAAAAGCTGGAGGAAATCAACAAGGATATTGGCCAGATGTTTCAACGCCCCGACGAAAAATACTCCGGCATCGGGGTAAGAAACGTATATCAGCGGCTATGGCTGTTCTTCAACGGCGATGTGTCGTTTTCCTTGGACTGCCAAGAGGGCCGCACCATAGTTTATATTGACATGCCGGAAGGCGATTTGCTCAATACTCAATAAGACTATGTAGTGAAAGTGTTTTGAAAGTGTTATGAAAGTGTTATGAAAGTGTACGGTTTTGGCGAGCAAAACGCCTTCTAGTATGTAAGTATTTGCTCAATAAGCCCATGTAATGAAAGTGTAAGGTTTTTGTCAGGTAAAATGCTATCAAGCGGTAATATAACGCATTGATAGCACTAAATCGCCTATGATAGTATTATATTGTTATATAACCTGTGATTTTTTCTATATGTTGCGGCAACAATTGAATACTTTGATAAAGGAGAATTGCCATGAAAAAACTATTTATGGTTTCTATGATTTTGGCGATAGTCGCCTTGGTATCCATTTTTACATGCGCTAATGCATTTGCAGCACCTTCCATATACACGGTTACATATGACATGAACACACCCGTAAGCATGCCCCCGTTAGCTAATATTACAGTAAATCATGAAGTCTCCAGCGGCGACATACAGCTCCGCGACGACACGGCTATAGACGGTACAACATTGGTGCTCGGCGACGATTACCGCATTCAGGCATGGGGCATACACCCATATGACGCTAGCCAAGTCCAACATGGCTTAGGCGATATCATCCCAGAACCCGCGACCGACATTACGCTATATGCGCATTGGTACATCCCATGCGAATATGACTTAGGCGACATTTTGCCTGACGGCGGCACGGTCGTTGACAAGTACCTTTCTTACAGGGGGTCTGGATCCTACTACAAGGGCGACGACCCTGATTACTATAAGGCGCAATACGAACCGTTAGAATTTGTTGATAGGATCTTTCCCACGGAATACCCGGTAATAAAGTACACTGCCAATTCCAGCGCGGCCGCCAATATTTTGGTCAATTTATGGGACCCCGACACAGCCATTTTTTTCGCTACTAACAGCAATTTCATCCCAAGGCTATTGCCCGGCAACTTGGTTAACAACGAGACCAGCCCCTCCAGAACCGGAGTCTCCGGCTTGCTTCGCCGTGTCCCGGGTTCGTTTTCAAAAGTTTATTACAACAGCTACAACACGCACGCCCAATACGATTCAAACACAAATAGCTTTATACTTTTTGACAACCTCCTTGTCGCAACCAGCGCGGGGCATTCCCGGGGCGGCGCGTTTATGCCGTTTTCCTGGGTAAAAGACGGAGTGGGCGACGGTGTGGTAAGCGGTAGCACAAACACATTTTTTAACACTTTGAATGGCGTCCAGCCGCCACCGTCTCCCCAATTACTTCAGCACCAAAACGTTGGCAGTTTACTTTGCAATGATATGAAAAAACTTGTTGTCCTTGGCGCGGCCGACCAGCTTTTTCGATTTGGCATGAAGGTTCAAGGGCAATTTTATCAGTACCCCGGCGGGGTTGACCCGATGGGGGGCGATCTTGAACTAAGCTTCTGCGGTGACGACGTAATCTACATCTACATTGACGGCATGAGGGTACTGAGCGCGGGAACTGTTTCGTACGGCCCGGGCGCAATATCGAGTATAAATTTCGCTACTGGAGAGATTTTTGAATCACCATCAGGCATTACAACAACACTCTACGACAGGTATATCGCGGCCGGGGCTACACAGGCTGAGCTTGACGAAATATTCACCTCAAACGGGAGCGGGGGGTTCCGCTTTAAAGACAACACAGCACATGAAATGGTGATCTATTACGCCGACACGGGCAGGGTTGTTTCGAGGCTGGGCATGGAAATGAACCTGGAGTTTGAACCCCCGATTGTCAGCGCGGATATCCCGTTCAGCAAAGCACTCACCGGCGATGTGCCTGACCCAAACGACCCAGAAACCTTCGAGTTTATTCTGACTCCGATACACCCGGATTACCCATATTGCCCAATGCCCGCCGTTGGCACGGAGAATGGCGAAAACGTACAAACCATTGAGGGGGCAGGCAATGGCAACTTCGGCAACATATATTTTAGGGAACCTGGCGAATACATATATTCGATTAAAGAGGTTGCGGGAAGCAATGCGGACTACACATACGACGAAACAGAATACATATTGACGATTCTTATTGAACCCTACGAGGAAGACAACACAGTTAAATATAGATTGACAAAGTATATTGTAAAGGTTGACGAAGAGTGCCTTGTCGGCAAGTGCGGGTGCGATTGCACCGGCCAGTGTGATTGTGTTGTTATTGGGTGCGACTGCGTCCTATATGAGTGCGAATGCGGCCATGACGTGTGCGAGTGTATTCTCGAAGAGTGCCTGTGTATCCCCGGCGAGGGCCAGTGCCCCCCTATATATGTTGATGAAATTGATTTCTCCAATGCGTACAAGAAGCCTTCCAATGGCGGCAACGGCAATGGCGACGACGACGATGACGATGACGACGACGTCGATCGTAATGGAGGGGGCAACTTGGGTGGCAGCATTGGCGGAAACTCATCAATCCTGCCGCCTGCGCAACTGCCAACAGAAGAACCCCCGGAAGAACTGCTGGACATTGACAGCCCCTTAGGCAGTTCGGGCGGAGCTTTAAGGATAACAAAGGAGCTAGCCGAAAACCAGCCGTCCATAGTAGGCCTGGGTTCGGACATCAAATACATAATCAAGGTCACAAACCTACGTAGCAACACTCTTGAAGATATATTGGTCACAGACGAAATGGAAGGGGAAACACACGAACTCGGCACCATTGACAGCCTTGCCCCAAACGAGACGCGGGAATTTACGTTTACGTACAGAGTACCCAGCGACATGAGAGCCGGGACGCGCATCCGCAATTATGCATACGCTGAGCGAGCCGGAGGGGCAAGGGTAAGCGCGTATGCCGACGCGACCGTCAGCATGTTTGTCGAGTACCCCCATCTCTGGTATATCCGAGGGTATACGGACAACACCATCAGGCCAAATGCCAACATCTCACGAGCGGAAATTGTGATGGCTTTTTACCGCCTGCTAAAACCCGAACTAAAGAACATTGATGCGGGCGCCGCTTTTCGCGACGTCAGCGAGGACGAGTGGTACGGGCTAGCCGTCAATTGCCTGGCGTACCACGATATTGTGGGCGGCTACCCAGACGGAAGCTTCCTGCCTAACCAGCCAATAACAAGGCGCGAGATGGCCGCAGTCGTGTCACGGTTTGACCAACTGCTCGAAACAGACGAAAACCCATATAACGACCTTGATCGGAACGATTGGGCGTACGAATACATACTTTCAGCCACCAAGAAGGGCTGGTTCATCGGGAGCGAAGCCGGGAGGTTCCGTCCAGAAGACAATATAACCCGCGCCGAGTTCGTAACCGTTGCAAACCGCATACTCAACCGTCGGCTACTGCCCGAGGACGTTCCGAGCGATGTTCACAAGTTTGACGATTTTTCCAGCAGCCACTGGTCATACGTAGACTTTATGGAATCTATATACACCCACGGCTTCAACAGAAAAGCCGACGGCGTATACGAAAACTGGCTAGACATCCTAGGCTCAGGCCTAGACGCCGAATACAACCAGTAGGGGCGGATTCAATATCCGCCCGCCAAACGGACACAACGCCCACCCGTTTATGCGGATACAACACCCATCCGCCACACGGACACAACACCCAACCATTATACGGTAACAGCACCCACCGTGTAGGGGCGGATTCAATATCCGCCCGCCACACGGATTAAATATCCATCCGTTATGGTGATCCAACACACAACCGTTATGGTAATCCAACACACAACCGTTGTGGTAATCCAACACACAACGTAGGGGCGGATTCAATATCCGCCCGCCACACGGATTAAATACCCATCCGTTATGGTAATCCAACACCCACCCGTTTATGCGGACACAACACCCGCCCATTGCAATGCTTTGCTTCCCAAAAGCTTGCATAAATAAAATAACATCAAAGGAGAATCACCATGAAAAAGACATTTGTATTTTCTACGTTATTGGCAACTATATTAATAATTGCGGCAATATTTACTTCCGCTCACGCAATGGGCCCACCCCCCTTGCCAGCAGGGGAAAACAGCGCCTTCCCAGGCCATGTTGTTTTGGAAAATGGGCCGGGATTTAAACTACTTGGCAGTGAGCTCCTCTTGGAAATGCAAGTCTATATCGAAAAGTCAATAATTGGCGATAAGCCCGACCCCAATAACCCCGAAGTTTTCACGTTTGAGATAATAGCCAATGGCACAGACTTCCCAATGCCCGGCGGTACGCCGGGCAACATCGTTACAACAACCATTGAAGGCGAAGCCTCTGGCTATTTCGACTTTATTTTCTTTTACGACCCTGGAAAGTATTCCTATACTATTAGGGAGGTTGCCGGAGAAAGCCCGAACTACGTCTACGACGATACCGAATACTTGTTAACTGTGGAAATAGTTGAATTCCTGCACGGGAATGAAACATATTATGAAATCTATTGGCATTTACACAAGAAAGCCGAAGGACTGGTATGTACCCCATCAGAAAACGAGTGCGATTATGACGAATATTTAGAGGTGGCATGGTTTAACAACGAATACAAAACAGGCATTGAAATAGATTTTGAGAAGAAAGTAACAGGCGATACGCCCAGCTCCCCGGAACCTTTCAAGTTTACTTTGACAGCTGCCCAGGATTATTGCCCGATGCCCGCTGTTGGCACGGTCGGGCTTGTGAACACCCAAACCGTCGCCGGAGCTGGCGATGGGAACTTCGGGTTTTTGCACTTTCAAAACCCCATACACAGCTATTACTCATATATTGTCAGAGAGGTTGCGGGAAGTAGCCCAGACTATACTTACGACGATACTGTATACTTGATGGAAGTCATGATTGAGCCAATGGGCAGCGGCCAGGATGCTTGGTATCTGATATACCAAACGTTGTTGAAAAAAGCCGACGATATCGAGTGTAGCCTCGAAGAAGGCGAGTGCAACCATAATCACGTATATGAAGACGCGGACTCTATTGTTTTCTCGAATAAGTATACTAAGCCGCCCGGGGGCAACGGTGGTGGCGGTAGCGGCGGTGGCGGCAGCACCCCGGGAACCACGACACAACCGCCGGAAGACCAGACAAGCGTTAACCCCCCAGCTGGCGATGTCGAAGGAGCCTTGAAAATAACAAAGGAGCTGGCGGAAAACCAGCCATCCATCGTGGGCTTGGGTTCAGACGTCAACTATATAATCCGGGTCACAAACACATATAGCGAGACGCTGAGCGACATTGCCGTTACTGACGAAATAGACGGCGAAACTCACGAGCTTGGAACAATCGACAGCCTGCCCCCCAACGAGACGGAGGAATTCACATTCACATACAGAGTCGCCAACGACGCAAGGCCGGGTACGCGCATCCGCAACTACGCCCATGCCGAATGCCCCGGCATAGGGAAAGTTACCGCCTATGCTGACGCGACCGTCAGCATGTTTGTCGAGTACCCCCACCTCTGGTACATAAGGGGCTATACGGATAATACAATCCGCCCGAACGCCAACATTTCGCGAGCGGAAATCGTGATGGCTTTTTACCGCTTGCTAAAACCCGAACTGAAGGACATTGCGGCGGGCGTTGCGTTTAACGACGTTGGCAGCGAAGAGTGGTACGGGCTTGCCGTCAACTGCCTGGCGTACCACGAGATCGTGGGCGGCTACCCTGACGGGAGCTTTCGGCCGAACCAGCCAATAACAAGGCGCGAGATGGCCGCTGTCGTATCGCGGTTCGACCAGTTGCTCGAAACCAACGAAAACCCGTACAGCGACCTCGAAAGGAGCGACTGGGCGTACGAATACATACTTTCGGCAACCAAGAAGGGCTGGTTTATCGGGAGCGAAGCCGGGAGGTTCCGCCCGGAAGACAATATCACCCGCGCCGAGTTCGTAACCGTAGCAAACCGCATCCTCAACCGCCGCCTGCTGCTCGAAGACATTCCTGCCGAAGTCCATAAATATGACGACTTGTCTGACAGCCACTGGTCCTACGTTGACTTCATCGAGTCCGTATACACCCATGGGTTCAACAGAAAAGACGGCGGCGTATACGAAAACTGGCTAGAAATCCTCGACTCAGGCCTAGACGCCGCATACAACGAGTAGGGGCGGATCCAACACCCACCCGCCACACGTACTCAACACCCACCCGTCACGCGGCTCCAACACCCAACACATACGGGCGGATCCAACATCCGCCCGTCACACGGGTTCAACACCCACCCATCACACGGATTCAACACCCACCCACCAAACAGCTCCAACTCCAACCGTAGGGGCGGATTCAATATCCGCCCGCCACGCGGTTCCAATACCCAACGCATACGGGCGGATTCAATATGCTCAGCAAAATTCGCTTGTTTCTCGCTGTTATTGCTGAGTACATAATAGCATAGTTATCATCGCTGAACAAAAGCGGTTTTCGTAAACTCAGCAACAAACAGGCACGGTCGAATTGATCCAAGCAATTTCACACCCGACCCCAAAAATCCGATCATAGCGCAATTCTTCCTAAACATTGGTCACACTGACAAACTCGGCTCCGGTGTACGCAACCTTTACAAGTACACGAAAATTTATTCTGGTAGTGAGCCGGA
>Ga0099364_10010927_pt1 | contig 12450 bp, 12 predicted proteins | sample TergutTh196P3_FD_73070 | JGI IMG/M metagenome (GOLD analysis project Ga0099364, IMG submission 73070) | Microcerotermes parvus P3 segment gut microbial communities from Pointe-Noire, Republic of the Congo - Th196 P3 | ecosystem: Host-associated > Arthropoda: Insects > Digestive system > Gut ... | reverse complement strand
AGCCCGGCCTGCGCCATTCGTATACCGTAATGTTCAATTATCTGGGTTATCAACGTACCAATTGCTTGATTATTGATCCCATAAATAAACAATACAAAAAAAAGCAGACCAATATAACATTGAATAAAGCGTGTTTTAATTTTATGCTCCAATATTCCCATTGTACAACTTTCCCATAAAATGGTATAGTTAAAGAAAGGAGATAGTATAATCTAAATATGGTCGAAATGTTGGGAAAGGCCAAGGGTTTCCGCCTGGTGACAGCAGTAATCTTTGTCTACGATTGTTCACGGCTGGCTTTTTTAATAAGCTTGCTTCGCAATTATTTAAGCACGGTGCCGGACAGCGGCAGCCTGACTATTCCTTATATGATGTATACCGCTCCAAATGCACTTTTTCCCCTAATGTCATTTTTTTTGTTAAAAAACCTAAGCCTTTACAAGCCATACATACCCCTTTATATAACAGGAAAAGTACTTGCTTTGTTATGTATGCTTATCTGGCTGTTATTTACACTGCAATACCTATTTGATACATATAAGATTTTATGGGCGATATTTTTTTGCGCTGCAGACCTGGGTACCATTATGGGTATGGCTTTAAGGAATGTGGAAATACCCAATATGCAGAATCAAGTAAAAATGACGACAGTAGAATCGACGGAAGGAGCTGAATAATGCGTATTATTCCCATTGCCAGCGGCAAAGGCGGCGTAGGTAAATCACTGGTGGCAGCAAATCTGGCGGTTGCGCTGGCTCAGGCAGGCCAGCGTGTAGTACTGGTAGATCTGGATCTGGGCGCTTCGAATCTCCATCTGGTAGTGGGCTTTCAATCGCCGGCAAAAGGAATAGGAACTTTTCTTGCAAATACAAAAATAGATTTTTCTCAGGTAATTTCCAAAACCGATGTCCGCGGCCTGCGTTTTATTCCGGGAGATCAGGAAATGCCCGGCCTGGCAAACTTAAAAACTTTTCAGCGAAATGCTCTTGTTAGACGGCTTTTAGCCCTTAGTGCCGATACTGATATATTAATATTGGATCTGGGTGCCGGAACACATCAATCCATTCTGGATTTTTTTCTTCTTTCCGGTCAGGGAATTGTAATTACTTCCCCGGCAGTAACCGCTGTCCTTAATGCCTATGTATTTTTAAAAAATACCGTATTCCGCTTAATGTATTCTGTTTTTACCAGAGCAACCGAGGCTCATAAATATCTGGAACAGGTTCGAAAGGACAGCTCGTTAAATCAGCATTTATACATACCAAAGCTATTAAAGGAAATTGCCGTAATTGATCCTGTTTCCCATGAAAAATTCAGGGAAGCCTCTGCCCATTTCAATCCCCGGCTAATCATGAACATGATAGAAGATCCCAAAGATGCTGACATTGCCATGAAAATACGCCGATCCTGCGAAGAATATCTGGATGTAAAACTTGAACATCTGGGAGTAATGTATAGAGACGGCATTCAGGATGTCGCCCTGTCTTCCCGGCTGCCGGTAGTGCTGTATAAACCGCAGTCTGTACTTTCCCAGGCCATCTACCGTATTGCAGATAAAATTCTGGAATCCAAGGAAGATACCTTTTCTCTTACCGACGAAGCTATCGACGACAGCTTTCAGGAAGCAAGTCTGGAAGCGGAAATTGATTTTGAAACCAAGATGGAATATGTGGAAGAACTCCTCCATACAGGCGCTCTTACCCAGGGCGACTTATTGGAGACAGTTAAATCCCAGCAGTTTGAAATAGCTAAACTAAAAAAGGAAAATAACTTTTTAAAGCATAAGTTAAGTCAGGATGCTTCCAGGAAATGAGCCGCAATCTCACACACTATTTATAGCAGCATTAACTTCCCTGGTAAGTTCTGCAGCGGCTGTGCCAAAGGAAACAAGCCTATTTTCTTTTTCACTTCGCCGTTTAACTTCTACCATTCCATTGGCCAGGTTTTTATCTCCCACAACTATCCGAAAGGGAATGCCAATCAAATCGGCATCGTTAAATTTAACACCAGGCCGTTCATCGCGGTCATCAAGAAGCACTTCTACTCCGGATTTTTCCAGCTCAGCCTTTAGTTTATCGCTGGCTGCCTGTACCTCCCCCTGGTATTTTACAGGGATGATAATTACATGGTAGGGTGCAACAGAAACAGGCCAAATAATTCCCTGTTCATCGTGGTGTTCTTCGATAATGCTGGCCAGGGTACGATCCAGTCCTATACCATAACAGCCCATGGTAGGTACATTGCTTTTTCCGTTTTCGTCCAGGTACGAGACTCCCATGGACACCGAATACTTTTTACCCAGTTTAAAGATATGTCCAAGCTCGTTGCCTTTTTTTTCGTATAACTCACCGCCGCAGATCGGACAGCGGTCACCGGCTTTAACGGTACGAATATCTGCACTAAGCCAGGCGGAAAAATCTCTGATGTATGCAACATGGCGGAAATGTTTGTCTTTTTCCAATGCGCCGGTAACTGCATCGTTCATGGCACTGACTGTTTGGTCCATAACAATAGGCACTGTGTTCAGCCCGACAGGACCGGCAAAACCTACAGGAGCGCCGGTGATCCGCAGTACATCAGCATCTTCTGCCAGGCTGACTTCTGCTGCCTTAAGTGCAGCGGCAAGTTTAGCTTCGTTTACATCCAGATCGCCGCGTATTAAAACGGCAAAAAAAGCTTCGTTGTATACTTCCGGTGCGCTGGGGGCATTTTTATGTTTGACAAGGTTTTTACAGCCAGGGGCTGTGCTAAGATCAAGTTCTACATTTACTGCTTTGTAAATAAGTGTTTTAATAAAATTCTTTGCATCAGTTTTTAAAAATGTGCAGAGTTCTTCGATAGTTTTAACTTCCGGTGTATCTATTTTTTCCACCGGAGGAGTATTAGAAGCTGCTGCCTGGGCAAGCGCTGGCGTAAACCTTGGACTATAATCCAGTTTACACTCAGCTTTTTCTATATTGGCCGCATAATCGCAGCTTTTACAAAATAATAAGGTATTGTCTCCTATATCACTTTCAACCATAAATTCTTCGGAACCTGAACCGCCCATTGCACCGGAATCGGCCCTTACTGGTATTACTGTTAAACCGCAGCGTTTAAAAATATTTCTGTAGGCTCTTCCCTGGGCCTGATAATGTTGATCCAGGCTTGCATCATTGGCATGGAACGAGTAAGCATCTTTCATTACAAATTCCCTGCCGCGCATAACACCGTATCGAGGACGGACTTCGTCGCGGTATTTGGTGTTGATCTGATACAACGAAAGAGGAAGCTGGCGGTAACTGTTTAGCTCGTCCCGGACTATATTGGTAAAGGCCTCTTCTGCCGTGGGGGATACAACAAAATCCGCGCCAAGGCGGTTTTTTAAACGCAAAAGTGCTTCTCCCATGGAATCCCATCGGCCCGATTCCTTCCATAGTTCTCCGGGAACTATCACAGTGGGTTTAATTTCCAAAGAACCTATAGCATTCATTTCTTCGCGGATTATATTTTCTACTTTACGGAAAGACCTCAGTCCCAGAGGCAGATAGGCAAAAAGACCATTGGAAAGTTTGCGGATTAAACCTGCACGGAACATTAAGCGATGGCTGGCAATGACCGCATCGCCGGGAACCTCCCGTAAAGTGGGAATAAAGCTTTGGGAAAACTTCATATTGTTACCGTACCGATACCCTTACCTGCGCCCCGTTAGCCAGATTTATAACCCCCTTTAGGGAATAGGTGCCAGTTTTTTTATATGGTGATTTTTCTGCAATGGCGCCGGAATCGAGGATTTGTATAGAAAGCCCAAAAAGACCTCTCTGGATACGCAGTACCTGGTTATTTTCGTTTCCTATTCCGGGAAGCACTGCCGCCGAAGAATTAAGCAGTATACTTCCTCCAGGGGGAATTTTTCTAATGAGGGTTTCTTTTCCGTCTGTAATCAGTAATTCCTTGGTTTTAAAAGCCCTTGCTAAAAATACAATAAGAAGGATTATTAACAGCGGTATCAGTATAAAAGCGGCAATTAAGACAGGCAAAGGAATACCCAGGCTGGCTGCAAGATCTCCCAGTCTGGCGGCAAGACGGCGCAATATCCCCATAAAACCTGCATTACGTTCTTCTTCCAGACGGCGTTCTTCTTCCAGTCTTGCCTGTTCTTCTTCAAGCTGGCGGCGTTCAGCTTCAGCCTGGACTCGTTCTACTTCTTCTTCCTGACTAACCCGTTCGGTAAATTCCACACCCTCCAAAGCAGAATCGGTAGTTATTATTTCAGAACCTGGAACTATACCTGCAATATCCTGGGCGGCTGTCACCCCGCCTATACCAATTATATAAAAAAACCAGGCGCCCCGGGAAATCCTTTCTCCTATACTTCTAAGCCGTTCGTCTATAGATATATTAACCCCATAGTATCTGCTGTTTTCCGGAGGAATGTTAATGCCGTCGGTTATAAAGAGTATTATCTGCCTGGTACCGGCCCTCTCCTGCCTTTCCATTATTTCTCCCACTTTTTCCAAAGCAGCCCCTATATCTGTTCTGTCTTCGTTAGCCCGTAACTGGCGCAGTTCTGTTCTAAGGGCTGTCCTTTGTGCATCGGAAGCAATGGTACGGCTAAAGCGTTCGACAACTCTTTCGCCAAAGGTAACCAGAGAAAAAGTATCGCCGTTTCTAAGAAGGCTGCCGACTACTTCATTGTCAAGATAATCCAGTACATTAATAAACCTGTTTTGTTCATTCATACTTCCCGAAACATCCAGGATTACAATAATTTCGCGCGGCCCAGCATCCTGGTCTACTTGTACCTGGGTAAATAGCGGGCTATTAGCAACAAAAAGCAATAGTCCGGCAAGCATGGCCGTCCAGCGAAGCTGTACCGTCCAGCGAAGCTGTACCGTCCAGCTTTGCTGTACCGGAATGGATTTTTTCATGCAATTACTCCTTTTTCAACCTAACTTATGCAGTATAACAGATAATGGACAATCTAGTATATCCCGTCTTTTTAAGCTATAATTAATACAAGGTGCGCTCTGTTTTTGATGATATCACCTATACTTTAGGCTTTTTTGCCAATACTCTAAAAGGCGTCGGTGCTTTTATTCATAGGGGAAAAGCATCCCGCAGAATCCTTGTCATGCAGATACTATTTACCTTTGTTGATGCAATGAGCATTTCTGCCCTGCTTGCCGTAGGTATTGGAGCTGCTGTTAATATAATTGGTATTCCCTTTCTTTCCCAAATTGGTCAGGAGAGGATGATTTACAGCCTGCTTATCATTCTTATTACCCGGGAATTAGGTCCGCTTCTGACCGCTTTTATTGTTATAGCCCGTTCTGCCACGGCAATTGCTACAGAAATGGCAAGCATGGTAATTTCCCATGAGGTTGAAGCTTATATTTCTATCGGGGTAGACCCCATAGAACATCTTGCAGTCCCCCGGTTCCTTGGCGTTACCATTTCCCTCTTTCTGTTGAATATATATTTTTCGATCTTTGGACTTGTGGGATCATTTGCAGTGGCTCAGCTCTTTAATCCCCTGCCGGCAGGAATGTATTTTACCTATCTGCTGGAAGATTTAACTATTCAGGACATTTTTATTTCGTCAATCAAAAGCATATGTTCGGGTATGATCATTGCCATCATGGCAATTATGCAGGGTTTTAAGGTAGAACGGGCCAGTACAGAGATACCCGTGGCAGGACTTAAGGCAGTAGGTTCTTCCTTCGTTTGGGTAATTATAGTTAATATTGCCATTTCAGCCTTTTCTTATATGAGTTAATAATGGAAATTCTAAGCTTAAAAAACATTTCTTTTTCGTCTCAAAACAATTCAATCGTACAAAATGTTAACATAGAGCTGGAAGAAGGAAAAACCACCGCCCTGATAGGCCCTTCAGGCTCCGGTAAAAGTACCCTTCTTAAACTAAGCGCTGGATTGATAATCCCTTCAGAAGGAGACGTCTATTACCGCGGCAGAAACATTGCACATATGAATAGAGCGCAGAACCTGGAATTCCGTAAGGAAAGCGCTTTTATATTTCAGGATTCAGCCCTTTGGGCAAACCAGTCACTTATGCAAATTCTGGAGCTTCCGTTAAGAATTCATTTTCCGGAAATGTCCAATTCAAAACGCAAACAGCGAATAAACGAAGTAATGGATATTGTTGGGTACAAGCGAGACCTGTCAATTAGACCAGCAAGTCTTTCCATGGGAGAACAAAAACTAATTGCCTTTGGACGGGCTATGTTATGCAGCCCTTCACTGCTCTTTTTGGACGAATGGACAGAATCTCTGGACGATTATTCTGCAAATCGGCTTATTACTCTTGTAAAACAACAAAAAATTAATAATAATACAATTATATTCGTAGGACATAATCTGGGGATAATCGAGGATTTGGCAGATCATGTAGTACTAATAGTCGGGGGTCAAATACATACTTCAATGACCAGGGAACAGTTTGAAAGAGATAAGTCTCTTTCGGAATTATTAAAAATGAGTATAACAGAAAGAAACTTAGAAAAAGACTCTAACGAAAAAAGCAATAAAAGAAAAGGGAAAAAACGATGAAGTTTAGAATACGCTATGCAGATAAGGTTGTAGGCATTTTTATTATCGTAGCCCTGCTTTCTCTGGTTTTTGTTATTTTTTTATTGGGCAGAACACAGCGCTGGTTTTCCAGAGACTACAGCTATATTACCTATTTAACTACAGCTTCCGGAATAAACAGAAATATGCCGGTAATTTTCCGGGGTATTAACATTGGGAATGTAAAATCATTCCGACTTACAGAAGATAATCAGATAGAAGTAATATTTGTCATTCACAGCGAATTTAACGACAGGGCGAGACAGGGTTCCCTTGTTGAAATGTCTGTAAGCCCTATAGGTTTTGGAAGCCGCTTTATTTTCCATCCCGGGCTGGGCGAAGCTCTGGAAGAAGGAGACCTGGTTCCATTACGCGGTTCTCCCGAAGGACTGGCACTGGAAGTCCTGCGCCTTACAAATACACCGCCCAACGATGATCCAATTGCCGTCCTGATGGCTCAGGCGCCGGTAATTGTAAACGATATTGAAACTATTATTGGAAAAGTAGATTCAATCATGGATGAACTTAATATTGCCCTGGCAGGATTAAACGTAGCCCCGGGCTCAAGAGCTTCCACTGCTCTGGGAGAGACTATTGCCGATGTACAAAGACTTACCTCCGATCTGGCCGAAGGAAGCACAATACGCTCTCTGGAAGCAAGCCTTGCTTCTCTGGCAGGCACTCTGGATCAGGTTGAAAGAACTGCTATCCGCGATATGCCTCAAATTGCAGGCCTTATTGCCGAAGCAAGATCTGCCATATTGGCAGCCGACGATGTGCTTGTCGGCCTAAGCAATAATCCGTTATTGCGGGGAGGTATTCCTGATCGTGCACAAACTGATACAAGCGGAACCAATCCCAGAAACATACAATTTTGATGCAATAGTTTATTTGGAGTGATATGGTGAAGAAAAATAAAATTAAAAAAAGTTTTTTATTGCAGCTATGCTTAGCGGTCAAGCTATGCTTGGCGACGCTACTCTTTATTTCCTGTTCTTCTGCGCCCAAACGGCCTACAGAAATATTTACTATTCAATCCATGATAGAAACCAATATAAATTTAGCAAACAGAGAAGCAGATCATGGTAATTTTACACAAGCTCTAAGTATATTGGACGAAGCCTGGCGTTTAGCGGTAAGCACAGACAGGCCTGCCCTAAGAATCCGGGTACATCTGTCCAGGGCAAATGCACTGCATTCGCTTGGCCGGACAGCAGAAGCTGAACGCCTTTGGCAGGAAGCAGAACAGGAAGCAAATGCAGCCGGGGAACAGGTATTGGCTTCGGTAAGCAGAATATACCGGGCAAGGAGCATGCTTTTGGCCGGTACCATGAACCCACGGGAAGTTCTTGACTTAACACTTAGGGAACAGAATATATTTAGAAAAGAAAGGCTGTTTTCTGCCTTAAACTGGACAGTAAGAGGCATGGCCGAAAAAGAAATGGGACGATATGCAAATGCAGAACGCTCAATAATGAATGCCCTTGCTATCCACGAAAAAGATCGTTATCTTGAACAGGCTGCATATGACTGGTATCTTATTGCATCGATTAGATCGGTAGCAGGTAATTATTCAGGCGCCATAGAAGCGCTTGACAATTCCCTTGACTTTGACCGCAGGGCAGAAAACACCTTTGGTCTGGCTATGACCTGGACAGCCAAAGGCGAAGTATACCGCAATATGGGAGACGAAGAAAATGCTGCCCGGGCATGGCGGCGGGCTGCGGGAATCTTCCGGTCCATGGACAGACAGGCCGATGCCAGAGAAGTAGAAGCGAGAATCAGGCAGGGACGCCGTTCGAATACACCCCGGCGGAATCCTGAATGGGAAGAAGACTGGACAGAGGAAGATGAAGAAGACCGCCCCCGGCGGATATGGGATAGAATCAGAATCAGAGATAGAGAGAATGACGAGGATAACGAGAGCTAGTTTTTTCCTGTATCCTGCCTTCCAAATCCCAGCGCAGAAACCAAAACAGCAGCAATAATTACAGCGCCTCCCAGGATGGCGTTAAGGCTTGGTTTTTCTCCAATAATAAGCAGTACCCAAACAGGACTAAGAATAGGTTCAATTGCAGCAATAAGCATTGCTTCTACTGCAAGAACCCGTCGTATTCCATAGGAAAATAACAGGGACGCTATACCAATTTGTACTATTCCCATAAAAAGTATAATTGCCGTGGTTTCGGTATTAAATGATGGTGTATAAAAAAACATAACAGGTATACTTATTACAGCAGTAATAATATGGGAAAGCAGCATTGCATCTGCAGCATTTCCCTTTTTTTGAATGCGCAAGAAAACAGAGCTGGCGCCAAAACAAATGCCGGAAAGCAGCGCCAGCATATTACCGGCAAAAGAACCGCCGTCAAGTCCATCCTTAAAGAAAAGAAAGAGCCCTCCCATTACCATAACCAGGCTTATTATATTTGCCTTTCTGGGCATTTCTTTTGCAAATATCCATCCAAAAAGAGCTGCCCAGACAGGAGCGCTGTATTGTATTAAAATTGCATTAGCAGCTGTAGTAAGTTTATTTGCAATGCAAAAAGTAAGCATGGTTGCACTGTATATTATAGCTCCCAACCAAAGATAACGGAGATTTAACGGTTCATTACGGCGGCGGGGCGAAAGATAACGAAACAGTATCATAAAGACAGCTGCAATAAAGCTGCGAATTCCGGCAATAACAATAGGGTGCCAGTCAATGAGTTTAATAAAAAGACCGCTGGTACTCCACAATACAGCGCAAAGCAATATTGCTCCCTGACCTATGCCAAAACCTGCCTAGTCTGACCTTATGCCGCTATTATTCAATGGTTTTTTCCTGAACCGTTTTTTCCAGAAAATCCAGTGCCTTTACAAAAAAACTTCGATCCTCCGCTTCTACTGCTGCTGCATCAATAGAAGAACGGATAATTTTTATCATTCTGGTTTTGGTATCTGCTTCTGTTACTACTCCATCAAGGAGACGCTGGGTATAATGCCTGTTAAAATAAGACAAGGACTGTGCTTCTTCTTCGCTTTCCCAGCGGTGCATCTCTATTAATCCGTTTTTATATTCTAAAATTCCTTCTTCATAACAGTTTAGATATACCTTTTCACAATTTCCTTCCTCGTTAAAAACAAGCTTGCAGAAATTTTTTGTAAAATCCTCTCTTAGCTCTTCGCAGTATTTTAATACAATTGTTTTATTAAAATGAAGAAGTATTATATTTGACCGCGGACCGCAGGAATATTGCTTGTAATTATAAAAAATATCATCGGGGTATTTATTGGTAATATAGACAGCTATTTTCTCTATTAGTGACCCGGTCTTTTTTATCACTTTTTTAGGCGGAATACCTTTAAGAAAAAGCCGCAAACCCGAATCTATCCACTCTTTGTTCTTAATGTAAGGCTCTTTCAAGATAACATTAAGCTCCGGGTAATCTTCGTTCATGCATTTTGGGAAAAATATTTCCAGAATTGCCGGTTCAGATGTAGTATCCAATCGGAAAAAACAATTTTGTATTCTGCCTGTATATTCTGTTAAAATGTTGTTTTTCATATACTATCCCACTTTAAGCTTTTCCATTTGTTTAATCAACGCTGCCATATCTTTAAGAAGGGGCGCATCCAGCTCCATATCCTTTAGAACCAGACGGGCAGCATGCAGGCCCAGCCGTGAAAGAAGGGGTTGTTCTTGTGCAGCATCTCCCCGCCAGTTTCGCTTAAATGAAGAAAGGTACAGGCCCTTTTCTGTTCCGCTTCTGGAATGTTTACCATACAGGGGATCGCATACAATGGGATGTCCTAAAGCTGCAAGATGTACCCGTATCTGGTGCGTTCTGCCTGTTTTGGGCCTGGCTTCTACTACGCTGTAATTCCCTGCAGAAAGAATTACTGTAAAACCGGTACTGGAAGCTTTGCCCCGGTATTTGTCAATTATCGTAAGATGTTTTTTGTTTCCATCAGGTAAGAGGGGTAGATTGCAGGTATTTTTCCCGTCCGGCCAGGAAGGACGGCCGTGAATTACTGCAATATAGGTTTTTTCCAGCTGCCGGGATTCAAAAGCAAGAGAAAGCCGCTGGTGGGTTTCCCGGTCTTTGGCAAAGATCACCAGTCCCGATGTATCCTTGTCGATACGATGAACAGTAAACAGTTCCGGCCCTTCATCCAATCTTTCACGAAAAGCCAGTTCTTGTTTAAGCAGGATATCCAGCCGCGGAGCATTCTCGTCCCAACGTTCGCCTATAACAGCAATGCCCGAAGCTTTGTTCACTGCAATAATACAATTATCCTCATGCAAAATTGTAAAGGGTTTTATTCCTGCCATGGCTTAGTACCGCCATATATAAATCAATATTGGAATGCATGCTATACCCGCCAATGCGGGAGAAAAATAATATAATACGGGGTTTTGTGTAAAGGCAGAAGTTACCTCAGGGTTAGAGCTCATTAAAACTCCGGTAATAATTCCTGCAGTGGGAACAACAACAAGGCCCAATAACACCGGCAAAAGTCTATCCCACCCGTCTAACGATCCTATCCATACCACAAATGGCAGTGAGCTTATTGCAGAGCCTAAAACAAAGCCGGTTACAAATGTATTAACATTACCCATCCAGTTTGCATCCGGATTATCCCGAAATATTCCTTCTCTGGCAGCAATGGAAAAACCCAGGTAACCCAGGGGAATAAGTGTATAGGCGGAAGCACTTAATCTATACGGAGCATCCTCGAGAAATTCAATTCGTCTTTCCGCTCTGGCTTGTCTTCGTGCTGCGCTAAATCCCTGTCTGTTTGCAGCTGCTTTAAACATAGCCTGGATTTCCCTTGCCCGGTCATTATCCCTGTCTCCCAGAAGGGCTACACTATGGGCAGACCTTCCCGACTGATCGGCTTCTGAGGGATCTATGCCTAAATCCAAAAGCAATTGTACCATTGCAGGATCAGCCTGGTTTCTGGTATAGTTTGACAGGCTATGGTTTTCCAAATACAAAAGAAGAAGGTTTTTACCTTCCGGAGTTTTTTTATGGGGATCTGCACCAAGGGCCAATAATTCGTTAACGTTTTCGCGGTGTATTCTCCAGTCATAAAATGATCTGCTTACTTCCCTCATAAGCGGAGTAATCCCCTGGTGATTGGCAGCTTCTATATCAGCGCCAGCTTTGGCAAGAAGGCTTCGTATTCCCCTGCCGAAGAAATAACCATGCATCGCTGTATTTCCTTCATTGTCCGCTATAGTGGGATCTGCTCCATATTGAAGAAGAATACGGACACTCTCTGGCCTGTCGGCGAACATCAGGGCAGTCCTGCCCCGATTGTCGGTACTGTTTGGATCCGCTCCCTCGGCAATAAGCCTTTCTGCTTCTCTGATATTTCTTCGTTCCAGCGCTCGTATCAGATCGGCATTCAGCTTATTTGTTTCTTCTGCCGGCAAAGAAACAATGGGCAGCAAAAGAAGGAGCATATACAGAAAAATTTTTGTCTGGTTTATCCAAGTTATGTACATTACGTTATTTTTCTGGAGCCAGGCTTTACTATGGGAATCCCCTGCCTGCACAGTTCGCAAGATTCAGCTTCCCAGGTCTTTGCCTCTACCCTGCATGCAGCATAAAGCGGCCAGGGTGTTGCAGGCGGCAAGCCTGTTTCACCGGCTGCACGGCGGTCTACCAGGCAGGCAATGGCAGCAATTTCTGCGCCAAGGCTTTCCAGCGCACCAGCACATTCTCCAAAAGATTTTCCTGTAGTAATAACATCTTCTACAATAAGGATCTTCTCGCCTTTTCTTACTTCAAAACCCCGGCGCAGGGTCATTTCCCCCTCTTCGTTTCGCTCGGTAAAAAAAGAACGAAGTCCAAGCTGTCTGCCCAGTTCCCAGGCTGCAATAATTCCCCCCAT
>Ga0099364_10010926_pt1 | contig 12451 bp, 9 predicted proteins | sample TergutTh196P3_FD_73070 | JGI IMG/M metagenome (GOLD analysis project Ga0099364, IMG submission 73070) | Microcerotermes parvus P3 segment gut microbial communities from Pointe-Noire, Republic of the Congo - Th196 P3 | ecosystem: Host-associated > Arthropoda: Insects > Digestive system > Gut ... | reverse complement strand
AAATCGCGCCTGCGGCATGAGGGCATTGTACATTGTACATTCCGGCTTGTCCGGGTTAGGGGGAGGAGAATGAAAGTGCGGCGAGTTGCGGTGATTGGTTTTTTACTGGCGTTTGTTTATACTGCGCTGCTGCTTGCAAATGCGGCAATGGGGGCGACGACTCCATATTACAACGGCGACAGCAATCAAAACAGTGATACTGATCAGAGCGATGTTTCGATTCTAAGCGGAGACGCTGTTCAAATCGCCGGTGTGCCGCAGAACGCACTGGAGGCAATAGCGGCGGCGCTGGCTAACGACCCGGAGATAACAGCGATAAGAACAAGAGAAAACAACTTTCTCGGCAGGCTTACCCGTGCGAGAGTTGATCCAAGAGTGCATCCTGATGCGCAGACAGGGGAGATTGTTTCATCACTCTGTGAGTTGTGGGAACAGAGCACTGCACGTTGCTACGAAATAGCGGCGGAAGTCTTGAGTACACTCATGGCAATAGATACGGAGCTTCACAAGCAAGTGGAGTATCTTATGATGTTTGAAGAGCTGTCTCTAATCTTGGATGTTGCGGAAATGGACTTCAGGATGTCAAGGATCACTTCAGCAACACTTGACTCGTTGCACAGCAGGAATGAGAGGGTTCAAAGAGACTTGTCCGCAGTTAGCCTAAGGCTTAATACATATAACGGGCGCTACCGGGAACTGACAGGTTTTTCCCTGCCGCAAGGCTTTGATTTCAAGTCCGCTTGGCTTGTTACGGACGTCAACAGGATTGGTTTGCAGCCGATTCTGCTTTCCGGTCCCGTGACGCTTTTTGCGGAGGTTGAAGGTATCGCCGTGCTCGGAGGCGGAGCGGTCTCTACGGAGCCGATTGTAAACCAAGCGCGCATTGATCTTATTGATTTGCACGATGCTGTAAGAAACTACGCTGCTGCAGACAGGCAGAGGGATGATTTGGAAGCGCTTCATGTTATAGGCGAGATTAGCTTGTACCAGTACTTTGAAGCAGTATATAGCAGGCTGGCTGCAAGAGTAACCGTTCATGAGAGAAAGCAAATATATGCGTCAACGATGCTTGAACTTGATAAAAACCTTAGCGGTCTTATAAGCTCCCGTTATCGCGCCGAACCTGTTTTATGGTTTTACGAGCACGAATGGGTGTATGAAGGCAGACAGGATGTTTCGTATGACTGGGCCGAGGAGTTTAGCGGGTTGTGGAAGGCGGTACTCGTACCCGGAGGATCCGGAATGATTGAGGTTGAAATACACGAACCCTGTTTGAGAGTACCGGAAAAGGACGTTGATGATAACGGGAAGAGCGAAGCCGGAGAGGCAAGAGAAGTTATAATATCGCGTGCCACGATATACTACAATGGCAGAGCTCTGGCCGATGGAAGGATAAGCAGTGCGCTAAGATTCCTCCCGCCTGTTTTCGATGACAACAGCTTGATGGAGGTTGTGTTCGCGGAGGAAAACGGGACAGAGGTTTGCCGCGCTTATATAGATGGTTTTATGAACGCCGGGCGCTTCTTTGACTTCATTCCGCCCCCCGACACTGGGCCTGAACCGGGAGAGGAGACGGAACGAGAGGGAGAAGAAGCGGCTGATTGATTGGAGGACAGAGTAGTATGGGAAGCAGCAACGCAATAGCCGAGGCCGGGATTTCCGTAGTGAACTTGCTGAAAAAGAATATGACTCCGGAACCAATCGCTTCACCTGAGTCCATTGGGTTGTGTATGCCGCAGGAACCTGAGGATTTCCAACTTACTGTGTGGATATATAGTTTTGAGGAGCAAAAAGGAATGGGGGGCGGCGTCGGTTTCCGGCCCGATGCGGCGGACTCGACGCGGGAGCGTTTCGCACCTATGCAGATCAAGTTGTACCTACTCGTGACAGCGCACTCAAAAGCGCCTCCGCAGACACGCTCTATGGACGAATATCGCATTATAGGGCGTGCAATGCAGATATTACGCGATATGCCGATAATCGAACCGGAGTATCTGGAAGGGTCGCTCGCAAGCGAAGCAAGGACTTTCAGCGTAGAAATGGTTAATCTTTCCTCTGAAGAGCTCTCGAAGATTTGGAACAACCCGTCTAAGCCCGTTAAGCTATCCTTTGCTCTGAGCGTCACAGTCACTATTGAGTCAAACCTTGTGCGTCAGGTCGACCCGCGTGTCGGCGAAGCGCATATCGAATTAACGCAGAAAAATGTTTAGTTAGGTGTGCATATGCAGATAAGGTTATCTACAGTACTGCAATTGTTCGATGGTTACCGCAGGCGGCCGATACGCATGAACGAAGCATCGTTTCTTGTTAATCATAGTCCGGTAATACCTGTTTATAAGCAAAATGGGTATTTCGTCTTTACAAACCTTTCGCCCGGACCAACCAGAATTGATGTGTTATCATCCCTGTTTTTACCTGAAACTCTGGAGTTTGATGTTTCCGGCGAACCGGGAGTATATCCGGTGTTTTATAGGGTGCTGAATCCCGGCAGGGCATATCCGTACGGCACCGCGCCAACAGCTATATGCGGAAGGTTTATCAAAAACGGTGATCCTGCAACACATGAGCGGATACTGTTTTATATTCCCGAAACTCAAGAGCTTTTAAAAGTGGCGCAGGACGATCTGGAAGAGGGTAGCAAGCGTATAAAGCTGTTTTCAAGCCGGCAGACATGGAGATTGCAACTGCCCGGAAAATTCATAATAGCTGATAAGGACGATAAAAAGAGGGAGATTTGCCTTATTGCAGGCATGCATGACAGCGAGAACACCTATCCCCTCGACGAAGCTCTCAGATTCAGCCACCCTCGTGCGACCCCGCTTATTGAACTCATGGAGTTTCATACAGCGGCGGACGGTTCATTTTTCATGGCGGTTCCGGAGAGATATGAAACACAGCGCCGAGCGGAGCTTGAGATGCCCTCGGTAGAAAAATCATGGCAGGTAGAGATTGTGCATGGGAGAGAGACTAATGTTGGGGAGTTGAGAGTTGAGAGTTGAGTGGGAAGAGTTTGACAGTTGGAAGTTGGTATTTTGAGGCGCGAGAGGTCATTGGTTATGGATGCAGCGGCTGAGAAAACTATAGATGGGGTTGAGGCTCGGGGCGAGGGATATTTGCTGCGGGGATTTGTCACTGTACTGATACTTTTGATTGTCCTTATAGGTGTTGCGGAGCGGTCTTACCTGACCAAGAGGGATGCGGCACGCTCGCTTTTCGAGAAACTGACGTTAACTCAAATTGCCGTCGAGGCACGGCAGCATATCCGTAAAATAGAGTTTGGCATAAAAAATGGCAGGGAGCTTGAGCAGTTTTACAATATAAACGGCATTTTACGTGAAATTCAGCGAGGGTCATCTTATATCGCCGGAGTATATGTTGTAAGCAGGCAGGATGTATTGCTTTACAGTCTTAGTACGTCTCATAGTGATACGACCGATTTGCTGCGCCCGGGTAATCTCGCATTTGATGATGAATCGGTCTATCAGATGTCTGATGCTGCGGGCTATTATGACTTGTTTCTGCCTGTCTATGACGCAAATGGGCGGGACATAGCGTTTATTATTATCCGTCTTGACGGAGACGTTGTATATTTTTCGACACTTGGGCTTGTGGAGCAAGAGTATATGCAAAGTGTTGTGATCGCGCTGCTTCTATTGGGAATCGGACTTATAATAACAATAAAACTGAAGCCGAGAAGCGGCGGGATCGTGCTGCTGATTTTCCTTTTAGGTTTTTTATGCTTGTCTTTAGATCTAGTACTGGCATACAGCCGTTTCGGCGGTATAGCCGAGTCCGCAACGATCCAGTCCGTAAACCGTATTGCGCAACTGCTGCAAAGCGATGTAGACGTCATCAGAGCGATGGGAGTACCGCCAGACTTGATTCATGATCAAAACAGTTGGCTAAGACAATCGATACTTGGCTTACCAATGATACACCACGGCGTACTGGATTCAAACATGCGGATTACGCTCACTGCTTCAAGGGCTTATTTCAACCGGTTCAGCATGGATTTATTAAGGAGCTATGCTGTAGCTTACATCATACTTTTCATCGCAGCAGCCGCCGTCGCCGCGTCAATGCGGATTCGTAAGAGAATGCTGAAAAATAGGGCGGTTAATTGAATCAGGAGGCCAGGTATTTGCAGATTATCAAGTTATGCTATTATGATGCGGAAATTTGCTATCAAGTTGAAAGATTGGCGAACACTATATTGGGCGAAGGTTATGTTGACGAACGGAAAATACGCCGATGGTTTGACAATCAGATATCATTCTACTGCGCTTTAGATAATACAGGGGAAGTATGCGGGTTTTGTGTTTTCTTGATCAATGATTTCGACAAGATATCCTCGCTTATGAAACTACCGGCAGAGTTAGCCGAGCAGTACCGGAAAACTACCCGCAAGGTTTGCTACGCAAAAAGTATAGCCATTGACACTAAAGCACGCGGGATAGGCATTGCCAACAGGCTGTTTAGTAGTTGTCTCGCGGATAGCGTGAGTTTGGGTGCCGATTCGGCTTTCGGCTGCGCGTGGAAGAATGGAGACGAGCTTCCGATGCATAAAATCCTCATTGACTCCGGATTTGCGCCAATTGCCGAAATTCCTGACGCGTGGTTTGATGACATGGAGTATATTTGCAGCGTCTGCAACGGCAGATGCAGATGCACCGGAGTCGTTTATTATAAAGATTTAAATGTGAAAGCGTGAAATGTGATGAAAGACGGGCGTATGCGGCAGTGGGTAAAGGATATCGCGATTCAAACAGTATTTATTATTGTTGCTGTTTGTTTTACCGTACTTATGGCCTCTGCGTCTATGCGTGGTCAATACACCGAATACTATGAATCCACTCTAGAGGATAAAGCCTCAGCTCTCGCGCAAGGAGCCGCAATGGTTTTGGCTGAGCGACAAGACTTCACAGACCCAAGTTCAGTACAAGCAGCGTTAGATATCCTCTTTTCCTCAGGTACCGGCCCCGAGATCATATATTACGCGTTGTACGACAACGGTCGTATTATTGCCGTCAGCACCTCTGATGCAGCGTCAGGACTGCCTGCACAGGAACAAGAGAGAAGAGCCGCAAGCGACGCTCTTGTGCTTGTTTACATGCCCGTGGATGAGCAGGGGCGCTATGTTATAGCGATAGGCGTTGATTATTCGCCTTTCCTGTCTTTTGGCCGGGATTTGGAAGAAGCCATGTATCTTGCTATGTTTAGAGGATGCGTTCTGATGGCGGCGGCATTTGCGTTGTTCACGTTTCTGTCAAATCTCAGGAAACCGAAAGAAGAGCAAATGCCTGAGGAACAGCAGACGGTCAATAGCTTTTATAGCCTCCTGAGAACACAGTTTATCGCTATGTTGGTCTTCCTGATACTGTCCCTGCCTTTTTTGTATGTTTATCTGCACAATAGGACGGTCATACGAGTTGGCGCGCTGATAATTGGCGGATTCTTTTTAGCTCTTGCCGCCGCGCATCTGTTTCGCCTCATAATGTGGTTTTTCCTGTGGTATTTTAAAAGGCCCATATCAAGTTATTCCGCGCAAACTCTACAATTTTTAATGTTTTTGATCATTTTTCTTGCACAGTTCACACTTGCCGTGCAAAATGGTTATCAAGCGCAAATTGAATTGAGCCGTCAGGACGAGCTTAGGATATCCTCGATGTTTATGGCGCTCACATATGGTCAGGGTCAGCACAATGAACCTATGGTTTTAGATGAAAGAAATGAATACTTTATAATCACGCGTACAGAAGACGGGTTTCGTGCCGCCGGTATGGGGACTGAGGATTTCAGCCATTTAAGAGATCTTCTGGAAACCGCTTGGGATGAGAGGTCGTCTGTGTCAGGCGTCCGAAGCGGATACTTGTATGGGGTTTCCGCCGTTGTGGACAGCGGGAACTTAGTCACTGCTATTGCGTGCACGAGGCAGCCGTATTCACTTTTCAGGGAAGAACTCACTGCGCGGAATGTTGATTTTCTGTTAGGCATGTCGGCAACCGTGCTTGCGCTCGTTTTTCTATTTGTCGAACTCAATAAACTGCTGGAAGCGGTCAACAGGCCGCTCCAAAAAAAAGAACACGGACTGCGGTATGCTTTTGGTGCGCGGGGGTTGGTATTTCTGGTTACAATGAGTCAATACATCCCGCAGTACTTTTTCGTCCTGATCGTTTTTGGTATTTATGATAATAACCCTGTGAGCCGGCTTCCCGCAGGAACGGCCGTGATGTTTCCTTTATTCCTTGCGATGCCGATCATGTTGTTTGGCAAGAGCATTGCGGACAGGTTTATAAAACTTGACGCCCGCGCATCAATGACACTTGGATGTATTGTTGGCGCAGCTGGTTTTCTTCTGATGGGCGCTGCCGGCAATCTCTTTGTTTTTCTGCTTATAATGGCTTTCACATATACAGGCATATCCATCGTGTACAACGGTTTGTGGGATTATGTAATATATACCTCGGGGTTTGATTATCCTGAGTTGCAGAGTATAAAACAAAATACTGTAGGCGGGGAGTTTCTTGGTTATACGTCCGGTGCGGTTATTGGAGCGATGGTTTACGACAAGTTCGGGCTTTTCGCGGCGCTGTCTACCGCGGCGGGGATACTTCTCCTGCTGGGAGTTTTGTTGCGCTTTATGAAATCCATTACGAGCGAACTCGACGGAAATAATGATAATGATATAGATGAGCTTGACAAACCTGACGAGCCTGAGGGCGTCAGGTATACGTTTATCAGGTTTTTAACGTCAAAAAACATTATTCTCTACTATATATGTATGATACTACCCTTTGTTGTGGCACCGCTTTTTATTAACCACTTTTCGCCGCTTTACGCGGAGTCAATAAATCTATCTCCCGGTGCTGTGTCGTGGACGTCTCTGCTACAGGTCATTTTCATAGCCTATATCTCTCCGCGTATTGGCGGATATCTGGCCCACCGGATAAGCAGCGCCGCAGTCGTTACGGTCGCCAACACCATTTCCGCTGCAGCCCTTATTCTGTTCGCGCTGCTGCCGGGGATCACTGCTCTTTACGTTGCGTCCGCACTGATCGGTATTGCGGCGGGAGTTGGCACAACTGCAATGGCAGCCGGTTATTACGGTCTGCCGGAGGCGCAGTCCTACGGAAAGAGCCGATATGTCTATTTTGCACTCAGATCAGCCGGCGGACAAATTGGGACGATTCTCTTTACGCTCGTATATGCAGGATCCGAGAATGGGGAGCTTGTACTGGCGATTGCTATACCAATTGCGGTTTTATCGCTCGGCTACGCGCTAATGTCTAAGCGGGCTCGAAGCAATTAGGAGGGTTTGTTTATGAAAAATATATTGGAGTTTTTGAAGTTGGTGTTTCAGAAATGGGCAGAGAGCTGGAGTACAAAAGTCAGCGTTCCTTCTTCTGGCAGCTTTTCAGGCACACAAAGTCTTAGTAATACCGCGAGCAGGTTGTTTTCAATTATTAATCCGTCTTTTTCCAGCGCCGTCACCGGCATCGCATTGCTGGGCGTGTTGCTTACAACCAGCGTAACAGCCTCTGTGATAGCTTATGACACAATTCTTAATCCTGAGTCGCCACTTTATGTATCTTCTCTTGAGAATTTGCTTTACAACACGGATAACGGTTTAACAGACGGGCTGTCAGTTGAAGAAACAGACTTATTGGGTCAATTATCGAGTTTACTGTTTGCAATGACATCCCCCGAACCAAGCTCTGAACCGCCCCCCGAGCCTTCGCCGGAGCCGACTGCTGAACCGGAACCGGAACAGGAACCCGAGCCGTCGCCCGAGCCGGGGCCGGAGTCGTCTCCTGAGCCAACTTCATCGCCGCCTCCTCAGCCCGGACCTCCGCCGCCGCAAACCGAGCCGGAGCCTTCGCCGGAGCCGGAACCTGAACCCGAGCCTTCGCCGGAGCCGGAACCCGAGCCTGAGCCTGAGCCGTCGCCCGAGCCTGAACCATCACCATCGCCATCGCCTTCGCCTTCGCCAACCCCTGATCCCGATTTGTGGTGGGAGGAACCATGGTGGTATTATCCCGAACCGTCACCCGAGCCGTCTTATGAACCGTCACCCGAACCGTCTCCTGAGCCGTCTTATGAACCGTCTCCTGAGCCGTCTTATGAACCGTCTCCTGAGCCGTCTTATGAACCGTCTCCTGAGCCGTCTTATGAACCGTCTCCTGAGCCGTCTTATGAACCGTCACCCGAGCCGTCTTATGAACCGTCACCCGAGCCGTCTTATGAACCGTCTCCTGAGCCGTCCCCAGGTCCAACAGAGGGTCCTCCTTTCGGGGGAACGCAGACGACGAGTTTGCCGCCCCAGACAGTACCGTTGGCGGGAGCGCCGCCGATGGGTATGTCGTCCAATGCCGACTCCGGAGACAGAGTTGGAACTTGGATCGGATTTTGCGTCGGGATTGGCGCGATAGCCTGTGTCGGCGTTGTGGTTGGGATTGGCACAAGCCGTCGCCGAAGAAAAAATTGATAAATAATTGATTATGAGTCCTGAGAGAGAAGTACACTGCATATTGCGGTCGCAGCCCGCTTTGGGCAAGGTGAAGAAAATGGGTAGAAAAATATTTACAGTGCTGCTTACACTACTGCTCGTATTGACAGGTGGGTGTTCTTTGCTTGGCGCTGAGGAGCAGGGGGAATATGTTGAGATCAATACCGCGGGAGGGCTTCAGCAGCGCGGCATGAGCTCTGTGCCTCCTCAAACAAGACATGACGGCAGGGCGTTTACGCTTGCATATGTTGATACGGATCCCTACCCAGTCGCCGGAACGCTCCTTCTCAGCATTATTATGGGACTTAGGGACGAGGGCTGGATTTTCTTCGACAGCCTGCCTTTTGACCCTGACGATACTGATCCGGGAGCTCTAATCGATTGGCTGGCGGGACAGGATCTCGGCCCTTATATACGCTTTGACAGAAGCGCCAACTATTATATTGAGTTTATGAGCGAGGAAGACTTTCGCGAAAGCCTGACTCGCCACGCGAATAACAACTCTATTGATGTAATACTTACTATGGGAACTGTAGCGTCGACTCTGGTAAAATCCTACGAGTTGGAAGTTCCGCAAATGATTATAGGAACTGTCGACCCCATAGGCAGCGGACTGGTCGAATCAATTGACGATTCCGGCAGCCTGTTTATTTGGGCAGTGCTTGATCCTACCAGCTATGAAAGACAGCTGTTATACTACTATGACAGTATCCCTTTTACTAATCTGGGAATCGTGTACTATGATGAAATAATCTCTTCCCTGGGGTCATATCAGAGAGCTGCGGACAATCTGGGCGTCCGAATCTCACGAGCGATAATAACCAGGGTAGACATGTCATCGGCGCAGGCGGAGGAAGATTACTACGAGAATCTGGAAGCGGAGTTCAGACGCATGGCCGAGCGTGAGGGCATAGACGCATTCATGCTGACGACAGATATAATTCTTGACGTAGCCAGGGTTGAGCATTTACTTGAAGTGTTTACGGAAAACAGGATACCGGTTTTTGTGCAGGTTGGAGATTTACTTGTGCAAAATGGCGCTCTTATGAATGTTTCGACTTTTGAAATGGAGGGCATGGGGATTTTTATCGCCCGCTCAATTACACAAGCGTTGAGCGGAACGCCGATTTCAGAGTTGCCGATGGAGTTTAAGAATGCTCCTTATCTTAGCCTTAATCTTGACGTTGCGGAGAGAATAGGGTATAGGCCGACGTTTGAAATGCTGCTGTCCAGTGAGAATATATTTACCTCAAGGGTTAGTGGAGTTGAAAGCTAAGAGTTGAGGGTTGACGGAGGCCGGTGGTGTAGGGCGCGACGTCCCCGGCGCGCCGTATGGAGCGTTAAGAGTTGAAAGATGGGTGTTGGGAATGAGCGGTGTTTGGGTTCGAGAGGTTGGGGCGCATGGGTATCTTTCGGAGTTGAGTGCGCTATTGGAGATGATGCCATGTGAAGCGATGGTGCTTGATGGAGAGCTTGCTGTGGCGGGATTTAATAAGGCGGCAAGCGTTTTTTTCCGAAACGTCTGCACACTGCGCACAGGCATGCAGTTTGACGAGCTTTCCGGAGCGCTGTGGGACATGGCTGAAGATGGAGGGTTTGGTGAAATAGAGCTGCTGACTCAGCAAATTCGCGAGTTTGAGGTGTGTACCGTCGATTACCGCAGATTTGACAAGAAGCATTATCGCATAAGCACAAAGCCATCTCCATATCAAGGGGTTTGGACGGCTGTGGTCATTACTGATATAAGCGATATTACGGAGAGCGAGCGTTTCTTAACGGCGCGTGTAAAGGAGCTTTCTGATGAACGCGGCACTTTGCGCTCTCGCTTGGAATTGGCCGACACAATGATATCCGAACGTGAGTCGGTCAGGCTTGGCAGGGAGTTTGCGGGACGTTTGTCTGCCGTGCTTGACAGTTTTGAGGAAGCGTTGAAAAACGGGAATACCGTAATGGGTTTAAAAGAGCTTGAAAAGCAAAGAGAGTATATAAAGCATTTTTATTCAGAAAGCGACGACCGAGCCGGTTTCATACAGCGTTTGCAAAAGAGTTTGACGCCGCGCGTTGACAGCGTTGTGCCAAAAGTTAATTTTCACCATATTTCTTTGTCCGGTCAAAGTGAACTGCCGGAAAGTGATATAATTGAAGCGTCGCGCGAAGGGGTCATGCTCATTGCATTGTATGGCGCAGTTGACAGCATCGGTGTAAGCCTTCGTACATACGAGGGAGGCTTTGAACTCAATGTACACACAGATGGGCCGGTAGTGCCGGACTTTGAGCGGACGGAGCAATATAAGCGCCTGAAGAAAATTGCGCGGAGGATGCGCGCCGGTCTTGAGGTTGATGCTGCAAATGGTTTGAGTTTAAGGCTGAGTTGCATTTTTATAGAAAAATCAGTACTGTCGACGGCGCTCGTCGCATTGGCAGATGCAAGTTTTACATCAAATGTGTGCCGGACGCTTGGCGGAGGCTCCGAGCCTATGATGCGCTGCATTGCGGCATCAGCCGGTATTGATTTTATTAAAGCCTGTAAGGAATATGCGCCTGATCTTTTGATAGCGGAAGCGGATAAAATTGTTAACCTTGCAGCTAAGTTAAAACGATTGTATAGTAAAATGAAGATAATAGCGGTTTTCCGGCCTGACGGCTCCGCGCAAGGGACAGTGCAATCGAGTTTTGATGGGTTTTTATCGCAGGATATAAGTGATGAGGGTCTGTGCGCTGCAGTCGGTGGGGTTATGAACGGACTTGTGGTGCAGACAGGCGCAGCGACAGTTAGTAATACGGAAGCCGCCGTCAGTCGATTTGGGTTAACTGAGATCGAGCGGAGTATCATCTCCCTGACAGGGCAGGGGGTCAGTAGCGATAAAATCGCCGCAGCCTTGCACTATTCACAGGGAAGCCTGAGAAATATGCTTTCGGCTATCTACGAAAAGCTCGGAATAAGTGATAGGGCGCAGCTCACGGCGTTCGCCATTTTGAATGGGTTTTCCGAGAGTTTTCAAGGATGGGGTGTCGGGAGTTGAGAGTTAAATGACCGGCGGACGAGAGAATTGGGAGTATATATGCTCGTGGTTCAAGGAAAGGGTATAATGCTATGAGGACAGGACAGGTACGCAGGAGGGAAAAGAAGGAGGGCGTTTCTGCCGGGGCTGAGTTTGGAGATACCGGCGCGCGGCGCTCTGTTGAGGCGGATTTGTCGCAGCTTGCCGGGCTGGAACGAGTACCGTCGCGCGATCCTGTTCATCACTTGATTGAGCATAGCCGCGATCTGTTTGATCTTATCGGGAAGTCTTGTGCCGAGAAGATGTACAACCCTGAGCGCAGTCAGGGTTTCGATGCTGTTAATAAAGAGCGTAACGCCTCGTTGTCAAGAGGAGTACGGAATAATCCGATACGAAACGGAGTTACGGAAGAAGCAGGTTTGAGCTCAGGTACGGAAAAGACAAATGGGGGAGAGGCCGGTGTTGATTTGTTCTCTGCTCAAGCGGGAGGCGAATTTTATAGACGATTTGCCGAAACTGCTTTCAGCAAGGGCAAGCTGATTTGCGCTGTTGAGCAAAACGGCGGGAAAACTATGATGACGTCATGTATAAGACGGTCTATTGACCAGAGCCCACCGAGTGATTCCCGGCAAACAGAGGTGCGCCGGCATGGTGCGACACGTATGGCTGTGCCTGACTCAAGGGCAAAACTGTCATATCACCGCTTTACACGAGGGGCGTTAGAGCTGGTTGTTGATACCGCACAAAACCTTTCGAGAACGCTTCAGGTTTATGAGCGCATGGCGCAAGGGGAGGTTGACGACAGGCTTGGGTTGCCGGAAATTGACACGGCTTACAGAATGTACCCGTTTTTAAACACTCGGGGCGAGCGAGAAAAAATCGAGAAATATAAAGAAGAACTGAGAGCCTTACCCGAAAGCGGCGGCGAAAAAAAAGCCGCTCT
>Ga0099364_10010925_pt1 | contig 12451 bp, 8 predicted proteins | sample TergutTh196P3_FD_73070 | JGI IMG/M metagenome (GOLD analysis project Ga0099364, IMG submission 73070) | Microcerotermes parvus P3 segment gut microbial communities from Pointe-Noire, Republic of the Congo - Th196 P3 | ecosystem: Host-associated > Arthropoda: Insects > Digestive system > Gut ... | reverse complement strand
CGAACAGGTCTGATTGGAGTATCTGACCTAACGGTTTGGTGCGGATGGTTTCCACCAATGTCTTATACGCAGGCGAGTGACGTCGTTGATTGCCTACCTGCAGTAGACGACCGGTTCGTGTAACAGCGCCGAGGATGTCATTACATTCAGCTACTGTCATGGCTAACGGTTTCTCACACCACACATGCTTGCCTGCTTCGAGCGCTGCAATCACAATGTCACGGTGCGTGTCGTTTGGAGTGATGACGGCAATGGCGTCTAACTCTTTCATTTTGAGCAGCTCGTCTAAACTGTTGACAAATTTAGGCTTAACGCCTGTTTTGATCAGTTCAGCCCGTTGTCCCATCTTATGGGGCACAATGTCGCAAAGGGCGGTCATCTCAAGTTCGGGTACGTTGTTCAACGATGCGATGATGGCTTTACTGCGGTTGCCACATCCGATGATCCCGATTTTGAATTGTCCTGCAGCATACTTTTCGTCCTTCTGTAATGGCTGTGCCGCCATTAAAGGAGTGTTCATGAGAGCAAGGCCTGCGCCGGCAAGTCCGGAGAGGCCTATAAAATTTCGTCTCGATAAATTTTTGTTATTCATATTACTACATTTTTGAATAAAACTTGTTGATAACTATATGTTTAAAATAATAATACATGGCAAAACATAAAAATCGATTTTGCAAAAGTAATACTTTTTTTTAATATCAAACCTTTTATTACAAAAAAAAAATTCCAACCTCATAAAAATAATTCACTTCGATCACTTCGTCATTGCGATGCACGAAGCAATCCAAGGTGATTAATTAGGAATTAAGACGTTCCTTAGTGATAAATTAATAGATCGGATCGGTTACGATGGATGCAGGAACGATGCAATCGATGGATTTATTTTCGGACGATTTGATCTGATTCATCAGGATGTCGAACGAATGTTTACATATCTCATCAAACGGTTGCTTCACATAGGGTATTGAAACGCCAACAGCCACATCCACCCGGCCAAAAGCGACTACCTGCACATCTGTCTGTAACCTGATACCCATGGTAGCCATACTGCGGATCGCCATCGTTGAGATGCCGCCCGTTACGGTTAACAGGCCATCTATCTTATTTTCGGGTATCAGTGTGTTTTTGAAAAATTCAACGATCTCTTCCTGACGGGTATTGTAATCTATTTCGCAAATCAGCGATTCATCCAACATCTGAAGGTCGGATAACGCATCCATATAACCGCGTTTCCTGTCTTGCAGGTGCATTAAGTTTTCACGATACGAAACAAAAATGATGCGCCGGCATCCCTTACCTATCAATAACTGGGTGGCCATCTTCGCCGCTTCATAATTATTGATGCGCACCCTGCTTGTTTTCAACGTTTTAAAGTAGCGATCGACAAATACCATGGGGATGTCGGGATTGATTTGCTCAATTAATCCTTCTCTGATATTAGTGCCCGGCACCATGACAATCCCGTCTACCCGTCTGTTGTTTAACATTTCGAAAACAGAAGCTAATTGCTTCTGATTTTCGCCTGTAGAAACAATGATCAGCAAATACCCTTTCGATTCGGCATATTTCTGAAGATGATACGCCAACGTCCCGAAAAATATGTCGGATATATCGTCAATGACTAACGCGATGGTATAGGTGATCCCTGTGCGTAAACTGCGGGCCAATTCATTCACCTGATAGTTCATGTTTTTAGCTACCTCACGTATCTTTTGAGCCATCTTATCACTGATCCGCCCTTCCTTTTCCTTACCGTTCAGTGCGAAAGAAACCGTAGAACGCGCAACGCCCACTACATCCGCAATGGTCTGCATAGAAACTTTGTTATTCTTTTTCCCGTCTGTCGGAGTCTCTGTCTTCCGGTTCATTGTCATTGAATTTGTCTGCAAATATAGCGTAAATTGAGCGCAATACAAAATAAACTCGTTTATTTTTATTGCCGAAATGAGCTATATTCTGTTTTCTGACAAAATATAGCGTAAATTTTAAAAACTATTTCTATCTTTGCGATAAATATTTCGTTTTTTTTCATAATTAATTCATAAATAATTGAAATGGAAAATGTTAGAGAATTGCCATTGAGCATTCAGGATTTTGAAAAGTTGCGTACAAACGGTTGTTTGTATGTAGACAAGACAAGGTATGTCTATGAGTTGACAAGGAAGCCTTGGGCTTATTTTCTGGGGCGTCCGCGTCGTTTTGGCAAGAGTCTTTTGCTTACTACCTTGAAGGAATATTTTCTGGGTAAGAAGGAACTTTTTGAAGGCTTGGCGATTGCCGACTTGGAAAAGGACTGGATAGAATATCCTGTTTTTCACATTGATATGAATCTTGATAGTTATTTGAATCTTGATTCGTTGTATTCGGTTTTGAATAGCAATTTAAGGCGCTTGGAATCAAAATGGGGAAAAGATGATGACGAAAAAACTCCATCCGGTCGTTTCCGAAGTTTGATTCGTCGCGCCAGCGAACAGACAGGACGCAAAGTGGTTGTTCTGATTGACGAATACGACAAGCCGCTGCTTGGTCCGTCCGTCGATTTGAAAGATATGAATAATGACATACTTAATGTTTTGAAGGGATTCTACGGTGTTCTCAAAAGCGCCGACGCCGACCTTCGATTTGTGTTTCTGACGGGCGTTTCCAAGTTTGCAAAAGTGAGCGTGTTCAGCGAATTGAATCATTTGACCGATATCAGCTTTGACAAAAAATATGCAGGCATCTGCGGAATATCTGCGTCAGAACTCACTCAAAACTTTGAGCCTGAAATACAGGCTTTGGCAGAAGAACTGGGTAAAACCTTCGACGAAACGCTCGGCGAACTGAAAAAGTATTACGACGGCTATCATTTCGCAAAAAATACCGAAGGATTGTATAATCCTTACAGTTTGTTGCGGACTTTTGCAGCGGGCGAATTGACGAATTACTGGTTCGAGACCGGTACGCCGACTTTTCTTGTCAGGATGCTGAAAGACATTGAATTTGATGTGAAAAGTTTGGAAAAAGACGTAATAATTCCGGCAATCGCCATCACCAACTATCGTGTTGATATGCGTAATCCCGTTCCGTTGCTATATCAGACCGGCTATCTGACCATCAAGGATTATAATGAAAGATTTAGCGAATACATATTGGGTTTCCCCAACGAAGAAGTCAAATACGGTTTCCTTTACGAATTGATGCCCGCCTACATGCCGGGAACAGATATTCAGACCGAGTTCTCTATGGGGCATTTCATTCGTGATTTGCAGGCATACAACATAGAAAAATTCATGACCCGCTTGAGAGCCTTTTTCGCCGGTATTCCCTACACGCTGAATAACAAAACCGAAAAGCATTACCAAACCGTCTTTTTCGTTTTGCTGAAACTGATGGGACAATTTATTGAAGTTGAGCAGGAGAGCGCCGTAGGCAGGGCGGATGTGGTGATCACTACCGCCGATACTGTCTATGTGTTCGAGTTTAAACTCTCCGAAAAAGAAACAGCCGAAGATGCGCTGAAACAAATCGACGACAAGGGTTATCTTATTCCCTTCACCGCAGGCAATAAAAGATTGGTGAAGGTAGGAGCTGAATTTAGCACGGAAGAAAGGGGATTAAGCCGATGGGTAGTGGGGGATTGATGGAATTAGGAACGTTCCTTAGTGTTAAAAATCAAATAATGTGTCGCTTTCCGAAGGGAAGCAATTAGCAATTCAATAAATAATAATGTTAAATATTTGTGATTTTGTTTGTATTATAAATTTTATACCTATATTTGCACCTGTTTACAAAATCGATTTTGCATTTTTGAGGCTTGATAATGAACGTATAAAATAATAAAAAAAAGGATTTATGGGTGGATTTCCGATTCGGGATCCGAACCGAAGTATTGAGTTTTCCGAATTTTACTAAATAGTCTGTCTAATTTTTTAAATTCTATGCCTATGAATATATTATATAATAATGTTCGCGCGTAAAATAGCGATAAAGTTTGAAGTCTGATGCCTGAAGCCAGAAGAGACTTGATGCCTGATGCCTGAAGCCAGAAGAGACTTGATGCCTGAAAGCCTGAAGCCTGACACTATCGCATTATTCTATTGTTTTCTTATATTTTTTAAATAATTACTTATTAATCAATAGTTCTATGTCTAATTTTATTTTGAAACACAAACAGTTTTTTTTAACTTTTTTATTTGTTTTTTCATTGACTCTTGCCTCCTTAGCCGTGTCGTCGCCTGTAAACGCCCAATCGATTGTTGTGACGGGGGTGGTGACCGACCAGGATGGTCCTTTGCCGGGTGTAAATATTGCAATCAAAGGGTCAACGATTGGGACATCGACCAACGCACAGGGACAATATTCCATCACAGTCCCGAGCAGTGAATCTGTGTTACAGTTTTCGTACATCGGTTATGATACGGATGAAGAGACAGTGGGTAGCCGCACAATTATTAATGTAATGCTTAGCGAAAGCGCTACTTTAATTGACGAAGTGGTTGTAGTAGGTTACGGCGTACAGAAGCGTGTCAACGTGGTAGGCGCTGTAACGACGCTGAAGGGGGATGACATCAAGTCCGTCCCGGCTGTTTCGGCGGCGGCGTCTATCTCGGGGAGACTCCCCGGCGTCACCGTGCTGCAGACGACCGGAGAACCGGGTTCTTTGTCGCCCACTTTATATGTACGTGGCCGGTCGACGACGAGCGGCGCCGGACCATTAATAATCATCGACGGCGTCCAGGGGAGAAACATCGGCGAGATCGATCCCAATGACATCGCTTCTTTTTCGGTCTTGAAAGACGCCTCGGCAGCGATCTATGGCGCGTCGGCAGCCAATGGCGTTATCCTGATCACCACCAAAAGCGGAGAAACAGGAGCCGGGAAGCCGAGGATGAATTTCAGTTTTTACCAGGGGTTTATGACACCCTCCAGAATACCCGAGATGTGCAACTCCGCCGAATATGCCACCATGCTTTCGGAATACGAGGACTACTTGGGTAGCAGCCGTACGTATACCGACAGGGACATCGAGCTGTTTGCCAGCGGGGCCGACCCGTGGGAGCACTGCGATACCGACTGGTACGGCGAGTTGATCAGGAAGTGGACCACCACATCGCGCTACAACCTGAATATTGACGGCGGAATAAAGGGTGCGACCTACTTTGTGTCGCTTGGATACAAATTAGACGACGCCATGTACCAGCAATCATCAACCAAATATGACCAGTTCAACATCAGGACAAAAGTAAACATACCTGTTACCGACTGGTTATATACGGACATCAACCTTGCCGGATTCAAAACCAAAAGACTGTTTCCGTATAGAGGCGCCGGCGACATCATCGGCGCCGCCACACGAACACAGCCTACCTACCCCGCTTTCTGGCCTACCGGCGAACCCGGCCCGGACCTTGAAAACGGCGATAATCCGGTGGTTACTTCCTCTTTTGCCGGCGGTAAGAACGAGCAGGATACCTATCGCCTGCAAACGAACCTGAAAATAACCATCAGTCCGCCTTTTATAAAAGGGTTTTCGTTGAGCGCCAGCCTTGATTACGACCTTAGTAATTTTTACAGAAAGCGGTTCTATCAGCGCTGGTATTTGTACTATCCTGACAAGACAAATGCCGTAAGAGACCCGAATACCGGTTTTATCACTTCCGTGCCGCTGACACCCGAATTGAGAGGCCCCCTCGGCGCCGTACTTCCGCAACTTCAGAACGATTATAACCGGAGCATCAACTCCACAGCCAAAGTAGAAGCAAATTACATTCGCTCGTTTGGGGATCATGACATCACGCTGTTTGCAGGATTTGAACAGTACACCACCGACTACAACGAATTTTGGGCACAACGTGAAGATTATGTTTCGACACTGATACAGATTTTAAATGTGGGACCCAATCTTAACAAAAACAACAGCGGGAGTCAATCCATCTATGCCCGCAAATCATGGATAGGCAGGGCTACTTATGCCTATAAGAGCAAGTATTTAGCCGAAGCGGTTTTCCGTCGCGACGGCTCACTGAAGTTTCCTCCGCAAAGTCGATGGGGTAACTTCCCCGGATTGATGCTGGCATGGCGCGCATCGGAAGAAGACTTCTGGAAAGACAACCTTTCGTCCATCAATTACTTTAAGTTAAGAGCTTCGTATGGTGAGATGGGTATGGATCCGGGCGATCCTTTCCAGTATATCGACAAGTACAGCCTGGGAACAATCAGAGGCATGGTGTTCGGTACTGGCGGCGTCATTGAGACCACAACCGGACCCCCAACCGTTGCCAATCAGAATATCACATGGGAAAGGCAAAAAACAAAAAATGTAGGTATCGAAACACAGTTCCTGAAGGGGCTTCTGTTTTTGAATTTTGACTATTTCTACAATATCCGCGACCAGATTCTGGCCAAAAGAAATGCTTCCGTACCTGATTTTTCAGGCATCACTTTACCTGACGAAAATATAGCGCGCGTTGACAATCAGGGATTTGAGATTGAAGCCGGTTTCAGGGAATCCGTCAGCAACTGGTATTTTGGTCTGTCAGGAAATCTCGGTTATAGCCGTAACAAGTTAGTCTATATTGATGAGGTTGACCCTCCCGTACCCTGGCAGATAAGAACGGGACGTCCCTACGGACTTCAACTGATGTATGATGGCATAGGTATCTGCAGGGATCAGAATCAGGCGGACGCCTACCCTACCTGGGGAACAACGACTAAGGTGCAGGAAGGCGATATACTTTTCAGGAATGTGAGCGCCGACTACAAACATTTAGACCCTGCTTACGACGACAATGTCATCGACGCTAACGACCGCATATTGGTAGAACATACCGTTTTGCCGGATTTATTTTACGGCGTCAACCTCGACCTCGGCTGGAAAAACTTTTCCTTCTCCGCCCTGCTTCAGGGACAGGGAAAGTTTTTGAAAAAGAACTGGGCCGACGACAGACGCGGGCTGGAAGGCAATTACTTTAAGTTCATGTACACCGACCGTTGGACGCCCGACAACCGCGACGCTTCCATGCCAAGACCCTGGATCAGAAGTACAAGCTGGATCGCTAATGACAATACTTTCTGGTGGGATAACTGCGCCTTTTTACGGTTAAAAAATGTGATGCTTACCTACACTGTTCCCCCCCAATACTATAAGTCAATGGGGATTTCCAATATCAACGTGTATTTTTCAGGCAATAACTTAGCCTATCTATGGAGTGGCACCAAGAAGTTCGACCCCGAATCGAACGGTCCCAACACCTATCCTACCATGCGAACCTTAGCCGTTGGCGCTAACATTACATTTTAATCCCAAAAAATTATTTGATCATGAAAAAGATTTTTATATTATTTCTTTCGTTCCTCCTGATAGGCGGGACTTCATGTACGGATGTACTCAATCAGTCGGCTGTCGATTCGTTCGATGAGGATGTGGTTTTTTCCGACATCAATTTAGTAAAAGCGTATGTTGGCGCCTGTTACTCCATGCTGGGCAGTACAAAAATGGATGGCAATGCGATTAACGGTCCGCTGATACGGCGCGATTTTCTGTCGTCGTCCACCGACCATACATTGAATAACTTCCGACCGGGTGTCAATGATGAGGTGTTCCTGCAGGGGACTATGAGCCCCGACCGGTTGGGTCTGTTCGCCAATAATGATAACGGCAGGCCCTGGCTTAACTGGACGAACCTGTACAGAAACATCCAGAACCTGAATATCATTCTTTCGCGTATCGACGATGTTCCAGTCACAAATTTAAATGAGGAAACGCTTCGTACGCGATTGAAAGGCGAGATTTACTTCTTACGGGCTTTGTCGTACACCTATCTTTTGATGGGTCATGGCGGTGTCATCTTAACCGACGCGCCCTACAAAATGACCGATGATTTTTCGGCCATCAGAAGATCGTCCTTAGCCGAAACCAAAGATTTTATCTTGAATGACGTCGACAAGGCGATAGAATATTTACCTGCAACCATTGAACAGGGTCGTGCGACGCGCGGCGCGGCTGCGGCGGTCAAATCAAGGATGTTACTGTTTTGCGCCAGCAAACTGACGAATGGTGGATGGACGGAAGAGGCCGGTAATCCGTTAGTATCCTTCCCGTCAGGCAGCCAGACCGCTCTCCTTCGGGAAGCACGCGACGCAGCCAAAGACATCATGGACGGCAAATATGGCGCTTATGCCTTAGTAGGGGAGACTTCCGAGCCGGTCTTACCCCTTTCCGAAGAGGATTTACAGAAGGTTGCCGATGATTTTTTCGGCATTTTCCACCAGGAAACAGGGACGGTATGGAACAGTGAAACGATCTGGGGGACACAGTTTGTGGAAAAAGATGGGAGAACGTATACACCAAGTATCTGGTGCAGTCCCAGAGGATATGACGGCGCTTCCAATAACGCGCCTACCGAAGAGATTGTCAGGCGTTTCGAGATGGCCGATGGCAGTAAGTTTGTGTGGGACGCCGCCCATCCTAACGATAAATTTACCGAGCGCCGGGCAACGGCGGCTGAATTGGAAGCCAACCCTTACCTTAATCCCTACTATGGCCGCGAAGCGCGTTTCTATGCTTCCGTTTTGTACCACAACGCGCCATGGATTCCACGTCCCAACCCCGTCATACTGAGCGACCCGCATAACAGGATGCAGTTGGGATACAGGTACCGGAGGGACAGAAACACAGGAACTTATCCGGAATCACCATCCTACAGCGGAGTAGACACCCGCCAAAGTACGTTAGGGTTTAATACGTCAGGTAACGCTTCAAAAACAGGTTATAACCTGCGAAAGTTCTTAGACCCCAGCATCCCTGCAAATATAGTCAATTCTGTGAATAGCAGCAGTATTACATGGGTTGAATTTCGTTTTGCAGAGATATTGCTGAACTATGCCGAAGCCTGTATAGAGCTTGGCGGCGCTGATCTGCAGCCCGGCCTCGACGCCATGAATATCGTAAGGCGGCGCGCAGGACTTCCCAGCCGCGTGACCACCGACCAGGACGAAGCGCGGGAATTTGTACGGCACGAACGCGAAATAGAGCTTTTTGGCGAAGGGATGCGTTTCTTCGATATTCGCCGGTGGATGATCTGCGACCAGGTGATCGTTGATGTGTACAACATGCGGGTCAATGAGTATGTGGACAGCGATGACGATTATAATGTCCTCGAAACCACTTGGCAGCAACTCAGCTCCGCCCGCGAAGACCCAAGACAATGGGCCGGTAATTCTTTTTACTGGTTCCCCATCACACGTGCGGAGATCAATAAAGTCCCCGGTTTACAACAAAATCCGGGATACAATTGAATTAATCATTAATCATTAATCATTAAATTCTATGTACGGATGTATTAGACCAATCGGCTGTTGACGCCTTTGACGAGGATGTGGTTTTTTCCGACATCAATTTAGTAAAAGCATACATCGGCGCTTGCTACTCCATGATTGGCAGTACCAAACAGGACATAAATACCTGAACAGAACGGATGAAGACCCCTATATGCGTGGCATTGACACCCGTCAGGCTCCATATAACGACTGGAACGCCACCAAAATCGGCTATTACCAGAAGAAATACCTTGACCCGGAGATACCGGCCGCCCAGACACAATCTATATTCAGCACCCATGCCTAGATTGAGTTTCGCTATGCAGAGATACTACTGAACTAACCACCGACCAGGACGAAGCCCGTACCTTTGTGCGCCATGAACGCGAGATAGAGTTCTTCGGCGAAGGACATCGTTTCTATGACATGCGCAGATGGATGATTTGCAGCGAGGTAGTCGTCAATGTTTATCCTTATGATCGTGAAGGAATTTGTTGATACAAACGACAACCTTACCGGAATGTCATGGCAACTAAGAAGCAATCAGGAAGATAACCGAAGCTGGGGTGCGACCATTTCTACTGGTTCCCCATTCATCGCGGCGAGATGAACAAATCGCCCGGTCTGATACAAAATCCGGGATATAATTGAAATTAAAACAGCCTTCGGCTAAGAGCCGAAGGCTGTTTCTTTTTTGGGTACTCGCCTGCGTAGAGACATAGCGTGCTACGTCTCTACATTATTCTCGTCAAAATGAAATATTATTTCCGAAAAGTATTGCGGATCTAAAAAAACCTTTACCTTTGCACCCGTTAAGAGAATTGAATATACAAAATGCACATCAAGAAAGAAGGAAATAAATAATTAATAAACAATGATTTATAAAGGTTTTTCTTTCAAAAAATGCAGCAGCCAAGTCGGCGGAAAACATGCGCATGTTAGACGCAAGCAGGCGAATATGTTGCAGAAATTGATCGGAATTGATTGAATTAAAGAGTAATAGTAATTAATAATTAAAATTTATGGAACCGTACAGTATTTTAACAAGTAAAATGGGTACTAAAGACCATTTCAAAGACGAGGTGAAATTCAAAAATAAAAAGAGCGGATTAGTAACACCCTTAAAACTGAAAGGAATAGTTTTATGTTTCTTGTTTTATTGCAACAGGTTATGATCCAATATTTTTGTTTGACACATCAGGACGGTTTATAAGACAAATTGGAAAAAGAGGTCAGGGGCCGGGTGAATACACTATATTGGGTAATTATTGTTTTTCCATAGATGGCAAAAAGATTTATCTTTTAGATTCCCGCTCAAACTGTTTGGAATACAATGTGGAAGGAAAATTTTTGAGTTCCTATCAAATAAATTCAAGACCTAATAAACTACTTGCTATAAAAGAGAACTTGTTTGTTTTTAATTCTCCCAATTCATCGCGAGATACTATTCAACACAATTTGTTTCTATCCGATTTGCAAAACAATATCTTGAGGGCTTATAAAAACCATCATAAGGCGACGTATATGAGAGGGATTTTAGTCCCAGCAGGAAATCAATTTTATTCCTATCAAGGAATGATAAGATACAAGGCAACCGGTTTAGGCGCCGATACGCTTTTTACGGTTACGGAAGATGAGATGAAACCATACGCTTTGTTTCACTTAGGAACAAAGCAGTTACCCGAAGAAATAGAACTCCCGAATGTTTCTGAAGGTTGGGTCAACATGGAAGCTTTACTCAGTCAAATGGGACATGGCGGTAAATATTATGTAAGAGATATATTTGAAGATGTTAATAATTTGTATCTCAATTTGTCCGATATGAACAAAAATCTTTATTGTTACTACAATAAAAGCAGCAATACAGTAAAAGTTATTGGTAACCAAGGTTTTCAAAACGATATAGATGGCGGATTGCCTTTTTTCCCAAGATATGTTTACGATGACAACACTTTGGTTAGTTTTGTTGATTCTTATGATTTACGTGAGCATGTATTGAATGGTAATGCAACTGAAATGAAGAGACTATATGGCCAAAAGTACGACGATTTGGTTAAATTGGTTAATAGTCTTGAGGAGGATGCTAATCCAATCGTTATACTTGTAAAAAAGTAGTTGATCGTCATTCTGACAAACGGCCAGACCATCGACGTTTCAAGAAGCCGGAAAAGGTTTGCCTGTCGCCGTCGGCAAAAAGGAACGGTTCTAAGGTTTTCCCGAACATAATCAGATTACTCAATCAATAATAGGATATATTGGTATTATCAACCGAATAATAATTCAATTAATATCGCTTTGTATTGTATATTAATTTTAGCGCGATTTTTAAATTAAACAGTCTCACTTAATCAAAGCCAATTGAGTGAAAATAAGAGAGTTAGTCCTTTAACATTGTGACTGACTTGAATATTTCATAAATAAAAAATATGTTCAAGTATCGAATATCACACCCTATAAATCATCCAATGGACTTTTGATCTTACCAATATGTCGCGCACTTACTTTGGCATAGATTTCAGTAGTTTTCATACTCTGATGTCCCAGCAGTTTTTGGATAAAATTTTTGGACGCGTTGCTCGGTAATAATTCCTTAACTCATCCAGTATGGATTCCGGAAGCTTTACATAACGGTCTTTTTTTCCTTTATATCTTTCGATATGTACTAACATATTTTCGCTGTCTTTGTAAGCCAAGTGGCAAGAAACCAGGCGGACAGCACAGACACGCGGGATGAAATTATCGTCCATACACAAGCAGTTTGTTCCGGTTGCAGACAAAAGTCCCCGTTGATTACTATATTCGCCACCAATTGGTAGATATTCCGCCTGGGTGTCCTGTCCATATGGGTTGCTCTGTCAGACGTTGCAATTGAAAAAACAACTGATCTGTGATGATTACAATAATTATCCAACACAAGTGACAGACATAATGGACAAGATTTCTATTCGGCTTTGATTAACCTGACTAATTGCTAATTGTTAAAAACGACCCGAGTAGTTACAAAAATTTTTTTTGATTTTTTTTTCAGAAGATTGCGGGTTTTAAAAAAACCACTATCTTTGCACCCGTTAAGAGAGTTGAAAAACATGCGCATTTTGTATATACGCTTTTGATTTTTCCTGAATTGAATATACAAAATGCAGATCGGAAG
>Ga0099364_10010924_pt1 | contig 12451 bp, 12 predicted proteins | sample TergutTh196P3_FD_73070 | JGI IMG/M metagenome (GOLD analysis project Ga0099364, IMG submission 73070) | Microcerotermes parvus P3 segment gut microbial communities from Pointe-Noire, Republic of the Congo - Th196 P3 | ecosystem: Host-associated > Arthropoda: Insects > Digestive system > Gut ... | reverse complement strand
ACGGCATCGGACGCTCGCCGCCGTTCGCCTTCCAAACTCGCGATGTAGGCCAAGGCGTTGACGACAGCGTTCTTGATGTCGCCGCCTGCAAAACCTTCCGAATCGGCAACCAGTCGGTCCCATTGAAGGTTTTCACGACCGGGAACCTTCGGCGAAACCATCTTTTCCCAAAGGGCACGCCGTCCTGCTTCGTTCGGCAATGGAATTTCAATATGTTGTGCAATTCGACGCACAAAGGCAGTATCGAAATTTTTTGACAAATTCGTGGCGAACGCGACGATCCCATCGAAGGCGTCAAGTTGTTTCAACATAACAGCCCGTGCAACATTGACGCCGTGGTCGGCGGCCTGCGTTACGTTGGTCATACGGCGTCCGAGAATCGAATCCGCCTCGTCGAAAAACAACAGCGAATCACTCTCACTGGCAGCACGAAAGGCCGCTGTGATATTCTTGCCGGTGTCGCCGACGTATTTTGACTCGATCTCCGCATAACTGATGTCGATGATGTCCTTCCCCAATTCGTGTGCCAAGGCTTCGACACACATTGTTTTGCCCGTACCTGGGGCACCGTACAGATTGAAAGCGACATGCCGTCCCTGCGGATCGATTTTTCCCAATTCCCACTCTTCGTAGAGAAGTCGGTGATTGGCGATCCGACTCCTCAACGTCCGAAATTGCGAACGCACGGCATCCGGCAGAATCACCTGCTCGAACGTGTACATTGGCTTACGGGGAACGAACGACACCGGCGTTTTCTCACTCATTTCGTTTTTTGTCGTCTCCTCACGGGGCGTTTCCTGCCGAGGTGTGGCCCGTTGCAGTTCGGGAGGAACCGGCTTACCGCTCATTGCGAGGAGCGAGTCTTTCTTGTCCACTGGTTTACCCGGTAGAGGCATCTCAGACCTCCTTTCCGTCGACGGAATATAAGGAATACACAAGAACCTTTTCGTTTTTCAGGATGAATTCGCTTCGGGTTGTTTTGGGCAGGTCCTCCCAAGCCAATGTCCGCGTCACTTTCTTTTTGATAAGGTCGCCTTGTCTCCTAATCGCGACGGCTGTCGTTCGCTTGATCCGACTTGAATCGACCTTCTCGACTTCGTAATCGATGCGCAACAGATCATCAAGTCGACGATCTGTACAACGGTGATCGGCGACGATTGTCGCGACTGCCTCACGTAATTCCTCTTCACGCAACTTGCCGTATTCCGGTTTGATCGCCGATACGATGTCGTCGATGATCGTTGTTTCAAATTCGTTCGATGTTTTTCGTTCCATGTTTGCTGATATGAAATAAAGAATGACGGCGATCAGCATCACAACTGCAAGTCCAGCGGCCCACCAAGAAAGGGAGGACGACTTGGAAGAGGCGGCTGGCGGCGAGGTCGTTTCTTCCTTGACGGGAGCGGAAGAAAGCGGTTCGACTTTTTGAGTTGTTTCCCTGCCTTCCGGCAATTCTGGAGGAGTTTCGGGAGCAGCGGCACCGAAACAAAAAAAGAGAAGCAAAAGGCACGCCGCCGTGATCGGCGAATACGGTTTGTTGAAAGTATTCATTGTTGGTTCCTTTGTCGGTTAGGCGGTCATAGTCATCAGTTCTTGGTCATTGGATCTCTGGGCTTGATCTCTGGCTTTCGCCAAGACTGTTTCCCTTTCGTCCAATTCAGCCAGGTTCGTTTGTTGACGGATCATCTCTTTTCTGATCGAATCCGGCATATCCTCGTAGGAAATGACTTCTTCTTCGACTCTTTTCAGAATCTTTCCATCTCCCAAATTGGTGTACACCTCTCGCGTCGCGGTAACGTCGTTAGAGTTCGCATTTTTAACGAACTTGCGTTTCATGCCGAGAACACGGGTTCGGAAAAATTTGTAACCGACCTTGAGAAGATTCTTGGCTTCAACAGCACGATTATCGACCCAGATTAGAAAATGAGCGAAGCCATCGCCGATGGATTGCCCCAATCTTTCTGTAAGCCAAGTACGAAAAGCACCATTGAGATAGTCCCTTAATGAGTTCCAGAAAAAGAGGAAGGCGGCTGAAAGTAGTCCACCGACAGCGATGATCGTAATAATTGTGACACTCATAATAGATGGTTTTTGGTATGTGGTTGTAACGAAACGACATTCAAATGGAATACAGTTCCCGAACGATCTGGTTCTCTCGTTTCATGGCAAATTCGCTTCGGATTTCTTTCGGGACATCGTCCCAATCTTCCGACATCGGCAACAGGAATGTTTGCTTTACGGCATTCCCGTTCTTATTGATAAGCACAATCAAGTCGTATTGAACTTTGCTTGATGAAACCTTTTTGATAGACCATTCGATTTTCAACAACGCCTCGATAGGTGTCCCCTTGAGTGTTCCTCCACTATAGATTACCCGTCGGATTAGTGGAGCGGCGGTTTCACTTGGAACGTTGAGTTCCTTAACGCAAACGGCGGTGAGTGATTGCGTCAACAGAAGCGACAGTTCGCTCAACCGGGCATCGCCGGTAAGAGACTTGGCAAGATCGGCTCGAGAAGCCGGAGTGCCATTGATAATTTCGCTATACCAACCTTCGTCAACCCATTGCTGTAACGCGTCGACCCGCTCGATAGGATTGGGGTGCGAACCACGAAAAAGCCGATGGAGAGTATCGGTTGTTCCACTAGCCAAGAGTTTCCGTACCCGAACTGTTTCCGCCCGTTCCAGAAGTGATTGTGGACAAGTGTTTTCGAGGTATTTCAACGGAAGCCCTGCCAGTTTCATGTTGGCTCGGTGGGCGACTTCGAGCGACTGACATGCCAAGAGACCGGCACGATCACACGTATACTCGCTACGACGACTCCACATCATCAAAAGTGGCCCCAACGTGGTATCAATCGCCATCTTGGCCGGAAATGGGATCGGTGCATAGTTTAGTCCACAGCCACGGAGCATATTAACGAGATTATTATATGTGCCATGTTCTGAGATGATATGACCGAGTTCGTGTCCCATGATGTAGATTATTTCTTCATCATCAAATGCAGAAACCAATCCTGAACAAAAGCTAATGAACGGTTTGGCACCTCCATACGCATACGCATTGATCGTATTATCCATGTCGATATAGAGTGGCGGCGGCGAACCCACGCAGAGACTGTCGCAGGCTTGCATATAAAGCGAATGAAATTTCGGCATCGAGCCCGCCGTTACATGAAAACCGCACGCGGCCTGCCAAGTTTCAATAATTTTCGCCTGCGCAGCCATGACCCACGACAGGATAGTCGGTAAGAGTGGTATTCGCTCCAGCCTCGATAGCATTGCCAAGTCCGAAGGATGCTGGAAGGCCGCCTTTGCAAGTCCGTCAAGGCGGCGTTTTGTAGCAATTTTCGTCGTTGTGTTCATGGGAATGAAGTTGGTTAGGTAAATGGTATTGAAAAAGAGGTTTCCCTATAAAGTAAAACGCTTCCCCGTTACCTGAAATCGGAAATTAGTCGAAAATTATGCCGCAAGCCCTTTAACGGCAAGGCATTACCCGAAATTTGCCGCAAAAATATATGGGCGACGGCATCAATTTCTGTCGATGTAAGGTTCCAACGGGCGCACACAAAAAGGGCGTGAGCCACTTGTCGTCACCTCAGCCTCGCCAAAGGCCATCCACGACGACTCCGGCCACGCCCCTTCTTGATGGGACGCAACTCGATGAGCCGCTCGTGGATAACAAATTTTGGCGATTTGAGGTGAGCGATTCGATGCGCAACCAATTGTATGCTAAATACTTATCTCTGTTCGGATAGTCGTTCCTCCTGGGTCAATGTCGGTAGGCAATCCGGTAATCCGGACGCAACGTGGCAACGAGTTTATCAGAACGCGGCGGAAAAGTCAATCATTGCAAAATTTTTTCGGAACCGGTAGAATCACGGCATGTACAACACCTGTCCGAGTTTCGACACACTGGCCCGGTTCGCCGAGGCAGCGCTCGCCGATCACGAAGCGGCCAAAATCGTTACGCATTTAGCGGCCTGCGAAACCTGTTCCCGGAAGGCCGACGAGTTGGAACACCGATCCGAACAGCCGATGTTGGCGGCACTGCGCAACTTACAGAACGAGCCGATTGTCAACGCCGATCCGCCGTTGCCCAAAACAATCGGACAGTACGAAATCCTCGAAAAAATCGGCCAAGGTGGAATGGGAACCGTCTACCGTGCCATTCAGCCGCACCTCGAACGTGATGTGGCGATCAAGGTCGTCAAAGAGTCGCGTCTTACCGATCCGGCAACCCGCGAACGTTTCAAACGGGAAATCCAAGCCGTCGGCAAACTACGGCATCCGAACATCGTCCAAGCCCACGATGCCGGATTCATCGACGACAAGCCGTACCTCGTCATGGAATTTTTGCACGGTATCGACCTCGGCGAACACGTTAAACGTTACGGAAAACTTGCCGTCGAAACCGCAAGCGATTACATTCGTCAAGCTGCTCTCGGTCTGCAACACGCTCACGAAGCCGGTATCGTTCACCGCGACGTCAAGCCGTCGAATCTTCTCCTGACCGACGACGGAACCGTGAAGATTCTCGACCTCGGTTTGGCAACGCTGTTGGACGCCGAAGAGAATTCGATTTCGTGGCGCAATATCGATCCCGATGCGACCAAGACGTGGACGGGACACATCATCGGTACTTTGGATTTTCTCTCGCCGGAGCAGGCCCTTGGACTCAAAGCCGACCACCAGAGCGACATTTATTCGCTGGGTTGCACGTTTTATTTCCTCTTGTCGGGAAAGCCGCCGTTCGACGACGACCGCTACAGTTCGGCTCCCGACAAACTCGCCGGACATATTCGTGACGATTTACCGAAATTGTCGTTGCCCAAAAGGATCGACACCGCACTGAAAAAGATGGCTGCCAAGAGTTCCGCCAATCGCTTCACAACGGCAACGGACGTTGCGGCGGCACTCATTCCTCCCCGGCACATCGTCCGCAATGCCGCTCTTGCCGTCTTTTTCGTTGCGATAATCATTCTGGCAACGTTTTTCCTCGCCCGTCAAGATGACGGAGCCGAACCGTTTTTCAACAGCGGCGCAAGGCTTCTCGAACAACAGGAGTATCCTGCCGCGATTCGAGAATTCACCGAGGCGATTCGTCGCCGACCGACGTTCATTGAGGCGTACAATCAACGGGCATCATGTTTCGAGGAAATTTCCGACTACGAGTCGGCCATTACGGACCACACCGAAGTCATTCGCCGTCAGCCCGAACGCGCCTACGCTTATTTCAATCGCGGCGGTTGTTTGACAAGACTAGGGAAATATGACGATGCCATTCGGGATTTTGACGAGTCGGTCCGACTTGATCCGAAATCCTCTATGACGTTCAATAATCGCGCAGAAACATACCGTCGTCAAGGCAGGCTTGACCTAGCGATTAAAGACATTGACGAAGCCTTACGTCTCCAACCGAAGAGTGCAATGCTCTATAATAATCGCGGCGCAATCCATAGGGACCGTGGCGATCTGCAATCCGCTCTCACGGATTTCAGCGAAGCAATTCATTATGATCCAACGTTGGCGCCCAGTTACAACAATCGTGGCTTTACATACATCAATTTGGACGAACCGGCAAAGGCGTTGGTCGATCTGGACAAGGCCATCGAACTCAATCCTCGTGAGGCGATGGCGTTCTACAATCGAGGCTTGAGCAAAATCAAACTCGGCAAGTTTGCGGAAGCGATTGAGGATTTGGACGAGGCTTTACGACTTGATCCGAAATTGGCATTGGCGTACAACAATCGAGGGTTTGCGAAAATCGATCTTGGCAATCTCGATGAAGCACTGGAAGACTTGAACAAAGCGATGGAACTCGATCCGAACCTCGCGATTGCCCATCAAAACAAGGGTTTGGCCTTGTTGCAGAAGGATGATTTTGCAGGAGCCGTTCGGAGTTCTTCGGAGGCTATTCGATTGGCTCCCGATCTTCCCGAACCGTATTTCATCCGTGGCTCGGCCAATATCCAGATTGGCAAACCGGACCTTGCGGTTGTCGACCTGACACGCTCTCTCGATTCGCCCACTGCCGTTCCTCCGTTTTCGATCATGGCTCACCAAGCCCGAGCGGACGCTTACACGGCACTCGGCGAAACGGAAAAAGCCGCCGCCGACACCGCCAAAGCCGAGGAACTACAAAAACTTCTTGCAAATCCTGACGATTCCGGCCAATAATCACTCATCGAGCAGATCGCCGAACTCTTCTTTGAGTCGTTTGAGGATTTTGAACTTGGCAATGCGAACGGCACCGGTGGTCATATCGAGTTCAGCGGCGAGTTCCTGTGCGGAAAGATCGTAAATGACAATGCCCTCAAAGCAACGCACCCATTTTTCGCAGAAGTCCCGACGCATGATGGCCACCGCACGTTGATATTGTAATCGTTTTTCCTCGTCGAGTTCCGTCTCCGTAGGCTGGACGACGCAAGCGAGCATCTCGTCGATCATCGTCGGCTCAATATTCGCCGAGTTACGGTAAAAATCCTTGAGTAAATTCTCGACGATGGCTCGTAGCCAAGCGCGGAAGGAACCGTTCCGCCTTCGGTCGAACCGCGCAATGGCTCCTCGAACCCGCTCGGCAGTCTGCTGGGCGATCTCTTCACGGTCTGCCGGTTGAAGCCGATGACACCACCGCCGAACCAACGGCAAATAGAACGAGTCGAAGCGTTCCCATGCCCCGGCTTCATCGTGCTTGAGCCGAATCAGGAGCGAAGTCGAAGTGGTGCCGGGCTTGATTGACATACTGTCCATTTTAGCGGATGCCCCAAAAAAGGAAATCGGGTAATGGAATTCCGTTTTACTTTATAGAGCCGGTTCCGCGCTCCCGTCCGAAGGAACCGGTGCGACGAAACGTCAGTGGGGAGCGGCAGCCGTCGATTTTCGTTCGGCGGCTGTTTTTTCCCATTAGCGGCGCTCAACCAGGCGAGAAATAACCCCATAGGCGCTGCGAGGGATGCTTTTACCAGAAGCGGAAATGACTTTTTCGGTAAACTTACTGAGAAAGGAACAACCGCCACTGTTGGCACTGGCGCGGCGACCGGGGTCAACTATCTTATGCACCCAGAGAATGCGACGGTAGTGGACCGTTCGCCGTTGTGGAGTTCACTTGTCAAGCCCAATGTGCCGTCGCCGTTGCAAACTGCTTGGGATTTCTGGCAGCCAACACGTAGAGTAAATAATGCCACAAAATTTTACCCGCCTGAGCAGGAATGACGGCTAAAAAAAGAGCGGCCACGTCTGCGACCGCTCTACGCTACTTTTTTAGCTCAAATACCCTGTCGACACAATGCCTTGGATCTAACCACCATGTGATTGCCGCCGCTCCGAAAGGGACCATCAGCAGGACAATCGCCGCTAAAAGATCACTATAAAGCTGTAAAGCTCGGTAGGCGTCACTGAACAGCAGGGTGAATCCCAGGATCACCCACAGTCCGGCTAAGAACGTGCCTAGCCATTCTTTTGGCGTGGGCGGCCAACCATTGTCGTCCGGTGTAACGTTCTGCTCGTCAGCGGGTTTTTCAATCGGTTCGTTAAGTTCAGTCATCTCACACCTCCTTTCGGTAAAGAGAAGAGACCGACGGCACTTTACCGCTCAGAATAACCTCTCCTCACTGCTATTTACCTCATTTTCCTCTTCTTTTTAGGCACAATCAACCCGGCAGTATAATTATCGCCATCAGTATGTACCGTAGTTTAGCAGGATTTTGAGGTACAATCAAGGCATGGAAAATTTCGATAGAAAACGCTTGATGGCGGCGTGTGGGACGTTCATTAGTCGCCAGCTCGGCGGCGATGCCTGGTTGAATGGTCTCTTCGAGGCGACGCTCCGCGTGAATGAACAGGTTGAGCAAAACCTCAGCGAACTATGCCTCTCTGCCTTCAGGAAGCACATTCCGCCGTTCCATTTGGAATTGCGCTATCCGCTGGAGCTTGACCCGACCCAGCGCAACACCGCGATTGAGGCGGTCCCGCGCTACGATGGTGATGCGGTCTTTTTCCTTGACGAGCCGGACGACCCTGGCCGCCGGGCGAACTGGCTGTCGGTGTGTCATCGTTTCGGGTAACGTACTTGCGTTTTTACTTGTAGAGAGCAAGCCGAGAACCTAGAAAGGAGAGACGCGATGAAAAGGGCATTGTTTTTGATTCTTGTTTTGTCGTTTTCCGATACGGCTTGGGGAATGCGGGCACGTTACACCCCTGCTGTTAAGCGTAATGTCGGCAACAATTACACGATTGGAGCCCAAATGTCGTGGCGTTATGTTGAAAGTTGGCATTATCGTAATGTTGATATTCAATACAACTTCTTGGTAATTGACGTAAACAGAACTGGAAGAGCCAATCGCTGTATTTTTACAGTCCCTTACTGCATTACCCCGGAATATCAGAGGAACTCAAGGTCAGTTTTTTTACGCGTGAAGCATGTACCTTCGGAATTGGCAACTGCCTTGGAGGATATGGAGAAACGTCGAGACGCAATGATAAGAGAGCATTGCGTTGAATTTAGAAAACGAACGTTTGAAATGGAGTGGACGGAAGCAAACGCCAGTATGAAACCCTTATATGAAGAGGAGCAATCCCTTTTAGAAGAACGGCAACAGATATATGAGGCTGCTCTTGTACAAATACAACAGCAGGATTGGTCCTATTACATCATCAACAAAGCCGATGAGACGGTAACGGGGCCGTTATCTGAGCAGGCTTTTGGGGCTTCAAAGGCAGTGGAAGGAAAGATAATTTACTGGAAACCCGCTCCTCGAACCTATGAGGAGTATGAAAAGGCAATATCCAATTCCTTTCGAGTAATGCAAATAATCACAATCGCGTTTCTCTGCTTTGCCTTTTTCGTCTTTTTTTCTTTCTTGTACGTTTTGTTTCGTAGTATTACTTACGTTATTAACTGCGTTATTTACTATTTTTGCAAAAAGAAGCAAAGCATTGACGAGGCATCATAGCCTTGTCAGTGAATCTTCATAGCCAAAGGAGGTCTATTATGAAACGTCGGGATTTTCTTAAATTGGGCATCGGCACTGTTGCAATGGCAATGCAGCGGCAACCGCGACATTATGTGGGTAACGTTTACCGACATAGTGTTTGCGAGTAATACTCGACATTGTCCGGAGAATTTTTTCGCAGGATACGAACACGCCCGGTTTTGTTTGTCCAGCCCTAACTCGAAAAGCGGTACTCATCTGACGTTTTCAGAAAGGATCGCTTGGAGATAAATATACATCAGGCAACGATACAAGCAACTGTACACAATTTGTTTCTACACTTTTCAAGGAGTTATTATGTCGAACGATTCGCCGCTTCATCTTGCCGTCAGGGACAATAACATTGACACCGCAAGACACCTTCTCGAAAGTCAATGCGACATTCATACCGTGAACGCCGACGGTCTGACGCCGCTCCAACTGGCAACGCAGACAGGTAACACGGAAATGGTTGCCCTGCTCTTTTAGCACGGAACCAAAAATCAGTCCCCAATATCCTCAATCAATCGTCGTAAAAGGCGGATTATCTTCTGGACAATTTTGTGCATGATAACCTGTATCTTGTGGAGTACCATAAGGTTTTACATATTGGTCATTTATAATGATGACACATTATCGCCCCAGGAAATGGAGGCGGCCCGTCTCAATATCATTTTTGGACTGCCGATCGGATTGGCTTGTTGTTTGTACTGTTTCTATATGTACCTGTATCGCCTTTGGGAGGAAGTGCCTGCCGAATTCGCAAGAACAACACCGGGAAAGGCCGCCGGGAGGGCGCTCATTCCCGTTTTTTGTTGCTTCTGGTGGTTCACCGCGCTTGTGGGGTTGCACAAAGACATGAACAAAGCGACGGAATCGTATGGTCTTGGGACGCGCTTCGGCACAGCGGGGGTTAGGATCATTTGTGTCTATTGGTTTATTTTTTACCTGTCCCTCATAATGGAGTGCGTGGCAATGGGGTTCAATGTCAGTGGGGGCTGGAGTATACTTTTGATACTCTTGGAGCCGCTCGTTACCATTCCGACGCTTTGGATTGTCCGACATAACGTGCTTAAATTCATCGACATGAAAACGATTAACGCCGCAAATATTCCGCATTCTCATATCCGTCAAAGTGATTTGCTCCCTTATTTTACCATTCGGGATGGAGTGATGGCGATGATAGTGTTCTACGTCTTTGCGCCTTTTTTTCTGTTTATTCCCCCCTTGGAAGATGCAAGGCCACCTGCTATGACTCTTATGGCATGGCTTCCTTTCTGTGTGGTATTGATTATCAGTATGATAATTAGCACCATAACAGGTGCAATAGTTGGTGCAATAATACATTTTCGGCAGATGCCGAAAAATCAGGAATTGACCGCCAAGCAGAAGTCCGTCAAGGGTGTCTGTGCACAACTGGCGGCAGTAACGTCTTTTATCGCCCTTGCTCACTTCTGGACGGTTCTGCCTGTATCGTATTTTTGGCTTGTCTTGGTAATTATGATTGCTACTCCTCTGGGGGTGATGTGGGAACGTTTCAATGCTAAAAGGCAATTTCAACTTGGCATGAGTTATCTCTATCTCTCCGATACTGCCGACACTCCCGAAGATGCAAAGGAAGCACTGCGATTGTTTCATCAATCCGCAAAACAAGGATACGCCGAGGCCCAGTTTTTCCTCGGCATGTGTTATGCCAATGGCAGCGGTGTTCCTCAAAATAAAAAGAAGGCCCTGAAATGGTATCGCCAAGCGGCGGAACAAGGACATGCGAGAGCAAAGGAGTTTTTGAATCAGTTAAAAAAAGTGCCGTCCCCGGATAGGGACGGCTTCTGCTCGTCAACCGAACGGCAAGAGTAACATTACGATAATCAGCACGATGTCGATGATGCGGTTCCAACCGAACGGAGCGACACATGTCGAAGAAAATACCGTGCCGAAATTATCGGCACAGGCAATGCCACAACCGACAACCATGAGGCCGACCAGTAAGACGGCTGTAACGATTTTCGGATCGGTTCGTAATGTCCACAGGACAATTGCCGTCAGTAAGGCGATCAGGCCACAGAAAATATCCGCACCAATAACGCCAAACCAAAATAGCGCAGCGCTAATAAGCAGTGCGGTTGCGAGCTTGGCAATGGTGCGCAGTTTCCCTCCGGCTTCGTACAGAACGATCAGGCCCATCATACAGGCCAGGCTACCAAGGACGATGTAACCGCCCCAGTTTGCAGATGTCTTCAGAGCAACAGTACGGTCGCCATCCTGAATCAGGATCGGTGGGCCGTTGGCAACAGCCACCACTCCATCAATGAACGGTTCCGGATTCGTTGCCGCCGTTACAAGAATGGTTCCTGTTGTAATCGCGCCTTTGTTCCGCCAGAGGAACGACGAAACACCATCACCGATCTTGCCGAGACTTTTCGTCGCAGCATTCACGACCTTCGGCACCGCCGAGCGGATCGTCTGGATTCGACTTGCCGCCTCCGTAGATTCAACAACACAGGCAATGAGTACCGCCGCCAACAGCAATATGAGTTTTCGCACAAACACCCCCTTTCGGTTAAAGGTTGTCAAACGCACAGACCGGAATGTTCGCACATTCCACAGTTCCACGACGGACGATAGTTGAACACGCCGCGATCCAACGCATCAAGGTATTCCCGCACGATATTGAAGAACCGGTCAAGGTGTTCATCACTTCTCGGCGGAAACTTATGCGTTACGACTTTCGGCGTCTTCGTCTTGACGAGTTGCCGCACTTCCAACGCTGACTCGTCGTAGCCGTAGAAGGCTCTGACGAGATAGGCATAAGCCGTCAACTGCAATTCGTGTTGCAAGTGGCAGTACGACGCCGATGCCGCTGTCTTGAAGTCAACGACAATCGGGCCGTATTCGCCGTCAAGAACAAGATCGACGATGCCGACCAGCGGGACACCAATGTCCTCGCCAGTCGATGGATCGTACAATCCTGTTTCGAACTTCCTCTCGACAAGGAGCGGCTTCTCTTCGGCGATGTTGACCTCTGAAAGATATGTCGCAACAAGATCATTGACCTGATTACGACATTTCGTTTCGTGGTCGGTGTCGTCGAAAAAGAACGGCTCGGACTCCATCGTCCGGTCCCACGCATCATCAACGAGTCTCGGAACGTCGTGCTCCGTTGCGTAGGCTTGAACCATAGCGCAACGGTAAATGCCGTCCAGAACGTCATGCGTTACCTTGCCGACAAACAAACTCGGCGACGTCGGCGATTCAATGCCGTCGATATAGCGCAACCGAAACGCTAATGGGCATTTCATCCACAAATTCAAGCGTGATGGTGAGATGTAATCCCAAATCATCGGCTCCGGTTTTGTCTCATTCAAAAACTGTAACAGGGAAAGAGTCATTATGCCAACGTCTCCTTCCTCGCCTTTGCATCCTTCAAGGCGTCGATCAGTTTGCTGGCCTCCTGCGATGAGAGTTGGGCCGAAACCCTGCC
>Ga0099364_10010923_pt1 | contig 12452 bp, 8 predicted proteins | sample TergutTh196P3_FD_73070 | JGI IMG/M metagenome (GOLD analysis project Ga0099364, IMG submission 73070) | Microcerotermes parvus P3 segment gut microbial communities from Pointe-Noire, Republic of the Congo - Th196 P3 | ecosystem: Host-associated > Arthropoda: Insects > Digestive system > Gut ... | reverse complement strand
TCTCAATGAACAAGACGCATCGAAGGGCGGCGACCAGCCAAAGCCAAAACCGACTCAGATACGCCGAAATGAACTGTTCCCCATCAAGCGTTTGCAAACCCGCGAAGAAATTGACGCCTACCTTGAGGATATCAAGAAAAAGCTGTATGAAACACTGGAAGAAAACGGCAGCATTCAGATTAACTGAAAAATACTATCAAATGATTGATATTGGAGTGTTTGAAGATGCGAGCTAAACAAGAACGTATTAAACAAGAACGTATTAAACAAATTGACGACGAGATTGAACAAACTGACGACTATATTAAACATCTACAAATTAAAATTAATGATTTGCTCTATGAAAAATCTACGCTTAGCATACAGTTAAATGAACATAAGATAAAGGGTCAAACAGTCAAAGGCAAAAAATTGAAACCTATTTTTGACCTATCCGATAAAAATGCAATGAAAGTGAATCTTTTTAATGATACCCGAACAACCCCCATCATGGATGAATTCTATCATTCAGACAAACTCTTTTTGATATTTATGAACATGTACCATTTGAATCATAAACGGATTTCGTTGGTTGTAACGAAAGGGCAAATAGACGTTAATTATACTTTAACTATGACGGACTTGAAGAAAAGCCGCTCAACCTCTTTATCTAATTATGTTTTAAATAATAAGAACGACAGAATGTATCCATTATTTTTGGAATTGTTAAATCTACCATCGGAAAAGCTTATTTCTGGCAATCAATTGCAATTTCAGAAACCTTGCTTACTTGGCGGACAAACATTCAGCGATCAAACAGGATTTGGTTCAGAGTATCATGGTATAGATTTAGTGTATCAAAAAGAATATGGTGAAACCACCAAATTTCTGATCGTGGGTATTATTGTTGAATAATCAATCGTAACACAAGCAGGGGATTATTATGAACAAGAACGCCATTCAAAAATACGCAATATGGGCACGAAATGAACTTATTGAGCAAATAAAACAACGTGCTTATCAATATGGAATCAGCGACAAAGGCTACGGCGAAGCAAACGCCGCCGCAGTCGGCGGGCACGTTTTATCCAAAGATGAAAAAAACCAACGGATCAGCTTTATTGATTTGATTAAGCGCATCGGGTATCAACAAGCCATTGAAGAAGTAGCATACACATGGTTCAACCGTTTCATTGCCCTGCGTTACATGGAAGTCAATGACTATCTTCCAACACATATCCGCATTTTTTCAGACTCAGCCGGCGCATTTAACCCCGAAATCATGAAAGACGTTTTACATCTTGACCTGCCCGATCTTGATAAGAAAAAAGTCGCTGACTTTATCAATGCCAATGCAACGGATGACCTCTACCGCTATTTGTTAGTGACACAATGTAATGCACTCAATGAAGCCCTGCCGGAAATGTTTGAGCGTATGGGCGACTATACGGAAATGCTCCTGCCAAACAACATTTTAAGGAAAGGCAGCGTTGTCGAACGACTTGTAACCGACATCCCCGAAGAAAATTGGCGCGATGCGGTTCAAATAATTGGATGGATGTATCAATATTACAACACCGAGCCGAAACAGGCCGTTTTTGACGGACTAAAGAAGAACGTCAAAATAACAAAGGAAAAAATCCCCGCCGCAACACAGCTTTTCACGCCGGAGTGGATTGTACGGTATATGGTTGAAAATTCGCTTGGTCGGTTATGGATTGAAGGGCACCCCGACGCCGAACTTAAAGCAAATTGGAAATACTATCTTGACGAAGCAGAACAGACACCGGAAGTGACAGCACAACTTAATAAGCTTCGCGCTGAGTATAAGACCTTGAATCCCGAAGATCTCAAAATCATTGATCCCTGCATGGGCAGCGGGCATATCTTGGTGTACGCATTCGACGTATTGATGCAGATTTACCGAAGTGTCGGTTATGCAGAACGTGATGCAGCGAAGTTGATACTCGAAAAGAACATCTACGGTTTGGATATTGATCGCAGGGCTTGCCAGCTTGCCTATTTCTCACTAATGATGAAAGCACGGCAATACAACCGCCGTATATTCGATGAAAACATAAGACCTCAAGTTTATCACCCCGCAGGATTCGCAGACGGCGAAGAATACGGCAGTTTATTAAAAATCGGCAACCCTGGCAAAATGCCTGAGCCTAAAATAGGACAGCAAACCCTTTTTGATGACGATTATGAAACTGCCTTTCGTGTGTGGAACTTCCAACGCCTCCTTTCGCAGAAGTATGATGTGGTTGTAACTAACCCCCCATACATGGGCGGGGGTGGTATGAACGGCAGATTGGTGCAATTTGTTAAAGAAAAATATCCCGATAGTAAAAGTGATTTATTTGCAGCGTTTATAGAGCAATGTACCACATTTTCAAAATCAAACGGCTATATATCGATGATAACGCAGCAATCTTGGATGTTTTTATCAAGTTATGAAAGGCTGCGCAAGAAATTGAAATTATGTGACACCATAAATATGGTGCATCTTGGAGCTCGAGCTTTCGCTGAAATAGGAGGCGAAGTCGTGCAGTCAACAACATTTGTCATGCGTGGCGAACACATACCTAATTATAAGGGTGGTTATGTACGCCTTGTTGACATTGATGACGCAGACGGAAAAGAACGCGAATTTTTAAGTGGTAATCACCGCTACACCGCTTCTATCGACAATTTTTCAAAAATACCGGGCAGCCCTGTGGCATATTGGGTGGGAGGGGCAGTTTTTGAATCATTTAGCAAACCTATATTATATGGATATTCTCACTCTCCAAGTCAAAATGTGACTGGGAACAACGATAAATTTGTTCGTAAACATTGGGAATTGACCTTTAATAAAGTCGGAGATAGGGATTCATGGATTTTCTATGCAAAAGGTGGAGGTTTTAGAAAGTGGTATGGCAACCTTGATGATGTTGTAGATTGGACACCAGCTTCTCGTCATATTTATCAATACGGGGATGGAAAACACGCCTCTCAAATTATCAATAAAGACTATTGGTATCGCAAGGGTATAACTTGGGGTTTAATAACCTCTAATATTCCAAGTTTTCGTGTTATGCCTGAAGGAGCAACATTTGATAAAGGCGGTTCTACTCTAATCGTTGATGAAAATGTATATAATTTTACATTAGGGTTGTTAAATTCAAGAGTATATTTGCTATATGCTCATGTATTTAATCCTACATTGAATTTCCAAGTTAAAGATGTTCGCCAAATGCCCTTAATCCTTGAAAACGAAAGCTTTATAAGTGGATTGGTAGAACAATGCCTCTCCCTCTCCCGCGCCGATTGGGACTCCTTTGAAACCTCATGGGATTTCAAGCGGCATCCATTGATATGACGTGAACAAATACAGGAGGCGATAAGATTATGTTAACACATGAAAGAATTGTTGAGGCGGTGAAAAAAGCCGCAAATGAGTTCCCACTGGTAGAAGCGGAATACTTTGGCTCCTATGCAGAGGGGTGTGCGACTGAAGAAAGTGATGTGGATCTACTTGTCAGGTTCAGAGAACCGACTATATCGATTCTTACTATTATCAGGCTGAAACGATTTTTGGAGGAGGAACTCACGACAGCAGTTGATGTGGTTCATGTGCCACTCCCCGAGGGCGCGATCATCGAAATTGGAAAGACGGTGAGTGTCTTATGAATAAGCGCGATAAAATTGTATTATGTAAAATTGTTGAGGAAGCGGCAATGGTCGCAAGAATTATAAACGATATTGATGAACAGGGCTTTCTTGTCAATGATGAAAAGATGAGGTCTGTGTGTATGACTCTCATCAATATCGGAGAATTGGTGAAGAATCTCTCGGATAATCTGCGGCTAAAGTATCAAAATGTGCCATGGAAAGATATCGCCGGATTCCGTGATGTTACCGCACATGGATATTTCACATTGCGAATGCAGGATGTCTGGATATATGCTTCAGGAGAATTGCCGGTTATTGCTGCAAACATAAGTGAAATGCTTGATGATGCTACCTGGGGGGATGCAGATGGCAACCTTAATCCGTGACAAATTCTCTGCGTGGGAGCGCGAGTGCGATGAACGCTTCACCACCCTCAAATCCAACGAAGAAGAACTCAATCGCATATTCATCGACATCTACGGCTTACAGGACGAACTCACGCCGGAAGTCGAAGATAAAGACGTGACGGTGCGCCGTGCTGACCTGAGCCGAGAAATCCGCTCACTTATCAGTTATGCCGTTGGCTGTATGTTCGGACGTTATTCTCTTGATGTTGAGGGGCTCGCCTATGCAGGCGGGGAATGGGATATAAAGAAGTATAAGACCTTTGTGCCGGATGACGACAACATCATCCCTATCTGCGACGATGAATACTTTGATGATGATATTGTGGGGCGATTTGTTGATTTTATTCGCGAGGTTTACGGTGCGGAAACGCTTGAGGAAAATTTAAAATATATCGCTGACGCACTTGGCGGAAAGGGGACGCCGCGTGAAATCATCCGAAATTATTTCCTTAATGATTTTTTCAAAGATCATTGCAAGATATATCAAAAACGTCCGATATATTGGCTGTTTGACAGCGGGAAAAAGAATGGATTTAAAGCACTGATTTATATGCACCGCTATTCTCACGACTTGCTTGCTAAATTGAGGACGGATTATGTTCATGAACAGCAGGAACGGTACCGAACTCAACTCGCACATATTACTGAATCGCTGACTCATGCGAAAGGTGCGGATCATGTGCGTTTGACAAAACAGCAGGATAAGATGACTGAACAAGCACGGGAGCTTGTTTTGTTTGAAGAAAAAGTTCATCATCTTGCTGATATGAATATTGAAATTGATCTCGATGATGGCGTAAATCATAACTATGCGCTTTTTGCGGATGTGTTGGCAAAAATATAATGGTAAAAGATTGGGGGAACAAAAATGGTTGATCTTGATATTGATATGAATGAAGAATTGCTTCAAATTCTGAATCAGCTTATTCACAATTGGGAGAATGAAATCGTTGAGTTCAAACAGGCGTCTAATGACTATAGTAAGGATGAAATCGGGAAGTATTTTTCTGCAATCAGCAATGAGGCAAACCTGGAAGGATTGCAGTATGGCTGGCTTGTTTTTGGTGTTAATAATAATCGAATCATTGTCGGTACGGACTACCGTGACACGCGTGGTTTGGAAACGCTCAAACACGAAATTGCACAAAATACAACGGGTGGGATCACTTTTATTGATATCTTTGAAGTCTATGACGGCGATAAGCGTGTGATCATGTTTAAAATTCCTGCGGCTGTCCCTGCGGTGCCGACAGCGTGGAAAGGTCATTGGTATGGACGCAATGGCGAATCGCTCAGTCCGCTTTCGATAGAGGAACTTGACCGCATACGCGGACAAGTGCGGCGCGACTGGTCAAAGCAGTTGATTGAGGGGTCAAATGTCAGTCATTTGGACAAAGGGGCTATCCGAATTGCCCGTGATAATTACAAGATAAAACAAAATCGTGAGCATATAAGTGAGGAAATTGATAATTTGAGTGACGAAGAGTTCCTGACGAAGATAAAACTCATCGTAGACGGAAAGCTGACCAACGCATCGATGGTTCTTCTCGGTAATCCCGAACACGATAACATTTTGGAAACACCCGCTCGCGTTATGTGGCGGCTTTTCGGCTCAAATGAAAACGATAATCTCAAAGACTATATGGAATTTAATATTCCGTTTATCACTGTGGTTGATAAGGTTTATGACAAAATTCGTAACTTAGTTTACCGTTATATGCCAAATCAAATGACATTATTTCCAATTGAAATACCGCAATACGATACAAGCCTGCTTCGTGAGTTGTTGAATAATTGTATCGCTCATCAAGATTACACAATTGGCGGCAGAATTTACCTTGACGAGTTTGAAGATACGGTACTGATTTCAAATCCGGGCAGTTTCTTGCCGAGGGATGTTTTGGAAGTGTTAAAGCCGGGCTATACCGCACCGTATTATCGTAATCAGCTTCTTGCGGATGCGATGGTGAAATTCAACATGATTGACACGGTGCAGATGGGAATTCGTAAAATATTCAATATCCAACGCAATCGTTACTTTCCGATGCCGGATTACGATTTAAGTACCCCACAAAAGGTTGCCGTTAAAGTCTATGGCAAGATCTTAGACATGAACTACACTCGCTTGTTGTTTGGACGCGATGATCTCACACTTAATTCTGTGTTCTTGCTTGACCATGTTCAGAAAAACAAACCTCTTGAAAAGGAGCAATATAAAATTCTTAAAAATCTTGGTGTTATCGAGGGCAAGATACCACACGTCTATGTTTCGGCATCAATAGCGGAAATTACAGATAGTCGTGAGCGGTATACTAAAAATAAGGCTATGAATGATAAATATTACATGGATTTGATCATAAATTATTTACAGCAATGGGGCGCTGGCAAAAAAATCGATTTTATTGAATTGCTTAGTGATAAACTACCCGATATGCTTAGTGAGGAGCAAAAGGAGAACAAAGTGAAATATTATCTTACGTTAATGAGGCAAGACGGAATAATAGAACATATCGGCGGAAGCAAAAGAATAGGTTCATGGAAATTGGTTAAAATCGATAAGAAATAAACTTTTAACCAATCTTTAACCAATTTTAACCAATCTTAACCAATCTTTAATAAATTTAATCCGTCTTTAACAAACGTTTAACAATTTTAATCCGTCTTTAACAATCGTTTAACCAATCTTAACCAATCTTTAACAAATTTAACCCGTCTTTAACAAACGTTTAACAATTTTAATCCGTCTTTAACAATCGTTTAACCAATCTTAACCAATCTTTAACAAATTTAACCCGTCATTAACAAACGTTTAACAATTTTAATCCGTCTTTAACAATCGTTTAACCAATCTTAACCAATCTTAACCAATCTTTAACAAATTTAACCCGTCTTTAACAAACGTTTAACAATCGTTTAACCAATCTTAACCAATCTTTAACAAATTTAACCCATCTTTAACAAACGTTTAACAATTTTAATCCGATCTTTACCAAATCTTTAACAATTTAACCAATTATAGTTAATTTTTAACTAATTTTTTAGTAATTTAGCCAAATTTTAACCAATCTTTAGTTGATCGAATTCAAATGGTATATATTTAAAAAAGACTTCAATTAATCAAAAACACTTAAGATTCTTTGCCAGTTGTAATTAATATTTGAATCGGTTATTATAATGAGGTATAATATAACAAAAAATTCCTAATATATCACAATTATCGAAACGGATGAATGAAACGGAATTTAATTGATTTTTTGATAATCGAATCACAGAGGTATGGATATGCCATTTGAAATAAAAGAAAGACTGTTAGAAAGGTTTGCTGCACCTTTGTCGGAGTTTTATAACCGCCGCATCATTTTTTGGTATGATGGTGAAGGCGAGTTTGCTGAGCAAGTGGATGGTCTGACTTTGCCGGATGTGACGATCATCAAGCTTACCGGATGTAATAATTTCGCAGTGAAAAAAATGTTGACTGTGGACGACCTGACGAGCAATTATCTGATCTATCGTCCTTTTGTATACGAGAAGCCGCAGGATAATTGGCTTCTTGATGTCGAATTGTACAGCGAGGAATTTCGCGCTGATCTTATTTCTATGTGGATGGAAGAGATGCGAATTGAACCGACTTCTATTATGCGTAAAACTGTCATAGAGTATAAGAAATTTTTTGATAACAAAGAGCGGCGGGCAAAGCTTCGGAAGATCGGAAGGGATTATCACGCACCTGGCCCACTTCATATTGATATCATGGCGGTGCTATGTGAGGTGCCAAAGGGCTCGGCACAAGATGTCATCATCGCTGTGCTTATGGCGGGACTGGATAAAGAAAACAACGAAAGGCTTGACAGCATTGAATCGTTTGGCAATATTGAGATTTTTTGGCGGTTAATCGGGCAATTAACGGGTTATATCAACACAGATGCGCAGCTTGATGAGCTTGCTGCCCATATCTTCATATCCGCAATGTCGCAGACGATGAGCACAGCGGACCTGAAAGGCTTAGAACGATATATATCAGATCCATGCAAAGCATACTGCTACCAACTTGTCAACGAATGGCAGCGCGGCGATCATAGGGACACTGCCATCGAAATTTTCCACCGTATTGAGCAAAAATTACATCTCGCAGACCGTTTTGATAATATCGATATAGATGTTTTGCTTAAATGCGATACATTCCCTGCAATTAATGAAAGTATATTGAAACGATTCTTTGGCGAAATCAATGAAAACATTATCAGAGTGGAGCCTATCTTAAAAGCCTTCGAAAACAAATGCACTGCAGCTTGGTATGATTTAACTTCCGACTATTTCGATTGCCTATACAACATCGCAAAAATGCAGGAGTATCACTTAAAGAACATCGAAGAATTCCATGTTGTAGAACCGAAAGGCATTTGGAATATGTATACAGACAGTGGCTACTTGATGGACAGCTATTACAGACACTTTCATTTTTCATTTGCCAACACACTTGAAAAGCCTAATCCGTTATTGGATGATCTTTTAAAGAAATGTGCGGATGTGGCAGAAGGTCTGTACCAAACTTGGTTCCTGACAAATCTAACCTCCAATTGGACGAATGCTATATCAAACGATTTGAACACTCACGGATACGTTTCTGATATCCCCAAACAACGCAGTTTTTATAACCGTTATGTATCGCCGTCTGTGAAGTCTGGAAATCGTATTTTCGTTATCATTTCTGACGCTCTCAGATATGAAGTTGCCTCCGAGCTTGCTGAAGATCTCAACCGTAAGACAAAAGGCAAGGCAACACTTGAATCCATGCAAGCGATATTTCCGGGAATTACAAAATTTGGCATGGCTGCACTGCTGCCGGCAAAGGAATTAACAGTAAACGAAAAACTTGATGTCTTTTTGGGCGATAAAGCCACCAACGATACCGCAAAACGCGGTGTAATTTTATCCGGCGTATGTGAAGCAAGTATTGCCCTAAAATTCGATGACTTTCTTCAAATGAAGAAGCAAGAACGCCGCGATTTACTATCCGGAAAGGAGATCATATATATTTACCATAATCACATTGATGCAATCGGCGATAAAGCTCCGACCGAGAAAAAAGTATTTGAGGCTTGCGATAAGGCAATCAATGAATTAACAGGGATTGTTCGTACCATCTCAAATGATTTAAGCGGTACAAACATTATTATCACAGCGGATCACGGCTTCTTATATACTTACAAACCGTTGGATGAAAGCCAGAAAATCAGCCGGCAGACATTCGACGGCGAAGTCTATGAACTTGGTCGCCGATATGCTTTGGTGTCTCCTGATACAACAACAGAACATCTCTTGCCTGTAAAAACAGAGCATGAGATCGGCGGGTTAGCCATGAAAGGATATACACCGCAGGATACAGTAAGAATCAAAATTTCAGGCGGCGGTGAAAATTATGTCCATGGCGGCATCAGCTTGCAGGAGATGGTTGTGCCGGTTATTGTGTATAAAGGAATGAGGGCAGGATATAAAAATTATGTAGAGGTCACAAATCCCGGATTATCGCTTATAAGCGAGGGTCGGAAGATTTCAAACCTTATGTTCTCACTCGATTTCCTGCAAAAGCAGCCGGTCGGCGGCAAAGTACAGCCCTGCGAATACGTTCTATGTTTCAAGGATGATAGCGGAACTCCTGTAAGTGACAGTCAGACTGTAAAAGCTGATAAAACCAGCAGCAACGCATCAGAACGAGTTGTAAGGGTAAGATTTAATCTGAAATCCCTTGCGTTCGATAAAAACAAGCTATATCGGCTTGTAATTTCAAATGATATTGATGTTCCGGAAGAAGAAGAATTCCAAATCGACATCGCTTTTGCCGATGACTTCGGCTTTGTACTATAAGGGAGGGCTATGTCAATGCAAGACGAGCTTATTAACGCAACAGATGTGGAAAACACAGAAACCAGTGATCCTAATGCAGTTATCAACAAAAAACTGCGTGAATATTTCGATGGCAAAATCGTTCGAAAAGATTTGACCAAAAAAATTCGCGAGGGTGCCAATGTGCCTGTTTACGTCCTCGAATACCTGCTCGGTCAGTATTGCAACTCCGACGATGATGCGATTATTGATCAGGGAATGAACAATGTCAAACAAATCCTGTCAGAAAATTTCGTGCGTCCCGATGAAGCACAGAAAATATTATCCGCCCTGCGCGAAAAAGGGACATATACAGTAATTGATAAGCTGACCGTTATGCTAAACATCAAAGCAGACAGATATGAAGCCGAATTCTCAAACCTTGGATTGAAAGATATACCACTTTCTTCTGACTATGTATCCAAATATGATCGCCTTCTCTGTGGGGGCATTTGGTGTATCGTTCAGTTGGAGTATGAATATATCGAGGAAGATAAAAAAAGAACCCCCATTCTTGTGCGAAAACTTACTCCGATTCAAATGCCGCATATTGATATGGGCGAAATCAAAAATGGACGCAAAGCATTTACGAAAGATGAGTGGATTGCCGTCCTGCTACGCTCAACGGGAATGGAGCCGGACAAATTCACCGAGCGTGAAAAATTGCTCCTACTCGCCCGTATGATTCCCTTGGCTGAAAATAATTATAACTTGTGTGAACTTGGTCCTCGCAGCACAGGTAAATCGCACATTTATAAAGAAATTTCTCCAAACAGCATATTGATTTCCGGCGGGCAGACTACTGTTGCGAATCTGTTCTACAATATGGCAAGCAAGACCGTGGGACTTGTCGGTCTTTGGGATTGCGTGGCTTTTGATGAGGTTGCCGGAATAACTTTCAAAGACAAAGATGGCGTTCAAATAATGAAAGATTATATGGCGTCCGGTTCATTCGCTCGAGGGAAGGAAGAAAAAGCGGCTTCAGCCTCAATGGTATTTGTTGGAAACATAAACCAAAGTGTGGATGTGCTTTTGAAAACCTCACACTTGTTTGAGCCATTTCCTGAAGCAATGGCGTTTGATACAGCTTTCCTTGATCGTATGCACTGTTATATCCCCGGATGGGAGATTCCGAAGTTTCGACCTGAGTACTTTACTAATGATTATGGATTTATCACAGATTTTCTCGCTGAATATTTGAGGGAAATGAGAAAAGAACCTTTTGGGGATGCTTTGGATAGATTCTTCCGCTTAGGGTCAAATCTTAATCAACGCGACGTTATTGCCGTCAGAAAAACTGTCTCCGGCTTCATTAAGCTTCTATATCCTGACGGAGTCTTTAGCAAAGAAGAAATCGCTGAGATTCTCACCTTTGCATTGGAAATGCGTCGCCGTGTCAAGGAGCAGCTCAAGAAAATCGGTGGCATGGAGTTTTATGATATCAATTTCTCGTATATTGACAACGATTCGTTTGAGGAACACTATGTGTCCTCGCCGGAACAGGTTGGCGGAAAATTGATTCCGGAAGGGATCAGTAATCCGGGACAGCTTTATACCGTCTCTCGTGGCAAATCGGGAATGATAGGTATTTACCGATTAGAAACTCAAATGCTGCCCGGTAACGGAAAATTCGATAGGACTGGCATAGGAACAGATCGGGACGCACGAGAAGCTACCAACACCGCTTTTAACTATTTGAAAGCAAATGGAAACACTATCAGTGGCAATATCAGCACGACAACAAAAGATTATATTATTAACTATCAAGATTTACAGGGTATAGGTATGACGAAGTATCTCAGTCTGCCTACACTGATCGCTATCTGTTCCGTTGCTTTGAATAAACCGTTGCTGTCAAGCACAGCTGTTTTGGGAGATATCAGTATTGGCGGTACGTTGATCAAAGTGGATGAGCTTGCCAATGTCTTACAAGTCTGTCTTGACAGTGGAGCAAAAAAAGTTCTGCTTCCGATTACATCGGCAGCAGAATTAGGAAAAGTCCCCTCCGATTTGGTCGGAGCGTTCAGCTTAATCTTCTATACGACAGCGCAAGAAGCGGTATTTAAAGCATTGGGTGTTGATTGAAACCTTTTGAAATGTTTCAAATTTAATAAACCATTTTTGTTTGCCTCATCGTTTTTTACTAAGGGTGATCTGTTCATTTTCACTCAAACAGATCAATTGCTTATTTTTTTGATTTTATGAACTTTTTACAGTAATCATCAATCCAAGTTTTATTCCCTTTGATCTCCGAAAGCAAAATTTTCGGGAATCAGATGCTCTTTTAATTTTTCTTTGACATCTTCGGGAATTTCTGTCGTGACTTTTTTGCTGAAATCGTAATGGACGATGACGGCGCGTCCTGTGACGCATAGGCGTCCTTCCTGCCAAGCTTCATGGTAAAATGTAAATGATTTGTTTCCGACACGCTGCACGTAAGTTCGAATTTCAACGTCATGCTGGAAAAACATTTCCTTTATAAAATCATATTCGGTGTGTGCCATAATAAGCGACCACGTCTTGTAC